>SXGT01782458.1_pt1 | contig 17117 bp, 9 predicted proteins | sample 3176221 | NCBI WGS metagenome assembly SXGT01 (sample SAMN11356862, study PRJNA531348) | freshwater metagenome | isolation source: freshwater sample F1-120 | place: China: Fuxian Lake, Yuxi | collected 2017-12-25 | reverse complement strand
GGCATCGGAGACCAGCGCGACCGCGCGGCCGTCGCGGAGCCAATCGAGCACGCGCCCGGCGGCGTGGCCTTCGTTGTGATCGTGGAGGGCGTGTAACCCCCCGGGCGGAGGCGGCAGCTCGAGGAGGCGTAGGAGCCCCAGGGTGTGCCGCGTGTCTTCGGCGAGGATGACGTCCACCGAACGCAAGACGCGGAGCGCTCTCAGGGTGATGTCTTCGAGGTTGCCGATCGGCGTGGCCACAACGTAGAGCGTCCCGGGCTCGAGCGCGGCGGACGAGCTCAAGGCGCGCAGCCGGGCGTGAGCGTGACGACGCACTCGCCGTCAGCGCACTCCTCCGTGGTGCACGGGTTCTCGTCGGCGCAGGCGGCCGCGGAGCTGCAACACGCAACCAGCGCGGTGTAGCTGCACCCGCCGTCGGCGCAGACGTCGAGCGTGCAGTCGTTCGCGTCGTCGCAGTCAAGCGGGGACGCGCAGCACCCCGGCGTGCGGCGCTCGACGCAGCGGCTCTCCTCGCAAGTCACCGAGGAGCACTTGTCCCCTGGCGCGCCGCAGTCAGCGTCGCTGGCGCAGCAGCCCGAGATCGCCGGGTGGGCCTCGACGCAGCGGTGGTTGGCCGCGCAGTCGTCTAGGGTGCAGGGGTCGCCGTCGTCGCAGGTGGTGTCGTCCAAGCAGCACCCCGCCAAGAGCTGGTACTCGCAGGTCTTGGACGCCGTGTTGCACTTGTCGACTGTGCAATCGATGCCGTCGGTGCAGTCCACGTTCTTTGCGCAACAGCCAGGGATCAGGGCGAAGCGACAGCTGCCGTCGACGCAGAGGTTGCTGGTGCACGGCGAGGCGTCGGCGCAGTCGGCATCCGCGACGCAGCAGTCGGTGGCGGGCAGGGCTGCGCATTGCCCAGCTATGCAGCGGTCGGCGGTGCAGGGATCGTCGTCGCCGCAGTTGGCGTCCACCTCACAACAGCCGGGCCCAGCGACAGGCGTGGTCCTGCACACGGTGTCACACTGATTCAGGGTGCACGGATCACCATCTTCGCACTGCGCATCGCCGGCGCAGCAGGGCGGATCGGCGATGCCGTCCAGCACCCACGCGCACCCGCCGGCCACACACCGATCGGTGGTGCAAGCGACGGAGTCCTCGCAGTCCACGTCTTCGACGCAGCAGCCCGCGATCGGCGCGTTCACGCAAACCTGGCCACCGCAGGCGTCCACGGTGCACGGATTTTCGTCGTCGCAGTCGGCGTTGGTCACACAGCAGGCGGCGATCTGGAGCGACGCGCACCGGCCTTCGACGCAACGGTCGGCGGTGCAGGGGCTCCCGTCGTCGCACTCTTCGTCGGCGGTGCAGCCCTCGGCACACTCCCCATACACCACGACGTCGTCCACGAAGACGCCCTCGCCGATGTTGACCGTGCCGTCCACGGTGTCGACTACGAAACTCAGCTCGAGCGTCTCGCCCGCGAAGGCCACGAGGTTCACCTCCACGCGCGACCACTCCCGATAGGCACCCAGGAACTCGACCTTGGTCCACACCGGGACTGGCCCCAGCCCGAGATCCGCCTCCACGCCGAAGAGGTCGAACTCGGGGAGCGTCTCGACGTCGAGATAGAGCCAAAACGCGACCCTGCCACCCCTGGCCGGAACGACCACGCGCGGCAGCGCCAGGCGCCCCTGTGACGGTGGGCGCTCGCCGTCGTCGCCAACGGGGTTCTCGTATCGACCGCTCGCGGGGTCGGCGAAGCGGAGCGCACCCGGAGGGGTGTGCACGCGCTCTTCGGTGTAGTGCCAGCGCGCGGCCTGGCCGTTACCGGTGATCAGAAACCCGTCGAGTACGTCGGAGAAACCGGCGAAGTAGGCCGTCTCGAGGCAGCACGTGGCGGGGGTCTCTCGGGCGCAGCGGCCAGCGTCGCAGCGCTCGGTGGTGCACGCGTCGCCATCGTCGCAGTCGGCGTCCGCGACGCAGCACTCCGGGTCGGTGTAATAGGCGCAGGCGCCGGTGGCGCAGAGCGAGCGCTCGCACAGCGCGGCGTCGCCGGCGCAATCGCCCGCGGAGACGCACTCGTCGGCCGTGGTTCGGATGCAGCGGTTCACACTGCCCTCGCACACCGCGCCGGGGCCGCAGGTGTCGTTGTCCTTGTCGCAGCACGCCGGGCGCCGCTGGACCATGCATGCGCCGTCGAGGCATTGGGGTACGTCGCAAGGCCCCACGGCCAACGCCGCGCAGTCCACCGCCAGCTGGCAGCCGATAACACCCGGTCCACCCATATCCTGCTGAGAGATCGTGTCGGCCGCGGGTGCAGCCGACTCGTCGTCCGCGCAGGCCACTAACCCCGCGGCCAGTAAGATTCTCGCCCAGACGCCGAGGTTACGGACCAGCGCCTTCCTGAGGGTCAGGGGCACTGCCCCGTCCACTCGGTCCCAGTCTGCGGATCCGGGCACTGGTCCGTCCAGCTGAGCTGGTCCACGAAGAGCCCCTGCCCGCAGTTGTCGGCGTTGTCCGTGGTGCGGAAGGAGATGCGGAGCTTGAGGCCGTTCGGCAGGGGCGCCCCGGCGCCGAGCTGCGCGATGTCGCTGCGGAGGCTATTGGCCAACGGGTTGTTCGAGGAGCAGAGCACCTGCGACAGCTTGAAGTTGTAGCTGCGCCAAGCGCCGTAGTCGCCAGGGGCGCCCTCGGCCGGACAGCCCGGGTAGGTGAAGTTGATCCCGGACCCACAGGGATCGAAGCCGCCCTGGGCGTTGTAGGCGTCGCAGTCGGCGCCGTGGCACACCAGCGTGGCGATGGTCTCCAGCTGAACCGGGCCCTGACGGACCAGCTCGACGCGGAAGTCCTCGATGAAGCCCTCCACCTCGGCCGTGGAGAGCTCCGCCCGCAGCGCGAACGCGAGCGAATAGTCGGTGCCCTGGGAGATGGGGAGCTCCGCGGACACCACCGTGCCCGCCGGCGCCGCGACGCCGCTGGCGCTCACGCACTGGGTCGGCGCGCAGCCGCCGTTGCACGCCTCCACGGGGCCGCCCGGGTCGCACTCACACGAGGAGTAGTCCCCGTCGTTTGCAGCGCCGAAGCGAAGGCTGAAGGCCGAGTCCTTGCCCTGGAGGTTCGACACATGCCAACGAACGTTGTCCTCCGGCAGGAGGGCGTTCGCGGCGTTGAGGACGGTCCAGCCCAGCGGCAACTTGCCCGTGTCGAAGTCGTTCCCGCCCTTGGTCGTGGGGAAACAGCAACCGGCTTTGCCGGGGATCGGCTCGTTGATGCATTCGCCGCTGCAGGAGTCGGCGGTGCACGCGTTCTTGTCGTAACACCACGCGTCGGCGAGGCAGGGCGTGAGGCCCGGCTGCGGACAGATCTGGCGGACAGCGATGTTGTCGATCTTGGCCCCGCCGTAGGCGTTGCCTTCCGCGTTGGCTGAGTCGAAGACGAAGCGCACCCGGACGTTCTGGCCTTCGTACGCGGCGAGGGAGAACGCCATCTTGACCCAGCGGACAGAGCCGTCTTCGACGGTGTGGCCCGGGAGAGGCTGGCCGTCATCGCTCCGCCACACGCGCACCCACTGCGTCGTGCCCTCGACCTGCACGAACGCAGTGAGCTGGTCCTGATAGAAGAAGGACGACGTGGAGACGTAGTCGGCGAAGTTGGCCGCGGTATAGGTCCTGAACTCGGTGTCGAGCCACAGGTCGAACGAGACGATGGGGTCCACGGCGGGCAGGGACAGCACCGTCGTGGTGAGCGAGCCCCCTACCGCGCTCCCGGGTGCCTCGTACGTCCCGTTGGCAGGGTTGGTGAACCACACACCGGCGGTGCCCTGGAGGCCCTGTCCGTCCGCCCAGGTCCACTTCACGCTGCTGGGCACGCCGGCCGGTGTCTCCGCGACCCACTCCGCGGGGATCCCGTCGTTCAGGTCGAAGAAGGCGTAGGCGGCGTCCCCGTCGCAGCAGGGCGCGCCCTTGAGGACCGGCTCCGTGCAGGTGCGGGTGATGAGGTTGCACTTGTCCTCGGTGCAGCTGTTGCCATCAAGCTCGCAGTCCGCGTCTGAGGCGCAACAGTCCGGCGTCTCCAGCTGAACGCACACACCCGCGTCGCACTCGACCTCGTGGCAGCTGTCTACCGGGATGCAGTCGCTCTTGTCAGTGCAGGTCTGACCGCTGGTGATGTTGCACTTCGGGTTCACTGAGAGGTCGTCGATGTAAGCGCCCTCGAAGCGATTGAACTGCCCCCCCACGGAGTCGAAGACGAACTTGAACTGGACGTTCTTGCCGGCCAGCTCGCTGACGTCGATGGTCACTGGCTTGAACTCGCAGTCGGTGTGCGCGAGCCCGTTACCGAGGTTGTCCCACAAGAGCGACTCGGTGCCGTCGCCCTCTACGGCGTAGACCTCGAAGCGATCCTCGAGGAGCGCGCACGGCGGCTCGTTGACGCCGCCACAAGTCGGCGGCGTGTACAGGTACTCGTTGGAAAGGAAGAGCTTGAAGCTGAGGAGGGTCTCCTTCAGCGGAAGCGGGATGGTGTCCGTGGTGATCTCGCCGTAAGTGGGGCTCCCGGAGTCCGAGCACTCGAAAGTGGGGCACGTGGTGCCGTTCCCGCCGGCGCAGAGGGGCTCGCCGGCCTTGCAAGCCTCGGTGGGCCGCCCGAAGTACAGCGCGCGCGAGCCGTCGGTAGAGCGATGAGTGGAGCTGGACCAGGCGTTGGAGCAGAAGCCGTCGTTGAAGAACTCCCAGCTAGCAGGCAGTGTGGGCGATTCGAACGACTCCGACAGGATCTCCGGAGGACACTCGCCGGCGGTGAACTTGCAGGTCCCGTCTGCCTTGCACGCCCCGACCGTCCCAGACTTCTGGCAGTCGCCGTCCACGACGCAGGGCACACAACCTGGCACCGCGCTCTCGAGGCAGAACGCGATCGGCTCCTCGTCGACGAGGGGCGTGGTCTTGATGCTCTCCACGCACGAGACCGTCTGACAGGTCTCCGGCACCCCACACTGAACGCCGCCGGCGCCGCCGCAGGTCGCCTGCCCGCACAGGCTCTGGATCGTGATGTCGTCGAGGTAGACGCCTTCGAACAGATCGTCGGTGACGTTGTGGGTGTCGAAACGCCACGAGACGCGGATGGTCTGACCCCGGAAGCGCGTGAGGTCGACTGAGACGGGGACGTGCTTGCCGCCGGTCGTGTTGCTGGAGTCGGCCGACGTGAAGACCAGATGGGACACCTTGGCCGAGTCCTCGATCCACACCTCGAGGGTGTCGCCGATCTCTTGAGCGGCGCCGGGCGAAGGGGGATCACCGTTCATGCGGTACCAGAACGTGAGGGCCCAGGGCTGACCCGCCTTGGTTCCCGCCGTCTCCGTGAGCGCTATCGAATCCGACGTGAGCGTGGTGGTCACGGTTTCGCCCGTGGTCACACCCGGAGACTTGGTGCACGTGTTGGGATCGAGGTCACCGTTGTTCACCGGGGCGAAGAACGTGTGGCAAAGCGACCCGCCGAGCGACAGGTCTCCAGTCGCGAAGCCAAGGAAGAGGCAGCCACCGCCACGGCAGTGGGCGTCGTTGTTGGCAGCGGGGATCGCCCACCACTTCGTGAAGGCGTTGGCGACGACCTGCGTTTGCGTCCAGCCGGCCGGGAACCCGGAGTCGCCATCTTCACCCAACACCACGGTGTTCGGAGAGCCACCGCAACACGACGCGTTGTAGTTGTAGAGGCAGTAGCGGCGGTTCGCGCCCTCGAGGCCGGTGATCGGCGTCTGCTCCGTGATCTCCTGCGCCGCGCACGTGGCCTGGAGGCAGTCGCTGGCGCCAGGGCACTGATCCGGGGTGGCGTCGGTGCAGCAATCGGGGAAACGCGTCAGCGGCTCGCAGGTCCCCGCGACGCAAGTGCTGCGATAGCAGTCGGGGAAGTTTGCGATGGTGTCGTTGGTGAAGGGATGTGAATACGGCGGGAGGGTCTGAGCCTTCGCGAGCTTCGTGGCCTCGGCTACACAGTCGTCGTCGCTGGAACAGACCACGGCCTCCAGCTCGCACCAGCTACAGTCCGTGATGCCGGCGGGCAGCACGCAGGGGCAGCCGACAGCGGCATCCGGGACGTCTGTGGTGTCGGCTCCAGGGGTGTCATCGCCGATATCGACGACATCGATGATGTCGTCCGTACCATCCGCGTTCCCGTCATCAGGGATCTCAACTGTGTCGTCGGTGGAGTCGTCCCCGGCCGCCGTGGCGTCACCGCCGTCGCTAGTATCGGCGCCATCCACGTCGCCAGTCGCGTCTTCCGTGGGGCTAACGTCCGTGTCACCGAGGTCTGTGGTCGGCGTCCCGCTGGGCTCCGGGTCCGAACACGCGCAGCCGACCAGCGCCGTCACGATGAACACGCGCGCTGCGCTGAGTGAAAGTCCCGATACCCGCATTTCCGCCTCCTTCGATACCGACGCCCGCCGCGCCCGAACCGCGAACGCTGTCAGCGAGTTCGCTCTTGCGCAGTCCCTTGCCAACCCGCAACGCTAGCAGACCCCTCCGCGGAGTTCCACATCACCGGGGCCCTGTGCGCCGGTCCGCTGCCCAAGCTGCCACCGCTGGGCCGCCGGTCCTGGGCTGCTAGGCGGAGCGCGTCACCGGGGCGCTCCGAGAGCGAGGTCGCTGCCCCCACGCGGAGGCGCCCTCAGGGCCGCCGAGCCCGAACCGACTCGAATGCGTACGCTTCGGGGAGCGCGAGCGCAGCCACGCGGCGTCGCAGCGGGGCCATCACCTCCGGGTCCGGGAGCTCCGTCAGCTCGAAGATGCGCCGGGCGGCCGGGTAATCACCCTCGCTGCCCACGCGCATCACCTCCGCCAGCAGCTCTGCCACCGCAGCCCGCGCCGGCGCGTCGTCGACGTGATAGCCGATAGGGGTGCGATCGTCGCCCGCAGCCGGGAGGTCCACGCGCACGGCCCCCTTGTCGTTGAGCCAAGCGACCACCGCTCGGAGCGCGCGGTGGTGCTCGTCCTCGATACGGGCGCCGAGGGTGCGACCCAGGAGTATGGTCTCGTGCCGAATCAGGCGGCGATAGGCCGCGCGGACGCAGCCGTCATCGCAAGCGCTGGCCGCCAAGACCGCAGGGTCGCCCAGGAAGTGAAGGCCGACGAGCGCGCGTCGCAGGTACTCGAGCGGGCTCGAGAGCTCCTTCAGGGTGATCGCAGGATCCTTGCCCGCTAACGCGCCGGTAGGTCGCCACGGGGGGAGCCCCACCACGCTGTCGAGCACCAGCTGAACGTCGGTGACGAGGCCACGGTACTTGCGGGCGTCGGCCTGATCACCCGCGCTGGCGAAGGCGGGCAGGGTCAGCTCGTCCATCGCCTCGTCCACGGCGCGTACCACGTTGGAGAGCAGCCACGTGCGCGGCTCCAGTTCATGTCGGGGCCGTGGCAGCAGAGCTCCCCGGCCCGGTTCACCTGCGCGCTCTGGCGCTCCGGTGAAGTCGCGCGCCGCCGCGTCGTTCGGGAGGGTCAGCTCCGCCGGGAGCACCGGCCCCGTGGCGCCGCTCCCGGCGTAGACCTCCACCGGCCACGGGAGGCGCGGATCCTGCCGGGGACGGCGATGGGCCTCGGCCCACGGGCCGCGCGCCTCGAGCTCCGGCGCTGCCGCGGCGAGCGTCTCGAAGAGCTTGCGCAGGGGGGCGTCATCCAACACGACCAGGGCCTGCCAGAGGCCCTTCCGTGCGCGGGGATCCCAGTCGGTCTCCACGAAGCCGAAGGACGCGGCTATCGGGGGGGCCTGGCCGAGCCACAGCGCCTCCGCCCGGGCGAGGTCCGCCGCCTCGCCGGTAACGAGCTGCTCGCACACCGCTTCGAGATAGACGCGGAGCTCGGGCGCCGCCAAGGGCCGAGCGCGCTCCAACGCGGCCACCACGGCGCTCAGCTCCACGGCGTAGCGGCCGCGAGGGCTAGGCCTCACGCCTGGAGACGCGTCGCGTCCCGCGCGCCAGACCTCCTCGAACACGGTCCCATCGGCGCGCCGCGAGACCCGCGAGTTCCGAGGGTAGCGTTCGACGAGGTCTACGAGGTCCTTGGCCGTGACATCGAGGTAGAAGTTGGCCCCCGCGGCGGCGACGGGGTCCGAGCCGCCCGAGGACGGCGCCGTTCGCGTGGGCGCCACGGCGGGGTCGTACCAGAACGCGGCGAGCTCAGGGGCCATTGGCGCTCCGAGCAGCGCGTCCACGCGCTCGCGCGGGAGGGGCGCCGGCAACTTCTCGCCCGACCGCGCGTCGTAGGGGCCAAGGCTCAAGGTGAAGTGCTCGAGCCAGCCCTGTACGGCGCCTCGCTCCTCGCCGTCTGCACGTCCGGCGAGCTGCTCGGCGATCCCGTGGAGCGCCACGGCGTGCCGGTGACTCTGGTCCCACGCGATCCTCTCGCTCGCGGTGGCAGCGGCCGATAGGGCCTCGAGCAGCTCAGGCTGGGCCACCACTGCGCGTACCGGGAGGCTGAGCACCGCGTACGGCCCGATCCGCCGTAGAACCGTGGCGGTCTCCGGGCGGGGCGGGGCCTCCAGCTTCGGGGTCACGGGCGCCGGCGCTGGGGGCAGGGGAGCCGGGGGCGGCGCGGCCACCGGAGGGGTGGACACCGCCTCGACCACCGCGGGCGCCAGCGGCACGGGCGCCCGCGCTTCGGCCGATGCCGGCCCTTCGGCCGGTGCCGGCGCTTCGGCCGATGTCCTGGTGCCGCCGCACGCCAAGACGAAGCACAACACCCCGAGCAGGCGTCTGCCCCCCCCCCGGTTGTCTCGGTCCACCATTGCGCCTGGAGGGGCGTTCACGCGCAGCAGACTCGCTCGATGATCGCCGTATAGAACCGCGTTGCTGCCTCCAGATGGGCCAGCACCGCGGCCTCATTCGGGCGGTGGCGGGCGTCCAGGCGGCCGGGACCGAAGACGAGCGTGTCGATCCCCACACTGTCGTAGACCCACGCCTCGGTGAAACCGCGGTGGGTCCCGACCACCATCGGCATTCCCGCCTTGTGGAGCGCCGCGCGCGACGCGTTGACGAGCGGCGAGTCCGGGGAGGCCCGGAACGGCAGCAGGCTCTTCTCTACGGTGCAGCTGGCGCCTTCACCGGCGGCGCGCCGCGCGTGGCCGTCGAGCTCGCGCGCGAGCGTGTCTACCGACTCGAGCACCCCGTCGGCGGTGGGCCGGGGACGGAGCTCGAGGTCAACCACCAGACGGTCGTCGTGGGCGCCCACCCGCTTCAGCTGGTGCAGCGGCCCCGCGGGAAGGAAGTCGGCGTCGTCACTCGCCGCTGACCAACGCAAGAGCCCCGTGAGCCTCGGGAACAGCTCGGCCCAGATCTTCAGGGCCGAGCTGAGGCTCGTGGCGGCGCTGGGAGCCTCTGCGGGGCGGGAAGCGGCGAACCGGAAGGCCGGCGTCTCGGTGCAGGCCGCGTGGATGCGGGCGCGATCCGGGACGCCCTCGGTGGCGTCTCCGCCAGTGATCGAGTGCACGATCGCGCCACCGCGGGCGAGGCTCACGCCGATCGCCAGCGCCCGTTGGACCGCGTTGCGCCCGAGGCCAGGTTCGGCCGTGTGGGCGGCCTCGCCGAAGACGTCGATCACCCACCAGCTGACTCCGGGCGGCGGCCGCTGCGGCGCCGAAGGGACCGTGATGCGGAGCACCGCATAGCCCCGGTGAGCCCGGACGAGCTCCAGGTTCGTGGCGTCGGAGACGATGGCGCCGTCAGGGGCCACCATGCCCGCATCGACCAGGTGGAGCGCACCGCTTACGCGCGCGTCGTCCCCGAACAGACCCGCGACGTGGACCGGCCGCACGAGGCGCCGCTCGGGCACTTGCGAGGCCGCGAGCACGCGACACACGAGGTCCAGTCGGTTCCCGGCGGCGCCCAGCCCGAGCAGCAGCCCGTCCTTCTCCGTGGCGTTGAGGGGATCGTCCTCGGTCTCGGTCCAGAGCGTGGGGTCAGTCTGGGTGGACGGGAGCACCGCTGACGACAGGAGGAGCCCGCCGGGACGGGCGGGTCCTCGGCGGCCCACCAGGTTCGTGTGATCGGCGTTCGAGAACGAGGCGGCCTGCTCCATGATGTGGAACTCGCCGTAGTCGAGCAGATCCATCACGTAGGCCACGAGGCCACGGGCCCCGGCCGACGTGCGCGTGTCGAAGGCGATCGCGCCGCGGACGGCGCGCACCAGCTCGGGAGCGAGAGCCATGGCTCAGCTCGCTGTTGGAGTGTCCGGAGGCCCCGACACGACCGCGGCCGCCACCAGGTCACCGGTGACGTTGAGGGTGGTGCGGCACATGTCCAGGAGTCGGTCGACCCCCAGGATGAGCCCGAGGCCCTCCGGCGGAACGTTGACGAGGCCCAGGATCATGATCACGACGGGGATGGAGCCAGCGGGAACTCCCGCGGTGCCTACGCCGCCCAGGATGCAGAGCCCGAAGACCATGAGCTGCTGGCCCAGTGAGAGGTCGATCCCGTAGAGCTGCGCCAGGAAGAGGACCGTGACGCCCTCGAACAACGCCGTGCCGTTCTGGTTGGCGGTGGACCCGATCGTGAGCACGAAGCGGCTGATGTCGCGCGGAAGGCGGAGGTTCTCTTCGGCCACCTTGAGGGCCGTGGGCAGGGTGGCGCTGGACGACGCCGTGGAGAACGCGGTGACCATGGCAGGCTGGATCGCGCGGAAGAACGTCATGGGGTTGCGGCGCGCCAAGAAGGCGAGGATCGCGCTGTAGACGCCGAACTGGTGGACGGCGAGGGCGCCGAGCACCACCCCGACGTAGAGCGCCAGCTTGAGCAAGATCGCGAAACCCAGCTCCGCAGTGAGCGTGAACAAGAGGGCGAAGACGCCCACGGGTGACAGCCGGATCACCAGACCGAGGAGGCGCATGCAGACGTCGTAGAGGCCCTGGAGCGCGTCGCGGAACACCCCGACCGAAGGCGTCTGCGTGAGCAGCAGCCCGATGCCGATGAAGAGCGAGAAGAAGAGCACGCCCAACATGTCGCCCGAAGCCATGGCCCCGATCGGGTGCTTTGGGATGATGTTGAGGAAGAGGTCGATGCCGGAGGGCCCGGCGCTCGTGCTGGCTGCCAAGGCCTTGGCGCGCTCCGCCTGAGCCGCCGTGAGGGCGCTGAGGTCGAAGCCCTTGCCGGGCTCGAACAGGTGCACCGCGGCGAGCCCGATGAGCACCGCAATCGCCGACACGAACACCGTGTAGACCAGCGTCTGGAGGCCGACGCGCCCGAGCTTGCCGATGTCGCCGAGGTCCGCGACCCCGAGCGCGAGCGCCGAGAACATCGTGGGGACCACGAGCATCAGGAGGAGCCGCAGGTAGATCTGTCCGGCGGGGTACGTCCCCCATTTCACCAGCGGCGCGATGGCCTCCGCGCCCAAGAACTCGTTGGCCCCTCCGCCCAGCGTCGCGCCGAGCACGAGGGCGATCAGCGTCTTGGTGTGGAGGCTCACGGCGTGGGAGCGTCCAGGAGGTCCTCGGGGCCCGGCTTGTCCGCCTCGACCCCCGTGGGCTCTTCGAGCAGGTCCTCCTTCGAGGGCTTGTCGGCTTCTACGCCTGTCGGCTCCTCGAGCAGGTCGTCGGCCGAAGGTTTGTCGGCCTCGACGCCCTCAGGCGCTTCGAGCAGGTCGTCCGCCTCGGGCTTGTCGGCCTCGATCCCAGTACCGGGGTCTTCCTCAGCCATGCGCTGCATCTCTTCGACGGACATCACCTTCTGCCCGGTGGGGCCCGTGACGGGCACGTTCACTGCGGGCGCGCCGCCGGAGACCACATCGCCGTCGGACTCCTCGCGGACCGGCTTCTCCCAGGGGAAGGGCTGATAGATCGCAACGTTACGCTTCCAGTTGACCGCAGCCTTGGAGATGGTGGGCACGTACATGCACAGGATGAGCGCGCCGCACACGATCCCGAGGGTTGGCAGGACCGCCCGCGTGACTTGGCCGAACGGGCGCTGGAAGACCGCGCTGGCCACGAACAGGTTGGTCGCCACCGGCGGAGCCAGGTAGCCGATCTCCATGTTGACCACGAAGACCACGCCGAAGTGCAGTGGATCGATGCCGTACACGTCGAGCGCGATGGGAGCGAGGATCGGGGCGAAGATGAGCGTGGCGGAGATCGAGTCCATCAGCGCGCCCAGGATGATCAGGACCGCGTTGACGAGCAGGAAGAACGCGAACGGGGAGAGGTCTGCCTTGCGGATCCACTCGACGATCTTGTCCGGCGCTTCCACCTCCGCGAGGAAGTCGTTGAGGCCGAAGGAGAGCGTGACGATCAGGATGAGGCTGCCGACCAGCACGGACGCTTCCGAGAACAGATCCGGAAGCCGACGGACGTCCAGGTCCCGGTGGACGAACACCGTGACGAAGACCGCGTACGCGAGCGCGACGGCTCCCGCTTGCGTGGGCGTGAACGTCCCCGAGTAGATCCCGCCGAGGATGATCACCGGGAGCATCAGGGCAAAGCCGCCCTCCTTCACCGACTTCACGAGGCGCGCGAAGACGAAGGGCTCGCGGGACTCCGGGATCTTCCGGCCGACCCACATCGCGTAGAGCGATAGCAGCCCGGCGATCAACACCGCCGGGACGAGGCCGGCGAGGAAGAGGTCTGCCGGGTCGACGGCCGCCCGACCGGACACGCTGATCGCATAGATCAACATGGCGATGGACGGGGGAACGAGGCACCCGAGGCTGCCCGCCGTCGTGATCAGACCGAGCGAGAAGTTCTCCGGGTACTTCGACGCGGTGAGCGCCGGGAACATGATCACGCCCACCGCGATGAGCGTGACCGGAGAGGAGCCAGAGATGGCCGCGAAGACCACGCAGGCCAGCACCGTGGCGATCGCGAGGCCCCCGGGGAGCCACCCGACAGCAGCGCGGGCCACCTCGATGAGCCGCTTGGCGATGCCGCCCTGCGTCATGACGACGCCCGCGGCCACGAACAGCGGGATCGAGAGGAAGACGTTCTTCCCCGTGAGCCCCTCGATCTTGGTGACGATGCGGCCGAGGCTCTCCATCGTCTGGTGGTCGTCGGTGTAGAGGTAGAAGGCGGCCGCGGTGGCGCCTCCGACGATGACGAAGAGGCGCGCTCCGAAGAGCACGAACAAGAGGATGAGGCCGAGGAGTGCCATCAGCCCTTCCCCCCGTCGTCCACGCCACCCAGGCGCTTGAAGGTGGCCACCTCGTCCTCAGAGGTATCTTGGCCCCGCGCGGAGGCGATAGCCTCGGCCAAGAACCGAAGCCCCATGACGATCAGCGCGTAGGCGATCGGCGTATAGGCGAGCCAGTACGGGATCGGGAGCTCGGTGAACGCCGCTCCCGTCATATTGGTCTCCAGGCGGTCCTGGTAGTGCTCCCGAAGGCCGCCGATCGCGAGGTAGCCGAGCCAGAGGCAGAAAGCGGCGGTCATGATGTGGCCGATTGCCACCACGAAGCCCCGCGCAGCCTCTGGGAACAGCTTCGGGCCCACCTCGAGCCCCAAGTGCCGCCGCTCTCTTGCAGCGAGGCTGGCGCCCACGAAGCCCGCCAGGGTCATGAGGATCAACCCGAGGCGCTGCGCCCAGATCACGCCGTTCGGCAGGAGATGGACGTAGAGCTTCACGAGACCGACGAAGACGCCAACGGCCACGACGGCCAGGCCCAGCGCCATCCCCGAGGCGCTGCCGCGCGTCCGGAACACCGCATAGAAGAACAGGAGGCCCAGGACGCCAGCGACGTACGGGGAAGCCGCTTCGGCGGCGGCGGGGTCCATGAAGCGGCCGAGGTTCTTCACGACGAGCCCGTCCTCACGGGTGGCGTTGTGATAGACCACGTCCAGCGCGACCACGACGCCCATGACCACCATGGACCACGCCACGATGAAGCGCTCTACGCGGTAGAGCAGCTCGTCGAGCCTCCCGAGGGCGCTCAAGCCTTACCGCCCGCCCATGGCCGCGACCAACGTCGCGTGAAAGGCCTTGGCCTCGGCGCTCGCGCCGGAGAGGTACTTCTCGCGGGCCACCTTCGCGGCCGCGTGGAACGTGGCCTTCTCGCCATCCGTGAGGCGATGGACCTGGATGCCGGCGTTCTCGAAGTTCTTGAGGAGCAGGGGCCCCATCTTGCGGAGGGTGGACCGCAGCTTGACCGGGATATCGCCCTTGGCGGCCTCGAGGATATCTTGGTCCTCCTTCTTGAGCGCGTCCCACCAGTCCTTCTTCACCGCGATGAGCGCCGGCTGGTAGATGTGCTCGGTCACGGAGTAGTGCGTGACGGCGGTGTGCCAAGACGACGCGAACGAGAAGAGCGGCGTGTTGTCGAAGCCCTGGACCACGCCCGTCTGCAGCGACGTGAGCACCTCGGTGACCGGGATCGGCACCGGCGAAGCGCCGATCGCCTTGTAGAACTCGATGTGCGTGGGCACTTCCTGCGAGCGCATCTTCTTGGATTTGATGTCGGCCGGGCTCTTCACGAAGCCGAAGCTGGTCCCGAATGAACGGAAGCCGTTCTCGGACCAGAAGAGGAGCATGAAGCCGCGGTCAGCGAGGTACTTGTTGACCGAGCGCATGACGTTCGCGTTGTCGAGCGCCTTGTCCGCCTGGGCATAGTCGCGGAAGAGGTAGGGCATCTCGAGGATGTTGAGCTCGGGGACCACCGTGGCCATGGCGCTGGTGGACACCGCGATCGCCTGAACGCGCCCCCGCTTGCAGGCGGTGACGGTCTCGTTCTCGTCGCCGAGCGCGCCACCGATGAACAGCTTCATCTTGATCCGGCCCCCGGAGAGCTCGGCCACCTTCTTCTTGTATTGGAGCAGGGCCTTGGCCCACGGCGTGCCGTCCGGTGCGACGGACGCCATCTTCATGACGACCTCTTGGCCTGACGCTATTGGGGCCAGAAGGCCGACTGCAACCACGAGAGACCGCAAGAACGCGCGCATCGAGAATGCCTCCAGAACAGGTGGGGTGAACAATGACACGAAGCTGCTCGGGTTAGAAGCCCGCAGAGTCGCGGGGGTGTCGACGCGGCGGCGTGGCGCCGTGTTCAGTCTTCGTCGTGGCTGCGCGGAAGCGGGTGCGCGACCAGCGCCCGGTGGTCGAAGATCTCTTCGTCCAGGAGGTGGGACGGGCGGACGTTCTGCATCGCCGCGAGGATGCTCCGCGAGAGGTCCGGGATCTCCCGCTCGAGCTCCGCGACAAGCCGCCCGACGCGGTCGCGCTTGAGGTCGCGACCGCGTCCGCAAAGCGAGCAGGGGATGATGGGGAAGCCTGCGCGCACGGAGAACTGCCGGATCAGCTGCTCCGGGACCTGCGCCAGCGGCCGGATCACGAGGTTGTCCCCCGAGTCCGAGACGAGCTTCGGCGGCATCGTCGCCAACATCCCCGAGTAGAAGAGGTTGAGCAGCAGCGTCTCGATCAGGTCGTCGCGGTGGTGGCCCAGCGCCACCTTGTTGCAGCCGTGTCGGCGGGCCGCGTCATAGAGGATCCCCCGGCGAAGCCGTGAGCACAGCGAGCACGGTGTCTGCCCTTCGGGGATCTTCTCGGTGACGATGGAGTAGGTGTCTTGGTGCTCGATCTCGAAGGGGATGCCGAGCGACTCGAGGTAGCCCCGGAGGATGTGCACTGGGAAGCCCGGGTGCCCCTGCTCCAGGTGAAACGGCAGAACCTCGAAACGAAAAGGCGCCAGCCGTTGGGCGCGGCGGAGCATGTGGAGCAACGTGTACGAGTCTTTGCCGCCGCTCATCCCCACGAGGATGCGGTCGCCCTCACCGTAGAGCTCGAGCCGACCGTTGAGGTCTGCCATCTCTTTGCCGATGCGCTTCTCCAGCACCTCGAGGGGCACTTCGCCCTCCGGCTGCCCGTCGACAGCGATGGGGATACGCGCGCTCACTTGGCCGCTCGAGGACGGCCCCCGGGGCTGTCTAGCGGGGGCGTGGTGGGCGTGGCCCACCGTGCCAGTAGGGCACCAAACATCTAGTGTGTGGCGGTGTGCTCGGCCTCGGGCTGAGCCTTCGCCGCGATCCGAGCTTGGAGCGCCGTGAAGCTGTCGGGCTCGAGCGCGTGCCGTAGAACCTCGTCCATGTGCTCGACGAAGATCAGCTCGAGCTCGCGGCGAACCGCCTTCGGGATCTCGCCCAGGTCCTTGCGGTTGAGCTTCGGTGCGATGACCCGCGTCACCCCGGCGCGATGCGCCGCCATGGCCTTCTCTTTGAGCCCGCCGATGGGGAGTACGCGCCCGCGCAGCGTGATCTCGCCCGTCATCGCCACGTCGCCGCGCACTGGCACACCCGTGAGCGCGCTCACGAGCGCGGTAGCGGTGGTGATGCCGGCGCTGGGGCCGTCCTTCGGGATGGCGCCCTCCGGGTAATGGATGTGGATATCGACCTCGGAATAGAAGTCGGGGTCGAGGCCCAGCTCCAGCGCTCGCGACCGGACGTAGCTCATGGCGGCGTGGGCGGCCTCCTTCATGACGTCGCCGAGCTTCCCGGTGATCGTGAGCTTGCCCTTTCCGGGCATCCGAGTGACCTCGACGTTCAGGAGGTCGCCGCCCACCATGGTGACCGCGAGACCGTTCACCACGCCCACCTTGGGGAGAAGCTCCGCCTGGCTCTGTCGGAAGCGGCGGGCGCCCAGGTAGCGGCCCACGCTCTTCGCGTCGACTCGGAACGCCACGGTGGTGCTGGACGCGGCGTCGCGCCGCGCCTTGACCACGTCCCGGGCGATCTTGCGACAGATGGCGCCGAGCTCGCGCTCGAGGCTGCGAACACCCGACTCCTTGGTGTAGCCCGAGACCACCGTCTTGATTGCGTCGTCAGTGAACTGCACGTCGACCGACGGCACGCTCACGCTGGCCGCCTGAGGCTGCGTGACCTCCTGGCCGTCCTCCACCTCGAGCTCGTCGGTGGGCTCGTCGGCCTCGTCGCGGACAAGGCCGTTGGCCTTCATCTGCTTCGGGATCAGGTGTTTCCGCGCGATCTCCACCTTCTCGAGTTCGGTGTAGCCAGGGATCTCGATGATCTCCATTCGGTCTTGGAGCGGGAGCGGGATCGTGTGGAGGCTGTTGGCGGTGGTGATGAACATCACCTGGCTGAGGTCGTAGTCCAGGTCGATGTAGTGGTCGCTGAACGACGTGTTCTGCTCCGGATCCAGCACCTCGAGGAGCGCGCTCGAGGGGTCTCCCCGGAAGTCC
>SXGT01886601.1_pt1 | contig 17118 bp, 15 predicted proteins | sample 3176221 | NCBI WGS metagenome assembly SXGT01 (sample SAMN11356862, study PRJNA531348) | freshwater metagenome | isolation source: freshwater sample F1-120 | place: China: Fuxian Lake, Yuxi | collected 2017-12-25 | reverse complement strand
TGGCAGTACAGCACCAACGGTGGCAGCAGCTTTAGCACAGGCAGTGGATCAAGTTTCGTTCTAGCGCCGGGGAGCTACGGTGTCGGCGCGGTGCAGGTGAAGCAGACCGATACGGCGGGCAATGTCAGCACGGTGAGCAGCTTTGCGGCGGTGATCACCGTGGATACAGCGGCACCAAGCAACTCGGGAACGACATATTCAAATGTTAGCGGGACGGCGAGTACGGTCACATTCGGCTTTACCGAGACAGTGAGCTGGAATGGTACGCAGGGCATTTCACTGGCCGTCAATCCGAACGCAGGCAACAATTTCACGGGCACTGCGCTTAACTTTGTCGCCCAAGGTGCTGCAAGCGGCACCAGTCTTTTGCTGAATTCGGACCCGACGACGCTGGACGGCTCGCAGGTGCTGAGGCTTCGCTATGACGCCACCCAGGGTGCCGGCATCGCGGACGCGGCGGGCAATCTTCTGCCATCGATGGAGGTGTTCATCGGTGGCTCGGTTGCCAGCGGTACGGTAGGGAATAACACGATCGACCTGAGCAACTATGGTTCGTCCTACTCACTGTTCCTGCGTGGCAATGGCGGCGCAGACACCCTGATTGGCAACAGTGCCAATAATGTCCTGCTCGATGGAAACGGCACCGATACCCTGACTGCCGGACGTGGTGGAGATGTCTATGTCTTGACCGAAAATGGTGTCAACTATGCAAGGGATACCGTCAGAGTTGGTTTGGGCCATAGTCCGACCGGTGGCGTGGGAATCTCGGACGGCATCATTTCCAGTTCTGCCGTTGCAGGTTCTGGCTTCGATACATTCTCGGCGACGGCGGCTAACCATGACGTGCTGGCCTTGCAGTCCAAAGTAATCGCAGGCAATGTCAGCCACGGCAATGGAAGCGATGTAGGCCTGATTGCACAGCACAGCATCACCAGCGGCATTGTCACCTTCGAGGATGCTGCCGGCAATGCCATTGCGATTGGCGCGACAAGCAACCTGTCGGCGGCTATTGGCTATCTTGGGGCGAACATCACTGTCGCGGGCACGACGGTGGCGTTTCGTGCTGATTCGGACAACAACGGCAGCATCGACTCGCTCTACGTGTGGCAGGACTCGGGCACGCTATCCTTGGCGGGTGGTTTTGTGGTCACCGACATGGCGCTGCGCATCGGCTATGACAGCACAAACATTGGCGCGGGCTATCTGAACAGCGTGATCCTGGGCACGACGGAAGGGGCGAATGTGCTTCATTTGCAGGACACCTTCGCCCCCGAACCGATCGTTACGGGAATCACGGTCGGCGATGGCTTCCAGATGAATTTTGCCGAGAGCGTCTATGCACCGGCAGGGACGGCCATGACCTTGCAGGTCAACGGCACTGGCACCGTCTTTTCGCCGACCAGTGTTGATGGCGATGGCACCGCGAACCTGACCGTGCATTTCTCCGGGGCAAACATGCTGGCGACGGATTGGGCGATTCTCACTTACGCTGGCAGCAATGGCACCAATGCGCTGAGCGATGGTGCCGGAGGTACCGGCAATCTGCTTTCGGCTGGTGGGGGCACGGATACCTTTGTTGAGGGTGGTGGTGGCAACAACAGCATCGACCTGAGCGCCCTCAACGCCGGCTACGATATAAACGCCCGTGCCGGTGATGACACAATCACCGGTTCAAGCGGTGCGGACTCGCTCAACGGTGGCATCGGTGCGGATACCCTGAACGGCGGCGGCGGCGTCGACGAGTTCAGTTTCGCCCAGGGCGATTCGCCTGCGGTCACCGCGCTCAACCTGGGTGGCAACAGCCTGCTCGACAACGGCGACACCTTCAGCTTCGCGGGCGGTCTGGATCGCATCAATGGCCTGGCCAGCGGTGAGCAGGTTTTCCTCAACGCGCGCTTTGGCGATGCCACGGGCCAGAACGGCCCCGGCAAGATGGGGGCAACACCGACCAACGGGCTGGCGGCGGACCAGGGCTTCTTCCTGGTGCAGGGCAGTTACGCGGGAAGCGACTTCACCGTCAATTCCAGTGGCGCCGATACCCTGCTGGTCTATGACGGCGATTCTTCCGCGTCTATCGCCCAGACCGGAATCTTGCTCGGCGGAGTCACACCGAGCCAGATGCAGCTATTCACCGGCAGCAACATGATTACCATCATCTGATACTGTATATGGCATGACGCAGCGCCCCTTATGATCCGGGGCGTTGTTTGTTTGCAGGTATGAAAGCAGGGAAGACAAAAAATGATAAAGATAGTCAGCCGGCTTGCGCTGGGTGCGTTGTGGGGGTTGTCCGGTGCGGTTTTCGCGGGCGAGGATTTCGACCGGCTGCTGGTGCAGGCGCTGGCCAACCATCCCGCGGTGGAAGGCCGGCGGGCGGGTTTGCAGGCGGCGCAGGCGGAGCGCGAAGGCACGGAGTGGCAGCGCTATCCGACGCCCTCGATCGAGGCCTCGACACGCGATTCGGGGGGCAATACGGCGCTGTTTGCGCTCGAACAGCCGCTTTGGACGGGCGGCCGCATCAGTGCCGGCATCGCCGCGGCGGGGTTTCGCGAGGCGGCGGCTGCGGCGGCCGTGGTCGAGGCGAAGCAGGGCGTTGCCTTGCGCCTGATCGCCGCCTACACGGATATCCTGCGCCAGCAACAGCGTCAGGACTACGCCACGACTTCCGCGACGGAACACGACAGGCTGCTGCAGATGATCAGCCGGCGGGTGGATCAGGAGGTCAGTCCGCCGGCCGACAGGGACTTCGCCCGGGCGCGACAGGCGCAGGCGGCGACCGAACTTTCGCTGGCCAACCAGGGCCTGCAGGTGGCGCAGGGGCAACTGGCCCAACTGGTCGGGCACAGCGTCGTTGCCATCAACGATGTCAAGCTCGATGGCCGAGCTTTGCCGGCCACGCAGGACGAGGCGATGTCGCGTGCGATCGAGCGTTCGCCGGTGCTGGCCCGCCTGGAGCAAACGGCGCTGGCGTCGGGCGAAGATGTCGAATCCAAGCGCGCGGCGGTGTTTCCGCAACTCGCCGTCAGGTTGGAAAAGCAGACCGGGACGCTGCCTGATGAGCGCGTCATGCTGGTGCTGCGTATGCAGCCCGGCGCCGGACTTTCCGCATCGTCCGCCATCGCTGCTGCACAGCGGCGCCAGGACGAGGCTCGCCAGGCCAAACAGGAAGCGACGCGCACGCTGCGCGAGCAGGTGCAGACGGCATTTACCGAGTGGCGTGCGGCTCAGGTACGGCTGGAAAGCACCCGGCTGTCGGCGGGCATGGCCCAGGCGGTATTCGATTCCTACGCGCGACAGTACGTGGCCGGCCGCAAGGGCTGGATCGACGTGCTCAATGCGGTGCGCGAAATCAGCCAGTCGCAGTTTGCGCTGGCCGACGCTGAGTCCTTGCTGCGCGCTTCCGGGCTCCGGCTCTGGCTATTGACCGGTGAGGCGCCTCTGGGCGAGGGGCCCGTCGAGATGGCCCGATGATCGATCTGCTGCGGCAGGCGGCAGATCTGTCCGGCCAGCGCCTGGCACGGGGCAGGGTCGATTCGGTTGCGGAAGCGCTCAAACGCATTGAGCAGGCGCCGCCCGCAGCACGCTTTCTGGGTGCGTGGCGGGCCGCCGGGTTGATCGGGCAACCGATGGCAGTGCGCGTGCCGACCCGCACCGACCTGCCCCTGCTGTGCTGGCAGGAGAGCAGCGGGTTTTCCATCCTGGTGGACATGACTGCCGACGGGCGCTTCGTCGGCCGTTCGGAACAGGGTGCCGCCATCAGTGCCGCGCCTGACGCCGCCGGGGTGTTCCTCAGATTGCCGCGCCGCACCGAGGTTGAGGCCGTACCGCGTGCGCTGCCCCTGATCGGAAAGGCGGTGTGGGTGCATCGCACCTCGATCTTCGAATCCATACTCGCGACGCTGGTCGTCAGCATGCTCGCGCTGGGCGTTTCTCTGTATTCGATGCAGGTGTATGACCGGGCGATTCCGAATCAGGGCTACCAGACGCTTTGGGTGCTGACGGCAGGTGTGGCGATCGCGATTGTTCTCGAATGGCTGCTCAAACAGGTGCGCGCACACATTGCCGACCGCACCGGGGTGGAAGTCGACAAGGATCTTTCGCAGTGGTTCTTCGAGCGCATGCAAAGCGTGCGTATGGATGCTCGCCCGACCACGGTGGGCACACTGGCGGCACAGGTCAAGGGTTTCGAGACGGTGCGCGCAATGCTGACCTCGACCTCGGTATTTGTGCTGGCGGATACGCCCTTCGCCCTGTTCTTCGTGGTCGTCATCGGGCTGATCGGCGGGGTGCTGGTGATCGTGCCCCTGCTGGCGCTGCCGCTCGCGCTGGCCGCGGGGCTGATGTTCCAGCGTGGCATTCGCCGCCAGGCGGCACGCATGACGATCAGCGGCTACCGCAAGAACGGCTTGCTGGTCGAATCCGTTGAAGGTGCGGAAACCATCAAGGCCGCCAACGGCGAATGGCAACTGTCCGGCCGCTGGAGGGACCTGGTGGCCGAGGTTGCCGACGCCGATGAAAAAATACGCCTGTATTCGGCGTGGTCGCAGAACCTGACGGCCCTGCTGCAGCAGGTCGGCTATGTGGCCCTGGTGGCGGCCGGTGCCTACCTCGTCATCAACAACCGGCTCACCATGGGCGGCCTGCTTGCCATCAGCATCATCAGCAATCGTGCGATGACGCCGATCCTGCAGTTGCCGGGCATCCTGGTGCAATGGGCGCATGCCCGCGCTGCGATCGATGGCCTCGACCAGATCCTGGCGATGCCCAACGAGCAGGACCGGGCGGAGGACCTGCTGGCGCCGCAGGTGCTGGAACCGCGGCTGCGCATGGAGCGGATCCGTTTTTCCTACGGCATGCAGCGCACCGTGCTGGAAATCGAGAACCTGGAAATCCTTGCAGGCGAAAAAGTTGGCCTGCTCGGCCCGGTGGGCTCGGGCAAGAGCACGCTGCTCAAGCTTGCGTCGGGCCTGTTCCGGGCGCAGGAAGGCAAACTGTTTTTCGGCGGTATGGACCTGACCACGCTGCACCCGACCGTGGTGCGCGAAATGGTCGGCTATCTGCCCCAGGATCTGCGCCTCGTCAGCGGCACCTTGCGGCAGAACCTGATCCTCGGCATACCCGATCCCGGCGACGAGGCGATACTCAGCGCCGCGCGCCTGACCGGATTATTCGATCTGGTCGCCCAGCATCCGAAAGGGCTTGCCCTGGAAATCAGCGAGGGCGGCCGCGGCGTATCCGGCGGACAGAAGCAGATGATTGCGCTGACCCGGCTGGGATTGATCAATCCGCGCCTCTGGCTGCTCGACGAGCCGACCGCCTCGATGGACAACGAGACAGAAATGCGCGTGGTCAATTTGATCAAGGAACGTCTAGGTGCGACGGATACGCTGATTGTCGCGACCCACAAGACATCCCTGCTGCCGGTGCTCACCCGCCTGATCGTGGTGCGCGACGGCCGCATCGCCATGGACGGACCACGCGACGTCGTGCTGGCCGCGCTGCAGGGCCGGTCGCCAACGCCGGCGGCACCGGCAAAGGAAAGGCTTGCTGCATCATGATGAAAATGCGTGGGGGCATTACCTCCCGTCTGCTGTTGTGGATCACGATAGGCAGTGTCGCCGCCTTCTTGGCCTGGGCGAACTGGGCGACGCTGGACCAGATCACGCGCGCGCCCGGCCAAGTCATCACCAGTTCCCGCAACCAGGTGATACAGGCGCCGCCGAATGGTGGCGTGCTCGAAGCAATGCTGGTACGCGAGGGGGCAACGGTGAAGAAGGGCGACCTGCTGGTGCGCTTCGAGCGCGCCAAGCTGCGCGCCACCTTCGAAGAGGCGGCCACCAAGGCGGCTGCGCTCAAGGCCACGCTGGCACGACTGGATGCCGAGGTGTTCGGCCGCGATGCACCGCCCTTTCCGCGCGAGCTCGATGCCTACCCGCAATTCAAGGCCAATCAGCTTTCGCTGTTCCACAAGCGCCGGCAGTTATTGAATCAGGATATCGGCACGCTGGAAAAAATGCGCACCCTGGCGCAGCAGGAACTCGACATGAACATGCCGCTGCTCAACAGCGGCGACGTCAGTCGCGCCGAAATCCTCAAGCTGCAGCGCCAGGTGACCGACCTGGCGGGCCAGATCATCAGCAAGCGCAACAAGTTCATGCAGGACAACCAGGCCGAACTGTCCAAGGCCCAGGAAGACCTAGCGGGCACCGAGCAGGTCATGGCACAGCGCAAGGAGGAGCTCGACCTGACCGAGCTGCGCGCGCCGATGGACGGCGTGGTGCGCAACGTGCGGCTGACTACCCTTGGTGGCGTGGCACGTCCCGGCGACGAACTTATGCAGATCGTGCCGGTCGATGACAGCCTGGTCATCGAGGCGAAGATGAAGACCGCGGATTTCGGCTTCATGCGCCTCAAGCTTCCGGCCACCGTCAAGCTCGACGCCTACGACTATGCGATCTACGGCACCCTGAACGGGCATGTCAGCTATATCAGCGCGGATACGCTGACAGAGCAGATCGGGGGCCAGGAAGTGCCTTACTACCGTGTGCACGTCACCATCGACAAAAGCAATTTGCGGCCGCGACAAGGCGAGCGCATCGAGATTCAGCCGGGCATGACAGCGACGCTGGAAATCAAGACCGGTGAAAAATCGGTCTGGGCCTACATCACCAAGCCAATCACCAAGACCCTCGACGAATCGCTGGGTGAGAAGTAGCTCAGGCCGGCTTGCTGGCTTCCCGCATTACCTGCAGCAGTGCCTCGGGCGCTTGTGCCCCCGAGGCCGCCAGCTTCTGGTTGAAGACGAAGAAGGGCACGCCGTTGATGCCCATGCGGCGCGACTGCTCGGCATCCTCGCGCACCGTGTCGGCATCCTCGTCGCTGTCGAGGTAGGCCTGCACCGCGGCCGCGTCGTAGCCGCAGCCAGCAGCGATCCCGGCGAGGATGGCGCGGTCGCCGACATGGCGGCCATCAAGGAATTGCGCCGCGAACAGCGCTTCGATCAGTTCCGTTGCCTTGCTGGCGTCGGCCTTCTGGGCCCAGTGGATCAACCGGTGCGCCGCCAGGGTGTTGGCGCGTAGCTCGATCTTTTCGAAGGCGAAGTCCACCCCGGCCGGCTTGCCCGCCTCGCGCACGCGCTGCCAGATCTCGGCCAGGCCCTGCGGGCCGCCGAACTTCTTTTCGAGGAAGGGGCGGTAGGGCTCGCCACCCTCGGGAGTATCCGGGTTGAGGAAGAAGGGGTGCCAGTTCACCGTGACTTCACTGTCAGGGTGTTGGGTGCGCCATTGCGCCAGCGCCTTGTCTAGGTGGCGCTTGCCGATGAAGCACCAGGGGCAGACCACGTCCGAAACCACGTCGATGCTGAGATCGCTCATGCCTTGCCCACCTCCAAAACGATCTTGCCGATATGATTGCTCGATTCCATCAGCCGGTGCGCTTCGGCAGCCTGGGCCAGCGGAAAGCGCGCGTAAAGGTGCGGCAGCAGTTCGCCGCGTGCGAGCGCCGGCCAGATGTTGGCGGCCAGCGCGTCGCGGATCGAAGTCTTCTCGGCCAGGGTTCGCGGGCGCATGGTCGAACCGGTGATGGTCAGGCGCTTCACCATGATCGGCAACAGGTCGGCTTCGCCCTTGCTGCCCTCGAGAAAGGCTACATACACCAGCCGCCCGTCGCGCCGCAGGCTGGCAAGGTTGCGCTGGAGATAGGGCGCGCCCACCATGTCGAGCACCACATCCACGCCCGTGCCGCCGGTGATGCGCTTCACCTCCTCGGCAAAGTCCTGCGTGCGGTAGTTGATGGCATGCGCCGCGCCTGCCTCGCGGCAGAAGGCGGCCTTCTCTTCGCTGCCGGCGGTGACGAAGCACTCGACGCCCAGATGCTTCGCCAACTGGATGGCGACCAGGCCGATGCCGCTGGAACCGCCATGCACCAGCAGGCGTTCGCCTTTCTTCAACTTGCCGAGGTCGACCAGGTTGGCCCAGACCGTGAACCAGGTCTCGGGCAGCGCCGCCGCCGTGGCGTAGTCCATGCCATTCGGGATGGACAACGCATGGCTGGCGGCCGCCACGCAGTACTCGGCATAGCCGCCGCCGGGCGTGAGCGCCGTCACGTCAGCGCCGACTTTCCATTCCGTGACACCCTCGCCGACGGCCTTGACGCGGCCCGCGACCTCCAGGCCGAGGATGGGCGAGGCATCAGGCGGGGGCGGGTACTTGCCCGAGCGCTGCAATACGTCGGGGCGGTTCACGCCGGCGCAGACGACTTCGATCAGGATCTGGCCAGGGGCGGGTTGCGGGATGGGGCCGTCGGCCAGCGCCATGCACTCCGGGCCACCGCCCTTGCCGTGTTCGATGTATTTCATTGCTTGCTCCGTGGTGGGGTGGCGCGAGTGTAGCAGTCAAGGCGGACCGGGAGCTTCGCCACAGCCTTTCGTCAGCGTTATCATGGTTGCATGCCCAAATCCACTGCCACCTACTGGAATGCCCTGAGCCCCACTAGCCAGTCGCGTTGGACCTGGGTCAAGGGGCTGGAGGGGATGGTCGAAGAGTTGACGCTGAGCATCGATCAGGCGACGGGGGAATACACGCGGCTGACGCGCTTTTTGCCGGGGGCGGATACCTCGGCGTTTGGCGGGAAATCGCATGCCTATCCGGAGGAGGTGTTCATCGTCAGCGGACAACTGCACGATGCGGCTTTTGAGCTGTGGCTGGAGGCGGGGCATTACGCCAGCCGGCCGCCTGGCGAAGTGCATGGGCCGTTCCGCACCGATGTCGGCTGCGTGGTGCTGGAAGTGTCCTTCCCCAATCGCGTGGGCGGTTGAGTTCGGCGATGGCGCAGCCCGATTACGACTTCGAGTATTCCTGGGAAGACCTGAAGCCGGTGCGGCCGCTGTTCGTCACCATCCTGGTGGCGCAGACACTGGGACTGCTGGCCGGGGCGCTGTTCGGCCACGGCGGCGACTGGTTCGAACGGGCCTTTGTCTGGGGCGCGTTCGCCACCTTCCTTGGCTACCTGCTCGGGCTCTGGGTGCAGGCCGTGACCATGCCGGGCAGCCTGGGGCGCAACCGCGTGCTGGTGCGGCACCTGGGCCTGGTGTCGGCGTTCTTCGGCATCTTCAGCGTTTTGTTTTCCGTGCTTGACTAGGTTCGTGCTGCTGGCTGGCAGGCACGGGATCGCCGTAGAATCAGCCGCAGCAATTTTTCCAAGGCGGTGCGCGATGTCCCTCGAACTGTGGCTGGCCTATGTGCTGACGGTGGCGGTGCTGCTGGTGATCCCGGGGCCGACCATCCTCACGGTGATCGGCTATTCGCTGGCCCACGGGCGGCGGGCCAACGTGGCGCTGGTGGCGGGCGTGGCTCTGGGCGACTCGACCGCGCTGGCGTTGTCGCTGCTGGGCCTGGGCGCGTTGCTGGCGGCCTCGGCCTGGTGGTTCACGGCGGTCAAGACAGTGGGCGGGCTCTACTTGGTCTGGCTGGGTTGGCGCATGCTGCGCGCCGGGGTGGGGCCAGCCGAGGTGGCGCTGCCGGCTGCGCCGGATTCGCTGTGGCGGCTGTTTGCCAACACCTGGCTGGTGACGTCGCTCAATCCCAAGGGCATCGTTTTCTTCGTTGCCTTCCTGCCGCAGTTCATCACACCGGGCAGTGTGGTCGCGCCGCAAATGTGGATCCTCGCCATCACGTTCGTTGCTATGGCGATCATCAACGCCGCGCTGTATGCGCGCTTCGCGGCGGCGGCGCATCACTTCCTGGCCTCGGCGCGGGCGCGCCGCGGCTTCAACATCGGCGGTGGCTCGCTGCTGGCGGGGGCAGGGATCTGGGCGCTGCTGGCGCGGCGGCCGGGGTAAGCAGGAGTTGGCGCTGGCGGTACGGCGATTGCGGGGGGGGCGGATATGGCATACGACGAAGGGCTGGCGGAACGGATACGCGACGTGCTGCGCGGGCGTGCAGGCGTTGGCGAACGCAAGATGTTCGGTGGCGTCGCCTTCATGCTGGGTGGCCACATGACCGTTGGGATCGTCGGCGAGATCTTGATGGCGCGCGTTGGTTCGGCGCGCTACGCGGATGCCCTGGCCCTGCCGCACGTGCGGCCAATGGACTTCACCGGCAAGCCGATGAAGGGCTATGTCTATGTGGATCCGCCCGGCATCGAGGACGATGCCGCGCTGGAAAACTGGATCACGGCCTGCTCGGCTTTCGTCGCCACGCTGCCGCCGAAGTGAATCCTGGCGTCGCCGCTTAGATCGAATGCGCGCCGCGGCGTTTTCGCGGAGAAGCACCATCCGAAAGGAAGCCCCATGCATGCTCTGTTGCCGCGTCATCCCGTCCCCGCCCTGAATGTCGCCCTGGTCGGTGGCGGCCGCCATGTGTTGGGCGCTGCGCCCGGCGAGCGCTTCGACCTGGTCGTCTTCTATCGCGGGCTGCATTGCCCGCTCTGCGCCAAGTACCTGATGGAACTCGAGCGCCTGGCGCCGGAGTTCGCCCAGCGCGGCGTTACCATTCTTGCCGTCAGCAGCGACGAGGAGGACAGGGCGCGGCAGATGGCGGAGAAGGTCCAGGCCAGGGTCTTGCGCTTCGGCTACGGCCTGAGCCTGAGGAGCGCGCGCCAGTGGGGACTTTACATCAGCACCTCGCGCGGCAAGACGTCGATCGGCATCGAGGAGCCGGCGCTGTTTTCCGAGCCGGGCGTGTTCCTGGTGCGGCCCGACGGCACGCTTTACTATGGCGCCGTGCAGACCATGCCTTTCGCCCGCCCGTCGTTCCAGGACCTGCTGGGCGCCATCGACTTCGCCATCGCCAAGGATTACCCGGCGCGCGGCGAATACACGGGCGAGGTTTGAGCAGACTGTTTCCGCAAGCAAAAGGAGGTCACCATGGTGAAGCTGATGCTGATAGTCGTTCCGCTGCTGATGGCGGCACTGATGTTCTACGTCGCCACGCGGCCGGCGAGTTTTCGCATCCAGCGCTCGCTACGCATCGCCGCGCCGCGCGAGAAACTGTTTGCCTACGTTAACGACCTGCACAATTTCGATGCCTGGTCGCCCTGGGCGCCGCTCGACCCGGCGATGCGCAAGACGCATTTCGGCGCCGCCAGCGGCGTCGGTGCGGGCTACGAATGGCAGGGCAACAACAAGGTCGGCCACGGTCGCATGGAAATCGTCGAAGCCTTATCGCCCGAACGCGTGCTGATCAAGCTGGATTTCCTCAAGCCCTTCGAGGCCCACAACATGGCCGAGTACCTGCTGGTCGAGAGCGACGGCGCGACCGAGTTCACCTGGGCCATGTACGGGCCGAACAATTTTCTCTCGAAAGTAATGGGCCTCATCTTCAACATGGACAAGATGGTCGGCGCGCAGTTCGAGCAGGGTCTGCTTGCGCTCAAGACGGTGGCGGAAAGGGCGGAGGCATGATCGAGGGCGGCTGCCTGTGCGGCGGAATCCGCTACCGCTACGAGGGCGGGATCGAGCACATCTCGGTCTGCCATTGCTCGCAATGTCGCAAGGCGCAGGGCTCGGCCTTCGCCACGGTGGCACCAGTGGCGAAAGAGCGATTTCGCTTCTTATCGGGCACTGAACTGATCACCGAGTACCGCTCCTCGCCGGACAAGCTGCGCGCCTTCTGCAAGGTCTGCGGCAGCCCGATCTACAGCGCCAAAGATGACGTCCCCGGCGTGCTGCGCCTGCGCCTGGGTACGGTGGTTACGCCCTTCGTGTGCACCGACATCTTCCACCTCTTCACCGACTCCAGGGCGCCGTGGGGGGAGATCGGCGACGGCCACCCGCGCTACGCGCAGCGCAAGCCGTGAGCCGGAAAGTTGAGACGCTGCCGGCGACGCTGCCGGACCTGGACCGCGTGCGCGCCGCCTGCCGCACCATGGTGCGGCGGCGTGCGGCGGCCTCGGGCGGGCTGACGCTGGTGCCGCTGCCGGGCATCGACGTGGCGGGTGACGTGGCGATGCTGATGGAATTGATCCCGGCGATCAACCGCAAGTTCGGCCTGACGCCGGATCAGATCGGCCAGCTCGATACCCAGCACAAGGTGCTGGTGTATGCGATGCTGAAAAAGGCCGGTACCAGCCTGGTCGGGCGCGAGGTGACGAAACAGCTGGTGCTGGCGGCTCTGAAGCAGGTCGGCGTGCGCCTGGCGACCAAACAGGTGCTGAAGTACCTGCCTTTCGCCGGCCAGGCGGCGGCTGCTGCGCTCAGCGTGTCGGCGATGATTTACCTCGGCAATTCGCACATCGATGCCTGCTATGACGTCGCACGCGGGGTGATCCGCAAGTGAGCATTGCGCCGGCGGAATTCGCACTCGCCACCGCCGACGGTCTGGCGCTGGCAGGACGGGCCTGGATGCCGGACGGGGCGCGGGCGCTGATCGCCGTGGTGCATGGCATCGCCGAGCACGGCGGGCGTTATGCCTGGCTGGCGGCGCAGGCGAATGCACGGGGCGTTGGCGTGATCACGGTGGATTTGCGCGGTCACGGTCTATCTCCCGGCGAACGCTCGTATGTCGAGCGCTTCGACGACTACCTGCTCGACGTCGATGCCTTGTGGGCAAGGGCGTTGGAACTCGCGGCGGGAAGGCCGCTGTTCCTCATGGGGCACAGCATGGGTGGTGCCATCGCCCTGCGCTGGACGGCGCAGCGACGGCAGGCCATGGCCGGGCTGATCCTGTCCTCGGCGGCGCTGAAGATCGGCGGTGACGTGCCGCGCCTGCTGATCGCCCTGGCACCATTGCTCTCGCGCTGGCTGCCGCACTTGCGCGGCACGAAGCTCGATCCGTCGCTGATCAGCAACGATTCGACGCAGGTGGCCGCCTACATCAATGATCCCCTGGTCAGCCTCAAGGCGCCGCCGGCACGTACCGGGGCGGAATTGCTGGCGGCAATGGAGGTCAATCGCGCGGCGGCGACAGGGCTCAAGCTGCCCGTATACCTGTTCCACGGCGATGCCGACCGCCTTACTGATCCGCAGGGTAGCCGCGACATCCATGCCGCCTGGGGCGGGGCCGACAAGACCCTGCGGCTGTGGCCGGGCAGTCGCCACGAAACATTGAACGACCTCGACCGCGAGGCCGTGGCAGCCGAATTGCTGGGCTGGGTGCGGGCCCACGCCACCACCGACACCGGCAAATGAACTCGGCGAATACGGAAATCAAAAATATCCATCAAGTGTGAAGGGTCGGTCGACTTATAGTTGACCGGTCACACGCGATCGGGTCGAAACCCTGGCCTTATCGCACGCCCGAGCTGGCGCCAACGCGCCGGCTTCTCCTTGCAGGCGGGGAAACCCCCGGTTGCGACGTGATCGGAGCGACGGTGTCCGCCCTCAAGGCCGGAGCCGGCGCTTCCTGACTCGCTCGACCACGACTGGCCGGCGCTTGCGCTATTGCGCATACGCATCCAGACGGGTCGCGGCGAAAACCATGTTCATATTGCGGTTTTGTTGAGGTTTAAACAAAACCGCAGGGCGGAGGGAGCGGGCGGTTTGGAGTCGTTGACAAATCTCGCGGTGGCAGGTGGCTTCATGGCCGGTCTGGGCGTGCTGCTCGCGCTGTTGCTCGCCATCGCCAACAAGAAGCTCTACGTCTTCGAGGACCCGCGCATCGGCCAGGTCGAAGACCTGCTGCCCAAGTCCAACTGCGGTGCCTGCGGCCAGGCCGGCTGTCGCGACTTCGCCGAGAAGGTGGTGGGCGGTGACACCATCCCCGCCAAATGCACGGTGAGTTCGCCGCAGCAGCGCCAGGGCATTGCCGACCTGCTCGGCGTCGCCGCCGGCACGGTGGAAAAGCAGGTCGCGCGACTGGCCTGCGGCGGTGGCCGGCATGTGGCTTTCCTGCGCGCACGTTATGAAGGCCTCAAGACTTGCCGCGCGGCAGCGGTGGTTTCGGGTGGCGGCAAGGAATGCGCCTGGGGCTGCCTGGGGCTGGCCGACTGCGCCAATGTTTGCACCTTCGATGCCATCCACATGGACCTGCACGGCCTGCCGGTGGTCGACAGCGAAAAATGCACGGCCTGCAACGACTGCGTCGAGGTCTGCCCCAAGGGTCTGTTCAGCCTCGAGGCCATCAGCCATCGCCTCTGGGTGGCCTGCAAGAACCAGGCGGACGGTGATACCGCCGAGGCCTCCTGCGAGGTGGCCTGCACCGCCTGCGGCAAGTGCGTCGCCGACGCGCCGCTGAAACTGATGCAACTCGCCAGCAACCTGGCCGTGGTCAATTACGACTGGAACGACCAGGCCACGCGCGAACCCATCGAGCGCTGCCCTACCGGCGCCATTGTCTGGTTCGACACCCCCGACCGCGCTGTCAAGGGCGCGGCGGCCAAGAAGATCCTGCGCAACGAGCCCCTGCCGTTGCACGCCTGAATCCGCTGAATACGAAATACGAGGAAGCTGCCATGACACTCTCGATCATCAAGAAAATCTTCTCCACCGGCCTGTTGCCGCAAAGCGGCGCCGGAGTTGCCGCGAGCAAGGTCAAGTACCCCGGACTGCGCGACGCGGTAGACGGCAACACCGCCATCATCCACGTCGAGCGCGAGTCTTCGGACGCCGCCGGGGCCTACCCGATCACGCCCTCGACGCAGATGGGCGAGTACTGGGCCGAGGAAGTTGCCAAGGGCCACCTGAACATCTCCGACAAGCCGCTGATCTTCATCGAGCCCGAGTCCGAGCATGCTGCCGCCGGCGTCACCGCCGGCATGGCGATGACCGGCCTGCGCGCGGTCAACTTCTCGTCCGGGCAGGGCGTCGCCTTCATGCACGAGTCGCTTTACGGCGCCGTCGGCAAGCGCTTGCCCTATGTGCTTAACATGGGCTGCCGCGCCATCACCAAGGTCTCGCTCAACGTGCACGCCGGCCACGACGATTACCATTGCGTCGACGACACCGGCTTCATCCAGGTGCTGGCAAAGAACGCTACCGAGGCCGCCGACCTCAACCTGATCGGCCGCAAGCTGGCTGAATTGTCGCTGACGCCGGCCATCATTGGCCAGGACGGCTTCCTCACCACCCACCTGATCGAATCCTGCGTACTGCCGGAGCGCGAACTGGTGGCGGAATATCTTGGCAAGGCCGATGACCTGATCGACTCGCCGACGCCGGCGCAGCAGATGCTCTACGGCCCCAAGCGTCGTCGCGTGCCGGCGATCTGGGACGTCGATCTGCCCATGCTCTCGGGCTCGGTGCAGAACCAGGATGCTTACATGCAGGCCACCGCCGGCCAGCGGCCGTATTTCTTCGACCACGTCGAGGCCCTGGCCGATGCTTGCATGGATGAGTTCGCTGCGCTGACCGGGCGCCGCTACCAGCGCGTCTCAGGCTTCAAGACCGAGGATGCCGATTACATCATCCTCGGCATGGGCAGCATGATCGTGCAGGCCGAAGCCGTCGCCGACTACCTGCGCGAGACGCGCAAGCTCAAGGTCGGCGTGGTCAATCTCACCATGTTCCGTCCCTTCCCCGGCGACCTGCTGGGCGAAGCGCTGCGCGGCAAGAAGGGCGTCGCCGTGCTGGAGCGCACCGACCAGCCGCTGGCCGAAGACCTGCCGCTGATGCGCGAAGTGCGCGCCACGCTGATGAAGTGCATCGAAAACGGCATGGCCGCGGCACAGGGACAGACAGAGCCACCCTACGCCGGCTATGCCGTGTATGCGGCGTCCGAGATGCCCCGTTTGTATTCCGGCTGCTATGGTCTCGGTAGCCGCGACCTGCAACCGGAAGCGCTGATCGGCACCATCGAGAACATGCTGCCCGAGGGAACGCAAAGGAAGTTCTTCTACCTCTCGATTGATTTCGCGCGCGATCCGCTGAACCCCAAGGACGAGGTGCACCAGCAGGACATCGCCGACAAGTACCCGAACATCCGCGCCCTGGGCGTGCGCGGTTCGGAGAACCCGAACCTCCTGCCCAAGGGTGCCATCACCGTGCGCATGCACTCGGTGGGCGGCTGGGGTGCCATCACCACCGGCAAAAACCTGGCGATGACCCTGTTCGAGCTGCTCGGCTGGGACATCAAGGCCAACCCCAAGTACGGTTCGGAGAAGAAGGGCCAGCCGACCACCTACTATCTTTCGGCGGCGCCGGAGCCGATCCGCATCAACTGCGAATACACCTATGTCGACGTCGTGCTCTCGCCCGACCCGGCGGTGTTCGGCCACAGCAACCCGCTCTCCGGCCTGAAGAAAGGCGGCTTCTTCATCATCCAGTCCAACCTCGGCAGCGAAACCTGGGCGAGTTTCCCGCTCTGGGCACAGAAGTTCATCGTCGACAACGAGATCCGCGTCTACTACCTCGACGCCTTCCAGATTGCCCGCGAGGAGGCCGGCTCGGCCGAGCTGCAGCTGCGCATGCAGGGCATCGCCTTCCAGGGCGCCTTCTTTGCCGCCAGCCCGACCATGGCCAATGCCGGGCTGACCGAGGACGCGCTGTTCACCGCGATCGAGGCCCAGTTGCAATCCAAGTTCGGCGGCAAGGGCGCGCGCGTGGTGGCCGCCAACCTGCGCGTGGTGCGCCGCGGTTTCACCGAACTGACCGAGATCATCGAGAAGGAGGTGGGCCTCACGCGCAAGGGCTTCGTCAAGAAGGAAGCCGGCCTGCCGATCATGCTCCGGCAACTGCCGGCGGTGGGCGAGGCCCAGTCGGGGAAGGTGGGCGACATCCATCGCTTCTGGGAGCAGACCGGCCATTTCTACCTGACCGGCACGGGCATCGACAACATCGTCGATCCTTTCATCGGCGCCTCGCTGGTGCCGGCGGCGACCGGCGTGTTCCGCGACATGACGGGGATCCGCTTCGAGCATCCGGAATGGATCGCCGAGAACTGCACGGCCTGCGGCAACTGCTATGTCGAGTGCCCGGACTCGGCCATCCCGGGCCTGGTCAGTTCGATTGGCGACGTGCTCAACACGGCGATCAACCGCATCGAGACCAGCGGGACGCCGACGCGCTACTTGCGCCGCAGCGCGCGGGCCATCGAGAAGAAACTGCGCGCGCTGGTCGACAATGAAGGCGGCTACGTGCGGCCGCTGTTCGACCGTGCCATGGATGCTGTGCTGGCCGAAACGCCGGAAGCCGAGCGTGCCGGACTCGCCGGCGAGTTCACCCAGTTGCAAATCCACCTCGGCGGC
>SXGT01094388.1_pt1 | contig 17118 bp, 14 predicted proteins | sample 3176221 | NCBI WGS metagenome assembly SXGT01 (sample SAMN11356862, study PRJNA531348) | freshwater metagenome | isolation source: freshwater sample F1-120 | place: China: Fuxian Lake, Yuxi | collected 2017-12-25 | reverse complement strand
GTGGTTACCCGACGTGCCATTCGTCCCGTTGCCGGCGGTGTATGCCGCTGCCGTCCCGAGTACTGAGGCACCGCCGGAGCCCGATGCCCCGGCGCTGCCCGCGCTGCCCCCGCCGCCAGCGCCGCCAGGGTCGCCGTTTCCGCAGGTCACCGACCCGGACTTCGATCCGCCGAAGCCGCCACCGCCACCGCCGGAACCGCTCACGGTGCCAGCACCACCGACGTTGCCGTTCGCGCCACACGGCGACGACCCACCCGCACCGCCGTTGCGTCCGCTTCCCGTTCCGCCGGTTCCCGCTGCGCCCCCGGCGTTCGTGCCGCCGCAAGGTTCGTAGCCCATCGCACCGCCGGCACCGTTCGTACCGCTCGCGCCGTCGGGACCATCGACGCCGTCGACACCGTCGATCGCGGCGGCAGCCGAGACGGTGCTGTTGACGAGCGACACCGCCGCGCCGCCGATGGCGCGCACGCCGTACACCGACGAACCCGCGCCGAGGCCGGTGTTCCGTCCTTTGATCGACAGCGAATCGAAGGTCACCCAGGCCGCCCCCGACACCGTCACCGCCTGCGGAACGCCTTCGATCGTCGTCGCGGCCTCGTCGGCCTGACCGGCTGCACCCGCGGTTCCGGGGCGCGACCAACCGTTCCCCGCGTCGAATCCGCCGAGCAGCACGACGGTGGACGACAACTCGACGCCGTCGCCCTCGCTGAAGGTGCCCGTCGCAATGGCGAGGTGATCGCTGCTCGCCGATGCCGCTGCGGCGTTGACACCACCTTGGACGGTCGCTTTGGGAGCCGCCGCCGTACCCGGACCGGCGTCGTCGCCCCAGGGTGCGACGAAGATCGCGTCGCGAACTTCGAAGGTCGCCTCGGGCGATGTCGTCGAGTTCCCCGCCCAGTCCAACTGATCCGCGGTCACGGTGTACACACCAGGAGCCAACAATCGCGTGATGGCGAACTCGCCATCGGTCAACGACAGGTCGACGTGCTCGATCAGCGTCCCCGTCGTGTCGGGTCCGGCGTACAAGTCGACGTCGACGTCGGTCGAGTCGCCGGGCGCGATGCCGAGATCACCCGAGATGAGCACGCCCGTGTCGTCGTCGGTGTTCGAACCGTCGAGAGGCGTCACGAGCATGAGGCCCGGTGCGTCGGTGTCAGCAAGTCCGAGTGCAGAACCCGACAACCCCGCAGGGCTTGCGCCGTTGGCACTGATCGCACGGATCCCGTACAGACAGATGGCACCTTGCCCACAACCGGAGTCGGTCATTCGAGTGTTGACGCCGGTACCGGGTCCCGCGAAGGGTCCGAAGGTGTCACCACCATCGAAGGATCGTGCGAACTCGTATCCGGTGATCTGGCGACCGCCGTCGGAAAGTGGTGTGTCCCACACCACGTCGACGCCACCGAGCGTCGCGGTCGACGTCGACGCAATGACGTTGACCGGCGCGCTGGGCGCGGTCGACGTGCCGTCGTTGTTCACGATGGTGGCGACGCCTGTCGTATCCGCGATCGTCGTCCCCGTCGGCGCCGATAGCACCACGTTGAACGTCTCGTCGTTTTCGACGATGGTGTCGGCGTTCACGCGGATCGCAGCGAACTTGACCCGTTGACCGGGTTTGAAGGTCATCGTCTTCAAGACGCTCACCGGCACGAAGTCGGTCGTGGACGCACCACCGCTCACGGTCGCCGTGTTCCACTTCACCGTCGCGTTCACGGCGAGGGTCTTGGTGAGGAAGATCGGAACGTAAGCCTTCGACTGTGTTCCGGAGTTCCCTTCGACGACCTGCACATCGCCAACGGCGAATTGCCCCGTTGCCGCGGTCGGGTTGTCGTCGTCGAGCAACGTGATCGTCGCCGAGTTGTCGGCGATGACCGCGCCGCCCGTCGCCGACACGAGCGAAACGCGGAAGTTCTCGCTCGCGCCTTCGTCGAGGTCGTCGGTCATGGTCGTGACGGTGATCGGCTTCGAGGTCTGACCCGGCTTGAACGTGAGGGTCTTGGCGACCTTCGGGAGGTAGTCCGCCGGTTGCACGGCGGTTCCGTTCACGGTGCCGTAGGTGACCACAACCGTTCCCGCTGCGGGCTTGTCGAAGCTCACCGTCAGCTTGACGTTGCGCTTGTTGTTTCCTCCGCTGCTGCCCTCGAGCAGCGTGAGGTCGCCGATGGAGACTGCCACGGGAGCGTTCGACGTGTCGTTGTCGACGATCGCGGCGGTCCCGGTTGCGGTCCCACCGTTCGACGGCACGACGACGTCGAGCGCAAAGAACTCGACTTGGGGACTCTCGTAGGCCGTGTCCCCTGTCGTGTTGATCGTGACGGTTTGGCTCGACGGCGGGCCAGCGGCGAATGTGAGCGAGCCGCTCGTCGTCGAGTAGTCCGTGGTCGAGTTCGCGGTCCCGTTCGCGGTGGAGTAGTTCACCGTCACGGGCGTCGAATTGTGGCCGAGGACAGACACCGTGCAGGTCAGGGCGCTGCCTTCGGTGACGACGCCACACGTCGCGCCGACGCTGCTTGCGTCATCGTCGATGATTCGACCGAACGACGACGGCGACGCGATCTGCGCTCCGACTGCGTTGCTCAACGCGAATTCGAATTGCTCGTTGCTCTCGTGGGTGACGTCATCGAGGAGGTCGACGTTCACGGTTTGGCTGAGCGCGTCGCCGGGGTTCCACGTGAGCGTTCCCGCGCTGTCGACGTAGTCGGTTCCGTCCGCGCTCGCATCGTTCAGCTGCCAGTCGACGGTGATCGGCGTCGCCGAAGCACGCGACAACGTGGCGACGAACGGCAGCGGCGCATTGGCTTCGCGGCGGGTCGCGCGTCGAACGCTGATCAGCGGGTCGGTCGTGATGTTGTAGCTGACCGTCGTCGACGACGAGTTCCCGATGTTGTCCTGCGCGTTGATGGTGAACGTGTGTGGTCCGGCGGTCGCCGTGTCGATGGGCGCGCCGTCGGCGACGGTGCCGGTGCACGACAGCACCCCACTCGGATCTGCACACGAGTAGTCGGCGAGCACAGTCGAACCGAGCGGGTACGAGGCGCCGTCCGCCGGCGCGATGACCGAGATGTCAGGACCCGACGTATCGGGCGCGACGATCGCGGTCGAGTGCAGATTCGGTGCCGGCGCTCCGGGGGCGAAGCACTTCACCGTCACGTTGAGGTCGCCGATCGGGGTGCCCGAAACCCGCACCAACGTTTGCAGCGACGGATTGCTGCTGTCGTTGAACGGAGGGTTGCCGCCCAGGCGCAAGCGGACCTCGGTCCCGACAACACCGGTGGCGGTGAGGTTCAGCGTCACGAGCGGCGGGTTGATCATGCTGCCACCGGGGTATTGATTGCTCGTCGAGACGGTGATGACACCACTCGATTGGGTCAGCGACCATCCTGCGCTGTTGCCCGAAAGGCTGCCCGAGACGTACGCGGCGTTCGGTGGCACCGGGATCTTCAGCGTGACGTCTCGCATGTACGCGACGTTGTACCCGCCGTTGGTCGCGGGCACCTCGATCGGACTCAACTGGACCGTTTCGGTCACCGCGCCGCCGACGAGGACCGTGTCGGGTCCGGTCGTGTTGAACGTCAGGTCCACGTTGGTCGCTTGCGGCGGCGCCAACGAGGTGTCGGGGTACGCGGTGCACGTGTAACTGACCGGAGTGGTCTGGGTGTGGGCCTCGACGGTCGTCGAGTCGGCGACCAACACCGAACCGGCAACCAACCCAGCCGTCGCCGCGACTGCGAGCATCCTGCGCATTCCTTGACCCCCCAAGGTTCTTGTTGGCTCGGGCGTCGACTTCGACAACCTGGTGGTCCGCCCGCTGGGCCGAAGAATACGGACGATCCTTCGATTTGTCGCTGGAGGACCGAACATTTCTCTACGAAGTGTCCCAGTTTCGCGAGAGGACCTGGCTAGAAAGAGCTAGTTCTCTGTGTTGGAGGCTCAGGAGTCGATCGGCCGGGTCGGGGGCAGCCCGAGCTTGGTGTGGTCCCAGGTGACCGTTTTGTCGACCTGCAGCTTCACGACGAAGCGCTTCCGCAGCATGATCTCGACGAACGGTCGTAGGTCCTCGGTATAGGGAGCGTTGTATCGCTCGAAGACCGAGACACCCAGTTCCCACATGCGATCGGCGTCTTCGACGATCTCGCCCCGCCCGACGAGCGTGACGCCCCGCAACTCCTCGTAATAGTCGCCGTCTTCGATCATCACGGTGAGATTCGGATTACGCCGGAGATTTTGGATCTTCTGGCTCTTGGCCTTGGTCTCGAACGCGAGTGCGCCTTCGAGAAAGCCGTACCACATCGCCACTGCGTGGATACTGCCATCGGGATTGATCGTGCACATCGACGCAGTACGCCGACCGCCGAGGAACTCGTCGATCTCGTCGTCGGACATCTTGATCTGGTTGCGCTGGTTCTGGCCACCGAACTGTTCGGGCACTCCACACTCCTCGCCGCGTCGAACTCGCGCTCACGCTCCGGTGAGCAGGGCAACCCTAGGTGGTTGCAGGGATCGCGCCATCGGGCGCGCGCTCGGTGGCATGGCTTCTCACACTCCGTGGTCCGCGGAGCCGAGCCGACCGGCGGGTTTCACGCACCGTGGTCCGCAGCCCGATGACCTGCAGCATTACCGGCTCGCGCGCACCGCGCGCCGGCACCGCAAGCCGCCAGCGAACCCGCCGATCGAAACGGCAGTGAGTGGAAGTGGTCAGGACCTACGGGGAGACTTCCGGGGAGATTTCCCCGGTGTGCTCGACGCCGCGCAAAACGGCGAGGCGTGGGCGCTGCGCGAGTTGTTCGATTGGCTCGGCGCTGCCGTCGCCGGCTTCTTGCGCAGCCGCGGCGCACACGATCCCGATGGCTCGGCCAACGAAGTGTTCCTCCGGGCGTTTCGGACGGTCCATACCTTCCGCGGCGACGCATACCAGTTCCGCACGTGGGTGTTCACGATCACCCGCAACTTGCTCATCGATGAACGGCGTCAGGCCGCACGTCGGGTCGAATTGGTGTTTGACGACGGTACCCGCCCGCTGCGCGCCGAGCCCACCGGCAATGCCGAAGACGATGCGCTCGCGGCGCTCGGCGACGAGCGGGTGGCTGAAATGCTCGCGGTGCTGTCGCCCGAACAACGCGAGGTGATCGCGCTGCGCGTGATCGCCGATCTGTCGTTCGACCAGGTAGCGGCGATCACCGGGCGTGGTTACGAGGCAGTCAAAGCGCTGCATCGACGAGGAATTGCTTCGCTCGCACGAGCCCTCGAACGTGAGGCAGTACCGCGATGAGCCAGGACGACGTTCACGTCCCTGAGCACGCACATGGAAGTCATATGACCACACCCCCCGAACCACGTCGAGACGAAACCGACCCGCTGCGGTCACGGCCGAACGCGCCCATCGACGACGTCGATCTCGACCCGGGTGCTCTCGACCCGGGTGCTCTCGACCGGGCCGCGCTCGAGTTGTTCTTCGCAGAGTGGAGCCACGCCGCGGCCAGACCGCCGCGCGTCGACGCGTCGCTCGCGGCGATCCTCGAGCACGGCTTGCAGCGTCGGCCCGAGGTCGTGCGCGAGGTCGCGGTCGACGACGAACTCATCGGCGTCGCCACGGTGATCGATCTGGACGAGGTTCGAAGCCGACGCGGACGCGCTCGGCGCATCGTGGCACGCGGCGCCGTCGTCGGCTTGGCGTCGATCACGGTGTCGAGTGGCCTAGCCGCAGCGGGCGTCTTGCCGTCGCCGGTGCAGCGCGCCGTCTCGAATGCAGCCGACGTGGTTGGCATCCACATCGAGCAGCCCGAACGACCCGTACTCGGCCCGATTGTCGATGACACCACGACGACTTCGCAGACACAGGTGTTGCCGCGCCGACCCGAGCGCACGAGCACCGAAGCGAGCGTTGCGACGATTCCGACGCAGGTCGGCGAGCCGTCCGAATCCGGATCGAAGAACCGCTCGGCAGACCAAGGCGACGCAACGCCAACGACCGCTGCGACGAACCCGACGAAACCCGATCGCCCGGCGCCGAGCACGACCGTCGCGCCGACGAACCAATGTCCGGCGGGTGAGGTGCGGACGAATTCGCCAGACGAACCGGACGGTTGTCGGCCGTGTCGTACGCACGATCCCGAGACGGGCGAGGTCATCCCGAACTGGCGGTTGCCGCACAACTGTCGGCCGTGTCCGACCGACCGCGACAGCAAACGCGACCGCAACGGCAAACGCGACCGCGACGGCAAACGCGACCGCGAGCGAGTTGGCGAAGACTCGGGCGACTCGTCACTGCAGCGAGACGGCGCAATCGGGACTCGGCGCACCATGCGGCCGTTGCGTCACTGCAGCCCCACCTTCCGCGAGCGGCGCGACGGCGACGGATAGACCGCAACACAATCGGAGACCCGAGACCCGCTCCGAGCTCGCGCTCAGTCGGCCGAAACCGGGCTCATTCGCAGGAGTCCAGCATCGAGAATCCCTTTGGAAAACGGTCGAGCGAGCGCACGGAGATCACCACATGCGTCTTCACCGATCCGCCGGTAGGGCTCGAGCGCGAGTGCGTCGGTGCGATCCTCGATGAACGAGCGCAGGCGACGACCCTCCTCGGTGAAGGCACCGTCGCGTTCGACGAGGCCGCGTTCGGCGAGCGACTCCACCCCCGAGTCCCACTCCGCATCGCTCCACTGACGCGTCGCTTGCAGTGCAGCCCGCGGGACTTCACCTGTCGCGGCGTGCAAGACCAACGCGTCGAGCCCGGTGAGACCCTCGGCAACGAGGAGAGCAATATGGCCGTCGCCGCGAAACTCGCGTAACAACGTCTGCGCGTGCCAGATCACGAGGTGCGGCACCTCGGGCCAGTCGAGCGTGGCGTGTCCCGCGAACAACGGCCGACCGTCGATTCGATCGGACGCAACGACCGCGGCGCTGCGCGCGATCGTCGCGCCCCGGCGAAGGTCGTCGGAATCGACACCGTGCCCCCACGCACGGCGCAGCGCTGCGTCGGCCGCGGCGAGCCGGGCCTCGACGAGCGCGGCAGGCGTCGTGCGTTTCCAAAGACCGTCCAACGCATCTCGAACGAGTGCAGGATGGAAGTTGAAGAACGTCGCCTGTACCAGCGCAGCATCGACCGCACCCATCGGCGCAGCCCGCGAGCCGAAGTAGCCAGACCGACCCGTCACCCCAATCGCCCGGTACGCGTCGACGGCCTCCGGAACGAAATAGATCATCCCGTGAATCGGCTCCAGGGTGCGCCACGTTCGCCGAGCGATCATCGGATCCACGAGGTTCACCCTAGGTCGACCCGCGTCGCGGCTCATCCGCGACACGGCGTGCGTGTGCTGGACTGCGCCACATGGCCCTCGTCTCGTTCGCGGAGCAACTTCGTCGGCTCGCCGATGCGCAGCCTGATCGACCATCGGTCACCGACGAGCACCGCACGGTCACACGAGCGGAGCTCGAACGCCTCGCCAACCGGACCGCCCGAGCGTTCGCAACGTTCGGTGTCACCGCGAATGATCACGTGACGATCACGCTTCCGAACTCCATCGAGTTCGTCGCCGCGACAATGGCGTGCTGGAAACTCGGCGCCGTTCCGCAGCCGGTGTCGTTCATGGCCCCGGCCCGCGAGGTCGCCGCAATCGTGGAACTAGCCGACAGCCGGATCGTCGTTGGCGCCGAGCCCGACGCTCATGGATCGCGTCCGTGTCTGGCTCGTGGTTGGCAACCCGAACCCGACATCGCCGATGACCCCCTCGTCGACGCGGTGAGCAGCCCGTGGAAAGCGATGACGTCGGGCGGATCGACGGGTCGACCCAAACTGATCCGAGCGGGCGATTCCGGCGAGATCGATCCGGAAGCGAACCCACTGCTCCTCGTCCGCCGTGACGGGGCGATGATGATGCCTGGTCCGCTGTATCACAACGGTCCGTTCGTCTGGTCGACAACCGCGCTGCTCGCGGGGAGCCACCTCGTGCTCGGCGGCCGGTTCGACGCGGAGACGACGCTCGCATTGATCGAACGGCATCGCTGCGACGTCATGTACATCGTGCCGACGATGATGCACCGCATCTGGCGGCTCCCCGATGCGGTGCGCGAGCGCTACGACCTCAGCAGCCTCCTCGTCGTGTGGCACCTCGCCGCGCCCTGTCCGCCTTGGCTCAAGCACGCGTGGATCGAATGGCTCGGCGCGGAGAAGATCTTCGAGCTGTACGCCGGGACCGAGGCACAAACGGCAACGATCATCACCGGATCCGAATGGCTCGCGCACCGCGGCTCCGTCGGACGTCCCGCACCCGGAACGCTGAAGATCGTCGGGCCCGACGGCGAGGCACTGGCCGCGGGCGAAGTCGGCGAGATCTTCCTGCGCAACGCCGACGGGAAGAAGACCTACGAGTACATCGGGGCCGAGGCGAAGACGCTGCCCGATGGTTGGGAAAGCCTCGGCGACATGGGCCGGCTCGACGACGACGGCTATCTCTACCTTTCGGATCGCAGCGCCGACATGATCCTCGTCGGCGGATCGAACGTGTATCCGGCCGAGGTCGAAGCCGCGCTCGAAGAGCATCCCGCGGTGCAAAGCGCCGTGGTGATCGGGCTCGACGACGACGACCTCGGCAAGCGCCCGCATGCGCTCGTCCATCTCACGGCCGAGGTCGGCGACGACGACTTACGAGCCCACCTCGCTGAGCGTCTCGTCCGCTACAAGGTTCCCCGATCGTTCGAGCGGGTCGGTGAGCCGCTCCGTGACGACGCTGGAAAAGTCCGCCGCAGCGCCCTCGCGGCCGAACGCCAGGTGCGGCGCTAGACCCTCGATGTCAGGAGTTACCGACGCACCTCGAAGAGCGAGACGGGATCGGCGAAGCCTTTGAGTTGGCGGCGGCCGGCGGGGTCGAGCGGCTGCGAGTCGCGGACTCGGTCCGCGACGCTGTCGGTGACGAGGATCTCCCACGGCACGGCGACGTCCGCGACCCGCGACGCCAGGTTCACCACCGGGCCGTAGCAATCCCCGCCGTGCGCCAACATGTTCCCGTAAGCAATTCCTGCACGGGGCGCGACGCTTTCGCTTTCTCCAAGCGAGCGGAACATCTCGAGAACAATGGTCACCGCGTCGACCGGATCGATCGTCGTGAACATGACTTCGTCGCCAATCAACTTCACCAAGCGCCCACCGTGATCGTTGACGATGTCATAGGCGCGACTCTCGAAACTGACCACGAGTGAAATCAGCTCGCGCGCGCTCGACTCGGCAGTGAGCGGCGTGAATCCGACGAGATCGACGAACCCGACCGCCATCGGGACGAGTTCCGGGTCGGTGGTGTGCTGCCGGGCACGGCGCGACCGCTCGATCGCGTCTCGGATGTGCAGCCGGAACAAGCCACCGATCGCGCGACTCACTGCATCGAGCGATGAGATCGCCAATTCGCTTTGCTTCGCGAGTTCGAGTTCACTGGGCATCGTTACCTGCATCGGCGCCTCGACATCGAGCAGGAACAACGAGTTCGCGGCCTCAGCGATCCGGGCCAACGATGAACCCATCACCCGTACGAAGTGCAACGCCTCCTCGTCGCTGAAGATCGCCCGCGCGCTCGCGAACTCGCGGAACAGTTCGATCGACGCTTCCGTCAAGACGACCGTGTCCGGCTGAAAGCCCGCGGCTCGCAGCACGCTGCGCAGCACGTCACCGTCGATTCCCGACGCGCTCACGGCTCCGTCGAGGGTGACTTCCGGTGAGCTCGACAGGATCCGGTCACTGGCAAGTGACTGGAGCCGACCGGCTGTTCGCGCAACCGCCATCTCCTCGATCGTGAAGCCGCGCTCTTCGAGCCAGCCGAGCAAGGCCAGGCGATCCTCGACCGAGGTGACGATTCCGGTCAGGAGTCCTGCGGCCTCGTAGTCGTCTCGTCGGGCCACGGGATCACGCTCCCGTGAAGTTCGGTGGGCGACCTTCCATGAACGCAACGGCAGCCTCGCGGAAGTCGTTGCTGCGAATGCAATCGAATTGCACGCGCGCCGCCGACTCCATTCCTTCCGCGGTTGGACGACCCCACCCTTCGCGGATGGCCTGCTTGGCGCCGCGGATCGCAAGCGGCGGGCGCGTCGTGGCCAGCTGTACGTATTCGGCGACCGCGTCATCGAGCTCGTCGCGAGCGACGACTCGGTTCGCAAGACCGAGACGGAGCAACTCATCGCCGCGCCACTTGTCGCCGCGCAGCATGTGCTCCAACGCGGCGGCCGGACCGATGAGTCGTGGAAGCCACACCGTGCCGCCGAGGTCGGGCATGAGCCCCCAGTTCATTTCGAGCAGACCCATTTGCACGTCGTCGGCACACACCCGCACGTCACAGGCAAGAGCGAGCTGCATCCCAGCACCGAACGCGTGACCTTGCACGCGAGCGATGGTCAAGCAGGGCGCGGTTTCGAGCCACTCGAATCCCGCCTGGAGGTCGCGGATACCGGCGATCGGGTCACCGCCGACCACCGCGCCACCGTCACCGCCGCCACCACTCGTGAAGTTCGTGATGTCGATACCGGCCGAGAAGCTCCGGCCTTCACCCGCCACCACCACGGCGCGCACCGAGGCGTCGGCGGACAGCTCGGCACCGACCTCCGCCAGATGACGCCACATTGTCGGCGTCTGCGCATTCAGCTTGTCGGGGCGGTCGAGCGTGATCCGAACCACCGCACCGTCACGTTCAACTCGGATTTCGGGAATGGTCTGCACGTCGGCATGTTCGCATACCCTCGCCGCAATGACCCAGGCGGAGTTCCGTCTTCTTTCTCAGCCCACCGAGTTCGCCGCGCTCGCGACGCTGTTCGGTGCCGTCTGGTACGGCGACGGCACGGTGCCCTACGCCGGCGACCTGCTCCACGCCGTGTCGTTCGCAGGCGGCTATGTCGCAGGTGCGTACGTCGATGCCGAGCTCATCGGCGGGTCGCTCGCCATTCTCGGGCGCCACGAGAACGAGTTGGTGTTGCACTCCCACGTCACGGGAGTGTTGCCGGGCATGGAGCATCGCGGCGTCGGCTCGGCGCTGAAACTCCACCAACGTGAATGGGCTCGTAGCAACAACCTGCCGGCGATCACCTGGACGTTCGATCCGCTCGTGCGTCGCAACGCCTGGTTCAACCTCGCCAAACTCGGGGCGCGGTTCGTCGGCTACGTCGAGTCGTTCTACGGCGAAGCTGACGACACCATCAACGGGGGCGACGAGACCGACCGTGCGATCGTGCGGTGGTCGACGACGGAGGCAGCGCCGAACGAACCGACGCGCGGATTCGTAGTCGTGGACGCCGACGCCACGGCGACCAAGCCAACCGACGACGAGCGTGTGATCAACATCGCGACGCCGCCCGACATCGTCGCGCTGCGGACCACCGACCCCGCGTCGGCGCGACGGTGGCGCCGCGCGGTGCGCCAAGCGTTCGTCGACGCGTTCGCGCGAGGTTTCGAAGTCTCCGGCTTCGACCGAGACGGTCACTACACGCTGGAGCGCCGAGGGAGCCAGGAGCAGCAATGAAGATCCAGTCCGTCGAACTCTTACGAGTCGAGATTCCGCTCGTCACACCCTTTCGAACGAGTTTCGGCACCGACACGGTTCGCGACGCGTTGCTCGTGCATCTCGTCACCGACGCCGCCGAGGGCTGGGGTGAGTGCGTCGCCGATCGGGAGCCGTTGTACTCAGCGGAATGGGCTGACGGCGCAGCAATGGTCATCGAGCGGTTCTTCCTGCCCCGGATCTTGGCCATCGACCCGCTCGACGCAGAAGCGGTTGCACCGGCCCTCGCCGACGTCGAGGGTCACCCGATGGCCAAGGGCGCGCTGGAAATGGCCGTGCTCGACGCGCAGCTCCGAGCGAGCGGCGAGTCCTTCGGCTCGTACATCGGGGCGGCTCGCGCGCACGTCGACTGTGGCGTATCCATTGGCATCCAAGACGATCTGGGTCGCCTGCTCGACCTCGTCGACGGCTACCTCTCCGACGGATACCGGCGAATCAAGTTGAAGATCGAACCGGGCAACGATGTGGCCGCGGTGCGCGCAGTACGCGAGCGATTCGGCGACGACGTCTTGCTCCAAGTGGACGCGAACGCGGCCTACACCCGCGCCGACGGCGCAACGCTCGCTGCGCTCGACCCGTTCGGCTTGTTGCTCATCGAGCAACCGTTGGCGCCCGACGACATCGTGGGTCACGCCCGACTCGCCCGGTCGGTGACAACGCCGATCTGCCTCGATGAGTCGATCACGTCGGCCCGCCTCGCCGCCGACGCGATCGACCTCGGCGCGTGCGCGATCGTCAACGTCAAGGCGGGGCGCGTCGGCGGGTACCTCGAGGCGCGCCGGGTGCACGACGTGTGTGCGACTCGCAACGTCCCCGTCTGGTGCGGCGGGATGTTGGAGACGGGTCTCGGGCGTGCGGCGAACGTCGCACTCGCGGCACTCCCGAACTTCACGTTGCCGGGCGATACCTCGGCTTCGGCGCGCTATTTCGCCGAGGACCTGACCGAACCGTTCATCATGGTCGACGGTCGTCTCGCAGTCCCCGAAGGTCCGGGCCTCGGCGTCGCGCCACGACCGGATGCCCTCGAGCGATTCACGACGGCGCGCCGTCACATCCATGGTTGAGCCGAGATACCGTTCAACGATGACCCGCACCCGAGCGTTCGCACCGATCATCGCCGCCGGTCTGCTCTTCGCCGCGTGCAGCACCGAGAACGACCCGTCGAACACGATTCTGCCGTCCCAACCCGCAGCGGACTCGACGACGCCGCTCACGGAGCCAACAACAACGACCATCGTCGCCACCGAAACGACCGCGGCCGAACCGTGGGAGGGCGATGCTGCTGCCGCGATCGGGGCGATCCAAGATCACCTGGACTCCGTGCATTCGGGCGCGGCGTACTACCCGCAGTTCGTCGGAGTTGCGATCGACCCAGCAGCTGGCCGCGCGAGCATCGAGACATCCCTCGATCCGACGGCCGTCGACACCAAGACCTATGCCCTGTCGGTATGCGCCGACGCCGCGATGGTCGCGTTCAGCAGCCCAGCAAGGGTTCGCGGCATCGATGTCCTTGACGCGGCCGGCAACATCGTCGCCAAGATGGACTCCGGCGGCGAGTGCGCCTGAACATCTGCAAGGCCGGGATTCCGCGGCTCTGACCGAATCAGGGCGCTTCGCTATTGGCGGACGAGCACCTGGGCGCCGAGCGCCACGGCAAGCGCGAGCAAAGCGGTCACATAGAGCACGAACCTTGATCGGCCGACCGGACGCTGCAGTTGAGCCCGGCGTCGTGCATTTGGCCGTCGGTCACACGAAGCTGGCGGCGCGGGTCAGTCCGTAACGAGGGTGATCGCCCGTGATCATCGGTTGACAGTTGCCGTAGCCGGTGCCGCCACCGATCGGGTCGTCGACGATGACGAAGGTGTCTCGGATCTGATGGAGTTCCTCGAACACCCCGTCGGCCGTGCAGTCGGAGATTCGTTCGCCGTCTTCGTGCAACGCGCCGAGCCACTGACCGTGGTGATGGCCACGGAACCCGAAGTAGAGCCCCGCTCCGAGGTGGAACCCGGTGTCGGTCGGCACGCGGAACGTCAGCGGCCGATCCGAACCGTCGGGCATCGTGCAGTGCGCGACACCACCACGTAGCCGACGCGTGCGCGGGTCGTACTCGAAGTCGAGATCGATGTCGACGAAAGCTTCGAAACGACCGTCGGGATGTTCGACCCCGCCCATGATCGTCTTGCGCACGAGGTTCCCGCCGAACCACGCGTACTGCGGGTGGAGAAACAACCCGTAACGCGAACCGTCAGCGCGCACGCAGCTGATCGGGCTCCAGATCATCGAGAAGTCGACGTGGTCGAGATAGGGATTCGGCTGCAGGTCGGTTGGCTCCGTGCCGACGCCGTAACGGACACCCCAGCTGTGGTCCCGGGTACTCACCCAATCGAGGCTGCCCGCGCCGATCTCGGTACGGACTCCGTCGATCTCGACCCATCCGGAGCTCGCGATACCCGTCTGGTGATAGCGGATCAACTCCGCGCTGACGTGCGTGCCGAGTGGGTTGCGCATGTGCGTGCGCTCCTCCATGTGACACGGCACGATGCTCTCGAAGATCCACTCGAACGCGATGGGTTGCGTGTCGTTGGGTGCGAGCGCGAACCGGACCTTGTGGAGCGGTTCGAGCACGTCGTAGGTGATCGGTCCGATGGTGGTGCGGTCCGTGTCGGGCCACAGCTCGCGGCTGGCGCGAACCGTGATCTGCTCGGCGCCGCGAGACACCCCCGCGTACGCATCCATCACGTTGCGGTTCGGGTACTTCCCGAGTCCGAATCCGAGTTGGAGGCTGCCGTCGACCGCGACCGCCATCGCGCACACCTTCTCGGTGAAGTCACGGTCGGTCGTTGCAACCGATGCGAACGTCTCGGCGACCTGGTGGTGGAACAGTTCGTCGGCCGGAACGAGCGGCCCGATCGGGTTACTGGATGCCATCTCCCGATCCTGCCACAGGTCCGATTTCGCCCGTTCACCTCACTCGCCGTCATGCCGACAATCTGTGGGTGAACCACGGGCTGACGAAGACGTCATGGGGCAACGCGACGCCGCTGCCGGCCGACCCCGACCCCGTGATCCGCCGCCGTCCGGCCTGGACTCGGGTGCTTCCCGGTGTCGGGTTCGCGGCGACCGGCGCGGTGCTGTTCGCGTTGGGTATCGCCGAGACGCCCGCCGCGGTCGCCGTCGCGTTCGTCTGCGTCGTCGGCGGCTTGGCCGTTGCGGCGCTCCACCTCGCCGTCGATGTCTGCTCCGGCTGCGGACACCCGATCGATCAGCACGAGGGGTCGGTCGTCATCGCAGCCGAGCACACCGAATCGCTCCGCCGCGCCGTCGACGAATCGGACACCGGCCACATCGTGTTCGCGTTGACGGGCGTGCCGCAAAGGATCACCGGCCCGCACGCGTCCTTGGACCTGACCTGGTGCAAGTGCGGCTGGTGTGGCACGATCGGCGCGTCGGTCCACGCGGCCGCTGGCCAGACGACCAAAGAACTGTGCCCGCCCCGCGCGATCGCGAGCCCGTTCCTACCGACGTTGGTCGAACGCAGCAAGGTCTGACCTCGGACGCCCGACAGGCCCACGCACCGTCCACGCCGAAGCAGGAACGAACAGACCGCCCCGCGTCGAGCGCGTCAGCGCGTCAGCCTCGCAGGAGTTCGAAGTGGGGGTTCCACGGGGTGCTGCGCGCCGCGAGGATCGGCTCGATGTGCGGCAGGCCCTGTTCGCCGAACTCGAGGGACATCCTTGTCGCCGCGCGCACGTTCAGGTAGACGGCCTCGTCGTCGAGCGCGGCCGGATCGATCCACACCAATGCGATGAGCATGATCTCATTGCTCTCGTGCGCGGGGATCACGCCGTCGGCAACCGCGTCGGCGACTCCGCCGGCGACGCCTGCTTGCGCCGCGCCCCACACGAGTCGGTCCTGCGCCGGGCTGTCGATCGCGAGTTGGTTCACCAGCAGCGTCGGCGGCTGCACCGGCAAGCCGGGTTGCAGAATCGCCGGGATCGCAACAAAACCATCACGCGGCGTTGCGAGGGCGGTCGCCCACGCCGCTGCGATCGGCCCGTCCCGGAGCCCCAGCACCGTGTTCACTCGCACGACATCGTCACCGGCCCCTGCGCGGCCCTCACCGACTTGGATCAACCCGGTCACCATGACGAGCGCAACCTAACAAGCCAACCTGCCAGCGTGCACGGGCCACCCGCCGCGCAATACGGTGCGGTCCATGCAGCGCTACCACTCCTCTTTGTCGTCATGGGACGACTTCCCCGTGCACCAAACCGCCGAGACGATCCGTCACGCGGCGACGAGCGACCGCAACTTCTACGACCGCTACTACTTCAACCTCCACGGCAGCAGCGACGAGCTGTTCATGGTGATGGGCCTCGGCGTCTACCCGAACCTCGGGGTCATGGACGCGTTCGCGTGTGTGCGACGAGGCGACTTTCAACACGTGGTTCGCAGTTCGAAGGTGCTCGACGATCGGATGAACACGAGCATCGGTCCGATTCGCGTCGAGGTCATCGAGCCGCTGCGAAAGGTCCGCTTCATCTGCGACCCGTCGGTGCCCGGTGGCGCCGCGACCGACGGCAGCGAGTTGCGGATCGCCGCGGACCTGCTGTGGGAAGGCTCGATTCCCGCGTACGAAGAGCCGCGTCAGTTCGTCCGCAAATACGGGCGGGTCATGTTCGACACGATGCGATTCGCCCAGACCGGGAACTGGTCGGGAACGATCGAGGTCGCCGGCGAGACCATCACCGCGACGCCCGACCGGTTCGGTGGCACCCGCGACCGCAGCTGGGGCGTGCGACCGCACGGCGAACCCGAACACCCGGGCATCCGTCAGGGCGAGGGTCAGATAACGGGTATGTGGAACTACGACCCGATGCAGTTCGACGATCACTCGATCCTGTACATGTTGAACGAGGAGGCCGACGGTGAGCGGGTCCTCGAAGAAGCGGTCCGGATCTGGAGCGATCCGGCCCGCGGCGTCGAGCACCTCGGTCGACCGCAGTACGAGCACACCCTCGCGTCGGGGACACGGATGGTCACGCATTCGATCATCCGCTTCCCCGAGGCACCCGAAGGCAACCTCGAAGTCGACGTCGAACCGTTGCTCCCCGCCTACATCGCGATCGGAACCGGATACGGCATCGAGGACGACTGGCGTCACGGCATGTTCCAAGGCGATCTCGCGGTACAAGGCCGCGAGTTCAAGATGGCCGACATCGAACCGTTCGGCCACTTCACGATCGTCGACCAGGTCGCACGGTTCACGCAGTCGGTCGGCGGTCGGCCCAACGGCGTGGTCGGCTACGGCCTGCACGAGCACGCGTTCATCGGACCGTTTCCGAAGTACGGCATGGACGGCCCGCACGACGGCGCACGGTGAACTGACTCGGCGCGCTCGACGACTTCGGCCGAGCAGAGCGCGACGCGCTCCCGAAACGATCGTGCTCGATGGGCTCGTGCGAAAAGCACTCGAACGCCAGGGCGGTCGCTGGTGAAGGCAACCGGCGACGGCGTACTCGCCGTCTTCGACAACGCATCTCGCGCACTGCGCGGCGCGACCGAACTGCGCGACGCAATCGACTCG
>SXGT01770280.1_pt1 | contig 17119 bp, 12 predicted proteins | sample 3176221 | NCBI WGS metagenome assembly SXGT01 (sample SAMN11356862, study PRJNA531348) | freshwater metagenome | isolation source: freshwater sample F1-120 | place: China: Fuxian Lake, Yuxi | collected 2017-12-25 | reverse complement strand
GCCATCGGCGGCAAGCCCGCCCTGCGCTTCGACGGCGTCGACGACCACCTCGTGCTGCCCAGTGGCTTCCAGGACTTCACCGCCGGCATGTCGCTGTTCATCGTCAAGCGTCCCAGCGCACTGACGAACGCCTTCAAGATGTTCCTGCTCGGCAACGGCGCCGGCCAGCTGAACATCGGCTTCGGCCGTGCCGGCCAGACCAGTGGCTACCAGTACTTCACCACCAACAGCGGTGGCAGCTACGGCTGGTTCGACAGCGCCAGCGGACTGGTCGCAGGACAGACCGCGTTGATGTCCGTGATACAGGATGCGGGCGCCGCGAACAGCTCCAGCTATGCGGAGGTGGCCAAGAACGGCACGCCGGTCTTCGGCGGCCTCGTCTACGTGCCGCCCGTTGCCAACCGCACGCTGAACTACATCGGCAAGACCTACTGGCCCGAAGGCATGTTCCAGGGCGACATCGCCGAGGTCATCCTCTACAACCGCAAGCTCAACGCCAGCGAGCTGGCCGCGGTCCGGGGCTACCTGGCCGCCAAGTACGGCATCACCCTGCCCTGACCAGGACGCCGCCAGTCGCTGACTCAGCGGCTGGCGGTCGCACCCCGGCGTCCGTCGTTTCGCCAGATGTACAACCACTGGGGAGCGTCGTAGCCGATGCCCACCAGGTCGGGATCTCCGTCGGCATCGAGGTCGACAACCCGTGCGCCGAGGTGGTTCTCGCGGCCCTGGTCGACCAGCGTGGCGGACCAGGGTTGGGCACCCGAACCCCGACGCCAGATGCGCAAGCGAAGCGCGCCTCGGTGTTCGGCCGTGATGACTTCGGGCGTGCCATCCCCGTCCATGTCCACCACGCTCAAGGAGTTGGTTGAGCCTTGCACCGCGATCGTGTGGCGCTCCCAAGGCCCGCGCTCCGGGTGCCGAGGGGCCCTGAACCCGTACGTTGCAGCGCCGTCGGCCTTGCCGTTCTCGACGCTGACCACGAGGTCGCGCCGCCCGTCGCCATCGAGGTCGACAAGCTCTGCGCGGTCGGCCCAGTCCGTCACGCGCCCCAGCTCGTATCGCCTCCAAGGGGCTTGCCGGCGGCCCGGGTTCCGGTACCAGCCGATCGACTGACCATCGGCGGCACTCGCCGCCACGACGTCTTCGAGGCCATCTCCGTCGACGTCACCGACCGCCAGCAGATCTTCGCTCGTTCCGGCTGCGATGCGCTCGCGGGGCCAATCCGATGATTCGGGCTTCTCGGGAACCCGAACCGCCCAGATCCCGTCCCCGGTGGTGAAGATGAAGGCCGGGCGCAGCGCGCCAGGATCGATTCGCGCAAGGCGGTATCCCTGGCCATTGCCGTGCTCCGTGGCCGGCAGTTGCGCGACGGTACGGGCCTGCCAGTGGCCGGTCTGCCTGTCTCGCCTCAGCCAGACGAGATCCGGCAGGTCCTGACCGATCACGTCGAGCTGGCCGTCGCCATCGACGTCGAAGACCAGCATCGCATCCACGTCCACCGGGAAGACGACCCTTCGCCACTTTGCCGCGAGGTCATCGCCGGGGTTGAGGTACAGGTAGCGACCGGAGACGATGTCGACCCGTCGATCACCGTCGAGGTCGCCGAACGCGAGGCCGAAGGCCGGGCGCCCTGAAACCCGGGTCTGCCGCGCGTCGTCAACCACGATCGGCAGCCAGCGGTCGAGCGCCCGCGGCACGGCGGGCCCGTTGAGCCACAGTTCCACCGGTGGATGATCCAGGTAGTTGGCGCACAGGATGTCGACGCTGCCATCGACATTCACGTCGGCCACGCGGGCGTTGTGGCACCCGGTCGTGTTGATCACGCGGGGCTCGAACGTCGGCCTTGGCCCACCGCGGTTGCGGTAGACACGAAGCTCCGCCAGCTCCAGCGCGGCAACGACGTCGGGCAGACCGTCGCCGTCCATGTCGGCGACGTTCAGTTTGTGCGCACCCATGTCCGCAGCAAGCACGTGCTTGACCCAGGGGCCCCGGCGCGGATCGGCGGGGGCCGAGAACCACGCGAGCTCACGGCGCTGGTGGGCTTCGGCGAGAACGATGTCGGGCCTCGTATCGCCATCGAGATCGGCGACCGCCGCGGTGTAGCTTCCGCCGTCGTAGCCCGTGGCGAACGGGTGCGCCTTCCAGGGTTCTTCGCGACCACCCGGGTTCTCGAGCCACCATCCTCCCTGGACGAGATCCAGCCGACCGTCGCCATCGATGTCTCCCATGCCAAGGCCTTCCTTGGTCTTGGACCACGCGCTCAGGTCGCGGAGCGCCCAGCCGCTGCCATCGGGCAGCTGATACCAGATGCGGGTGCCGTGCCCCTGGGTGACGACGTCGATCCTGCCGTTGCCGTCCAGATCTCCGACCTCGATGTCATGGACCCAGTTGCCATGCCGGCCGATGGTGCGGCGTGACCACGGCGAACGGCCGAACAGGCGCTCGAGCCATCGGTCGACCACGTTGGCGTTACCCCGGTTCTCGAACCACACGACGTTCTCGGCATCGCGGCCGTCACCCGTGATCACATCGAGCCGGCCATCCCCGTTCAGATCGACGACTTGACAGTCGGTCGTGAACTCCACGCGGGCGGTGGCGATCAGGTGCCTCTCCCACCCAGGGTTGCGATACCAGACCATTTCCCGCCCCCCCACCACCAGATCAGGGCGCCCGTCACCATCCATGTCACCGATGGCCTTGCAGTCGCCATGCATCGCAGCATCGACGACCACGCGCCGAAATCCGGCCGCACTTTCGCCACCTGAGGGGGCCGAAGCCGTTGCCGCGGGCCCGGCTGGGCCCGCGGCCGGGTGCCGTGCCTCGCCACAGGCGACCTGAAGCACCAGCGCAACGGCCGCCCACCAACCCGTCATCTTCATGAGGTTTCCTTCCTGGCGCGGGCTCGAGAGGCGCGCACAGGTGGCAGCGTCCAGCGCGTACCCGCTCAGGCGAGCCCGTCAGCCCGAGTGGAACACGGCGCCGGCTGCAGGCATGCCCGCCACGAGACGCAGGCACGCCGCGCCGCCCGTGGGCCGGCGACCAGCCCTGGGCCGGGCGCGCAGGGCGTCAGGTCCCGTCGCCTCGCCGATCAGGGCCGGACGAGCTGGAGCAGTTCCGATGCCAGTTGCCGGCGGTTCCAGTTGGCCGTGCGTGCGACATCCACGAGGTGGCCCAGCTTTGCGCCGGCCGGTAGTTGCGCCTTCATCACCGAGCGGGTGTTCTCCCAGACGCGCCGCCAGTACGGCATCACCACCCGGACCTTCACCCGGCTGTCGAACCAGCGCGTGTAGCCCAGGCTGCCCCCGGCCGTGCGGGTGGAGCGGCCCTCATGCTCGCGGTGCTGGAAGAGCAACTCCTGCACCTGGTGGAAGCGCCCCTTCAGCGACAGCATGCCCACCAGCACGACATCGGAGCCGACATAGCTGCCGATCAGCGGGCTGCCGACCAATGCCTGGCGCCGGATCACGCCGAAGATCTCATGCATGATGTGGCCGGCGGTGGCGTACACGGTGAAGAGCTGCCGGCGGCTCGCGTTGTTCACGTCCACCGGGAACGGGTACTCGCGCAGATGCCGCCCCTCGCCGTCGATGAACTCGGTACGGGTGAAGCACAACACCACCTCGGGCCGTGCATCGAGCACCTCGATGCACCGCTGCAGGAACAAGGGGTGGTGCAGGTCGTCGTGCGCTGCCCACTTGAAGTACTCACCGCGGGCCATGTCGAAGCTGCGGTTGAAGTTCCAGGCCGCCCCGAGGTTGCGCTCGGCGCGGTCGTAGCGCACGCGGCGGTCGCGCGCTGCAAAGGCGCGGCAGATGGACTCGGTGGCATCCGTGGACGCGTTGTCGGCCAGGATGAGCTCGAAGTCGGTGTAGCTCTGCGCCAGCAGGCCCTCGATCGTTGCTGCGAGGTAGCGCTCGCCGTTGTACACCGGCAGCGCGATGCTCAGTCGGGGGGTCGGGTTCTGATTCATGGCCTTGCCGCCAGTGCGTCGTAGTGTGCGGCCAGCCTCTGGCCCTGGGATCGCGCGTCGAACTCCGTCTCGATCCGGCGCCGCGCGGCCCGTGTGACGGCCTGCCAGTCACCCGGATGCTCGATCAACCAGAGGAGGTGCCGCTCCAGGCTCTCGACATCGCGTTCGTCGCCCAGCCACCCACCCACGCCGTCTTCGATGACTTCCGGAATGTCGCAATGCCGGGTGCTGACCACTGGCAGCCCTGCAGCGGCCATCTCGATGATGGACACCGGCGCGCCGCCCTCGCTGTCGCCATCGGCCGCGGTCACGCTGGGCGAGAGAAAGACGTGGCACCCTCGCGCGATCTCGTGCATGCGCGCATGCGTCACGTAGCCGTGCAGGCGCACCTGCGGGCCGAGTTCACCTTCATCGATGGCGCGCAGGATCTGCGCCTTCTCCGCCTGGCGATCGGCCTTGGCGTCGGCGTCACCGATCAGGTGGATCTCCAGCGGCACCCGATGGCGCACACGCGCCAGCGCGCGCAAGGCGTAGGGGATGCCCTTCTTCTCGGTGAAGGTTCCCGCGATCAGCACCTTGAGCGGCGACCCCGGCTCCCAGCTGCGAGGCTCGTAGGCGATCTCATCGAGCTTGACGCCGAGGTGATGGACCCGGACCTTGGCTTGCGGGCAGCCCAGGCGGACGAGGCTCTGCGCCATGAAAGGGCCTTCGCAGAGGAAGAGGTCTGCTGCGGCGAACATGTCCTCGTAGCGTCCGCGCCACCGGGGCTGCGCCTGTGGCAGGCGGCTCACGTCGTAGCCGTAGAAGGTGACCACGTGCCGCACCCCGTGACGCCGGGCGACCGAGAGGTTGGCCCAGCCGCGGTCCCCGAAGTGGGAGTGCAGCACACGCGCGTCGCTGAGGCCGAGCTCCTTCGACAGCAGATAGGCATTGCGGCGCCGCGCCAGAGGCCAGAAGCGGGCGCTGAGGGCGCGCAACACTGCGCCGTCGGACTCGGGGCTTACCAGCCTTGCCGCGGGGAACTGGTCCAGATGGTCCACCTTGTCGCAAACGATGCGGCTGTCGATGCGCGGCGGCAGGTGCTGCACCTGGGTGTGGAGCCAGGTCATCGTCTGCGACAACCACAGGTGCATCGAGTGCACCACCGAGTAGGCGTCAGGGCTCATGTCAGTTCAGCAGGCTGGGCAGGTTGGCGCAGCTTGCCACGGCGACCGCCGCGTTCGGCAGGCCGGGCAGCGCGCCCTCCACCGGATGGAGGCTGCCGCGGAACCACAAACCCAGCTCGACGCCCGGCTCTCGGCGGGCCCAGGAGACATCTGCCTTGAGCGCAGGGTCGAGCATCACGGGGTAGCGCAGATAGACCGGCTTCGACTCCGGCATCACCCTGGCGGCCGCCATGCCGCGGCTGGTGCACCACGCGTCCCAGTGCAAGGCCGTCTCGCGGCGGCGGGCGTTGTACCGGTCGATCTTGCCCAGTTGGTTCGAGGCCAGCCGGGCGACAGGCGCGGGCATGCGGCAGCCATAGTCGGCCGGCCGCTGACCCCCGACCTCTTCGGCCGACGTGGAGATCAACTCCGGCGCGCCGTGCACGACCTCCATCACCTCACCCAGAAGCCAACCCTGCGGATGTTTGTGGCTGTAGTGCTGGATGATCACCTGGCGCAGCAGGGCGTCCAGCCGTGCGGGCGCGGCGTCGGGGCTGCGGGCCTGGAACTCGGCCATGCGTGCCGCGAGCGCCGGGTCGTTGGTGACGGCCACCCCACCCTGGATCGTGCTGAAGACCTTGGTCTGCTCGCTCGAGTAGAAGGCCACGGTGGCGGCAGTGCCGACCTTGGCGCCCCGGAACTCCGCGCCGGTCGCGTGCGCGCAGTCCTCGATGATGGCCAGGCCGCGGCGGCGACCGAGTTCGAGCAGGGCCGCGTAGTCCCGACAGACCAGGCCAAAGAGGTGGTGCAGCAGGATGGCCCGCGTGCGGGGCGTGATGGCCGCCTCCACCGAGGCCAGGTCCGGGCCGTAGGTGTCGAGTTCGATGTCGCAGTAGACCGGCGTGACACCGGCGTACTTGAGCGCATTGGGCACCACCACGCAGGTGTAGCCGGGCAGCACCACCTCGTCGCCCGGCCCCAGGTCGAGCGCGTGCACGCAGGCGCTCAGGGCCACCCGCCCCCCCAGGAAGGCAAACGCATGGCGCGAGCCGTTCCAACGGGCGAACTCGCTCTCGAAGGCCCGCACGGGAGCCGGGTCGAACCAGTCGTCACGCCGGCGCAGGGCCGCCCGGGCGATCCGCACGTCGTCGGCGTCCAGCGTCATCCCGGACAGCGGCACGGGGCGGACGCGCTCGCCGGCCATGCGGCGGCGCAGGTTGTCCACCTGGCGCCGGAACGCCCGGCGAACCAGCCAAGGCCTGATCAAGCCAGGGCCCGGTGCACCGCCTCGATCACGTCGTCGACGTCGGCGGGGGTCAGCTTGGCCGAGATCGGCAGGCTGACGATCTGACGGCCCACCCGCATGGCGTGGGGGTAGTCCTCGGGCCGCCAGCCGAAGCGCTCCTGATAGACAGGGTGCTCGGGCAGCGACAGGTAGTGCACGCCGACACCGATGCCCTGGCGTGTCATGCGATCGAGGAAGGCGTCGCGGCTCACGCCGCAGCGGGCCTCGTCGACCATCACCGTGTACAGGTGGTAGCCGTGCCGGGTCTCGGGCGCGGGATCGGCCGGCAGCCCCAGGGGCAGGGCCGCGAACTCGGCCCCGTAGCGCTGCCACTGTTCGCGCCGGCGCAGCCAGTACGGCTCCACGCGCGCCAGCTGGTGGATGCCGATGGCGGCCTGCAGATCCATCATGGTGTACTTGAACCCGACCTCCACCACCTGGTAGTGCTTGAAGCCTTCGTCGCCGAAGCGCTTCCAGGCGTCCTTGCTCATCCCGTGCAAGGCCAGCACCTTGACGCGGGCCGCGTGGGCCTCGTCGTTGGTGATGACCATGCCGCCCTCGCCCGTGACGACGTTCTTGGTGGCGTAGAAGCTCAGGCAACCGAAGGCGCCGAAGGTGCCGGCCTTGCGCCCGTGGTACTCGGTCTCGATGGCGTGAGCGCAGTCCTCGATCATCACCAGCCCGTGCCGGCTGGCGATCTCGCTCAACGCGTCCATCTCGCAAGGGCGGCCGGCAAAGTGCACCGGCACCATGGCCCGCGTGCGCGGCGTGAGCTTCTGCAGGACCTGGGCCGGATCGATGTTCAGCGTCACCGGGTCGATGTCGGCCAGCACCGGCGTCGCGCCGGCATGGATGATGGCGTTGACGGTGGCACAGAAGGTCATCGGCGTGGTGATGACCTCATCACCGGGCTTCAGCCCCGAGGCCAGCAGGCTCAGGTGCAGCGCGGCCGTGCAGGAGTTGACGGCAGCGGCATGCGACACGCCCTTGTAGGCCATGATGTCGCGCTCGAAACGCGCCACGCGCGGGCCGGTCCCGAGCCAGCCGCTCTTCATCGTGGCCAGGACCTCCTGGATCTCGGCGTCTTCGATGGCGGGTGCGCCGAAGGTGAGGAATCGCGACTTGTCGCGAACCGGTGGCAACGAGCGAGCATCCGACACGGGAGCATTCATGAACCGGCCCTGTCAAAGAGTGAGTGAGGGTTCGCGAGCCAGGCTCGCCTGGGGGTGTTGAGGGCGTCGCGCAACCCGCGACAGCGGATCTGCACGATTCCCCTTGGCAAGAGCGTCGGGCTGCATCGACGGCACACATCGAGGCCTCGAACGAGGCACGGCAGCACCGACCACTCCAGCCAAGGAGTTTACGAAGGAGCCCGCCCATCGGCTCCGCATGACCGCCGAGGCTTCCGTGAATTTGGCAACACGGCCTTGCGGTGTGCGCTGCGGCTCGGGTAGCGGGGCGTGGCAACTATTGCCGCGCCGCCTGCCTGCTGCACACCACCCCCGCCTTGCGCGTCGCGGGACACGGTATCGTTCACCGCCGGTCAAGGCAGAGCCGTTCGAGCGCCTGGGTGTCGCACCCGACCGAGGTCGACCGTTGCGCTTGCCGTTCCCGACGGAGCGCCCGGCCCGGCAGATTCGTTCCAACCCATGACAGGGGCCGCAGACGCCCCGGAAAGATCGAGAGGGCAGCTCGTGCCGAGGAAAGTGCCGCAAGTGGGCGGGTTGGGGCATGGCGAGGGCGACAAGATCCTGGACTCGACCCTGGTGTCGGACCGCTTCGAGCGCCCCCAGCGGGCCGGACACGTGATCGGCAGTCGTTCGCCCGACGGCACCGCGCGCCAGGGTGTCGACCGCGAGGGTGTGATCAGCGCCGACAACGGGGCCATGCGCATCGCGCCGCTGCTGCAGCCCGGCTGGGGCCGCGAGGGCCTGGCCTATGGCCCCTTTCGCCGCGAGAACGGCCTGGCGTTTGCGGTGTTCATGCTCAACGGCCACAACACCGCTCAGTCCGAGAACCTGACGGAGACCTTCCGTGCACGGCTGAACCGCTGGTTCGTCGGCTCGGAGGTCTACAGGCGCCGCCACCGGCTGGCGCAGTTCCTGACCTCCAACCGCAAACTGAGGACGCTCCGGCAATGGCGCTGGTGGCGGCGCATCTCCAAGGAGGCGCCCGCGGTGCCGCTGATCGACGAGAACCTCGCGGTGGGCTGGTTCCCGACGCCGGCGCCCCAGGATCCGGTTCGCGGCCCGGCCAGCGCACTGGTCATGCACGCCACCGGTGCCGAGAACGGGGAGCTCTGGGCGCGCAGCGGGGAAACGGTGCTGCCCACGGTCCGAGGCGTTCAGAACCTGCCGGTCTACTACGTGGTGGTCCTGCGCGAGTCCGGCGCCGCCTACTACGCGTCTTCGGTACCCGATGCCCACGGCCTGGGCTGTTACCCTGCTCTGCGCCCGATCGCGATCGATCCGCATGGGGGCGACGCCGAGCTGTACGCAGGCCTGCACCAGTCGACCCTCGGCCAGATCGGCTTTCGGCTCGACACCCGCGTCTATGGCACGCGGGTCGCGCGGATCGCGGCATGGTCCGACTGGTACGGGACGGCCATCGCCGCGGACAGCCTGCAAGGCGCTGGCGCGCTGGACGGCAGCAGCGCGGAACAGGGGGGCCCCTGGCGGGTGACCCGCGGCGGCTTCGCGCGCACTGCCGAGGGCGCGTGCACCACGGCCGACGACAGCGTAGCCCTGCTCGACACCCCTGCCCCGGTGGGCCTGGTGCACGTGATGCTCCGATGCGCGGCCGACACAGCCGCGTTCACCCTGGTCTGGCGCCACCAGGACGACGGCAACCACTGGCGGATCAGCATCGATGGACAGGGTGCGGTGCTCGCATGTGTCGAAGACGGCACGGCGCACCCGCTCGAGCGCAGCACCGCGGTGGCGCTGAAGCCCGGCTCAGCCCACTCGCTGCAGATCCTCGACGACGGCCGTCTCATCGGCGTCCACCTGGACGGCCAGCTGGTCTTCGGTCAGCGCTTCGCCGACCTGCGACTGGCCGCTGCGCAGCAGGTCGGCTTCGCGGTTCGGGGGCCGGACCGTGGCCTGCGCATCTCGCGCCTGGAGGCCCACCCGCGCAGCTGCGATCTGCCCAGCACCCTGGACATGGGGCGCCCGTGGTACCGGCTGGGCCAGGAGACCGTGGCCCACGACGACTTCAGCGGCCCCGCACGCAACCTCGATGGCCGGCCCACCGCGTGCGGCAGGGCCGTGTGGCACCGCACCATCGGCGAGGGCAACTTCCTCGTGACCGGCGAAGGGAGTGCACGCATCGACGCCACTGCCAAGAAGCCGAACCCAGGACGCACCGCCTACACGTTCGACTGGACGCGGCCGGAATTCGCCGACCTCGAGGTCGAGATCACGCCGGCGGGCACGGTCATGGGCGAGCGCGAGCACGGCCTGTGCGGATTCGTCTTCTGGCAGGACCCGGACAACTACATCGCGCTGAACCTCTGGCGCTGTGACAGCTACGAAGGTGCGTCGATCTCCTCGTTCTTCCAGATCGACGGCTACGAAGACCTCTACGACGCGATCTGGTCCAACATCGGCAACCAGGTCTACTGGGGCCGCCCTTTCCGCCTGCGCGTGGTGTTCGACGGCATGCACTACATGGCGTTCGTGGATGGCCAGCCCGTTCTGTACCGTGCCTTGACGGACGTCTACGCCGACGCCAGGCGCCTGAAGATCCACCGCGTCGGCCTGCTGGCCAACTGGGAGTGGGGCAACGACACCGGCAGCCGCTTCCGGCACTTCACGGCGCGCGCCTGAGCAGCCTGACCCTCCCATGCATCTGCTGACCTCACTCAAGCGGCGGCTCTTCGGCACCCAGCCGCAGACGATCACGACCGGCCCCGCCGCCGGGTTGCGCTTCGATCCGGGCCCCTCCAACCCGGCGTATGGGAGTGGCGACAACGAACTGCCCGTGCAGTCGACGCTGCAACGCTGCCTGCAGCCGGGCGACGTCTTCTACGACATCGGGGCCAACGTCGGCTTTCTCTCGGTGGTCGGGGCGCACTGCGTCGGGCCCCAGGGCGCCGTGCATGCCTTTGAACCACTGCCCGCCAATGTCGCCCTCGTGCGCCGCAACGCGTCGCTGAACGGGTTCGCGCAGATCGTCGTTCACCCCATCGCTGTGGGCGACGTCACCGGCCGAGCCCAGCTCGTGGTCGCGGCCTACTCGGGTGGATCGGCCCTGGCCGCCGTCGAGGCGCCGCCAGATGCCACGGGCGAGTCGATCGAGGTGGACATCAGCACGGTGGATGCGCTGGTCGAGCGGGGCCTGCCGCCCCCGACGCTGGTCAAGATCGATGTCGAGGGTGCCGAGTTGCTGGTGCTCAAGGGCATGGAGCAGGTGTGCGCACGACACGCCCCGCGCATCCTGTACGAGCTGGATGGCGTCAGCGAAGAGGCGCTGGAGCCCAAGCGGGTCGAATGCGAGCGCTGGCTGCTGGACCATCACTACTCGGTGTCTGAACTCGAACTTTCGTACGTGGGCCAGCGCTGGCGCGTACGGCACTTCCTGGCCACCCCCAGGCAGGCGCGCCAGGCCTCGTCGACATGAGCAGCGTCGGCCGGGGCATCGCCAAGGGCGCGGCGTGGATGGTGCTGCTGAAGCTGGTGGAGCGCTCCATCGGCCTGGTCAGCACTCTCATCCTGGCGCGGCTGCTGGTGCCGGCCGACTTCGGGCTCATCGCCATGGCGATGTCGTTTGCGGCCGTTGTCGAGCTGCTGTGGACTTTCGGCTTCGACAGCGCATTGATCCAGAACCACTCGCCCGATCGGCGCCTGTACGACACGGCCTGGACGCTCAACATCTGCCTGGGGCTGACCGTGGCCTGCGGGCTGGCCGCGGTGGCCTACCCCGCCGCCGCGTTCTACGGCGACCCGCGGCTCGTGCCCTTGCTGCTGTGCCTGGCCGTGGGCAGCATGTTCCAGGGCTTCGAGAACGTGGGCGTGGTGGCGTTCCGCAAGGAGCTTCGCTTCGGGATGGAGTTCGGCTACCAGCTGGCGCGCAAGCTCAGCGGCTTCGTGGTCACCGTGCCGCTCGCTTTCATCCTGCAGAGCTACTGGGCGCTGGTGGCGGGCATCGTGGCAGGCCGCATCGCATCGGTCGCGATCAGCTTCGCGGCCCATCCGTTCAGGCCGCGCTTCTCGCTCCATGCGCGCGAGAGCCTGTTCGGCTTCTCGAAGTGGCTCTTCCTGAGCAGCGCGCTGTACGCCGTCCAGTCCCGCACCCAGGACTTCGTGATCGGCAAGATCTCCGGGCCTGGCGCGCTGGGCATCTACAACATCTCGCACGAGCTCTCCACGCTGCCCACGAGCGAGGTCGTCGCGCCCATCAACCGAGCGGTGTTCCCGGGCTTTGCCAAGCTCGCGGCCGACCCCCAGGCACTGATCCAGAGCTACCTGCGGGTGCTGGGCATCACGGCGCTGATCACCCTGCCCGCCGGTCTGTGCATGGCCTCGGCTGCGCCCTGGATCGTCCCCATCCTCCTGGGCCCCAAGTGGCTGGATGCCATTCCGATCATCCAGATCCTGGCGATCTACGGGTCCATGGCATCGCTGGGCTCGGTGTTCGGCCCGACCTTCATGGCGCTGGGGCGGCCGCGCATGCTCACGGTCTTCACGCTGCTGAACGTGTCGCTGTTCGTGCCGCTGGTGGCCTGGGGTGCGATCGAGCACGGGGTGCTGGGGGCTGCCTGGGCGAGCCTGGCCGTGGTGCTGGTGATGGTTCCCACCAGCCACGCAGTGGCTGCCCGGGTCCTGAAGCTGCCGCTGCTCCAGGTGCTGGCCCAGGTGTGGCGCCCGGCGCTGGCGGCGGTCGCCTTGTTCTTCGTGGTCGACGCGCTGGTGCAGGTGCTGGGCACCAACGGGAACGCCCTGGTGCTGCTGCCGCGCCTGCTGCTCGCCGGCGCCGCCGGCGTGTCGGCCTACATCGCCGTGCTGCTGGGCCTGTGGGCCCTGAGCGGCCGACCGGACAGCGCCGAATCGCTGGTGCTCACCGAGTTGCGCACCCGGCTCAAGCGGCGCTGAAGTCCAGCCTGCTCAGGCCGCCCGGGCGACGCGGCGGTAGAGATCCAGCAGGATCGCGGCCCGCGCGCTCCAGGTGAAGTGTTGCTGCGCGCGCTCCCGGCCGAGGCGGCCCATCTCGCGGCCGCGCACCGGATCGGCGAGCAGCGCACCGATGGCCTCGGCCAGGGCGGTGGTGTCCTCGGCCGGTACCGCATGGCCGACCTCGGGGGTGATCGTGTCGAGCATGCCGCCCACGCGGGTGCCCACCACCGGCACGCCACAGGCCATGCCCTCGACGATCGAGATCCCGAAGGTCTCGCTCAACGAAGGATTGATGACGACGTCGGCCTGTTGGTAGTGCCTGACGATCTCGTGGTGCGGAAGGCTGCCGTGGAAGCGCACCTTCTGCTGCAGACCTGCCGCGCTCACGACCTCGTCGAGCCGCGCCTGGTAGTCGGAGGTGCCGTCGTCGCGGTAGAACCGCCCCAGCGCCGCCACCAGGGGGTCGTCGGACAGGTCGATCAGGAAACGCCGGGGAAGCTCGGTGCGCGGGCCCACGATGTCCAGCCTGGCTCCGGGCCAGCGTGCGGCCACCTGTGCAAACGCCGTGAGCAGGGTGTGCACGCCCTTCTCGGGCGAAGCGCGGCCCACGAAGAGCAGCCGCGGGCCTTCGTCCGCTGCAGGGCGGCCCTCGGCGGCCGGCTTGAACAGCTCGGTGTCGACGCCGTTGGGCGCCACGACCACGAGCCCTTGGTAGTCGGGGAAAGCGGCCTGGAACAGGCGCTTCACGTGGCCACTCACCGCCGACACGGCCGCGACGTGGCGCAACTGGCGCGCCACGGCCTTGCGGTCGAGCTGCGAAAGCCACTCGCTCTGCATCTCGAGCACCAGCGGGCGCCCGCCCAGCCTGCTGCTCCAGCCCCAGTAGTTCATCACATGGACCACGTCCACCGGGTCACGCCGCAACTCGCGGGCCACGGTCGAGGCCCAGCCGAGGTACTCGTCGGCGCGCTCCGACAGGCCCAGGCGCTGCATCCACCGCGGGTAGCGCGTCACCAGGCGCTGCAGCAGCTCGTCGGAGCCCGAGCGCGTGGGTTTGAGCCGGAAGGGGTACTCGCCCTCCTCGACCCGGCGCAGGTAGAGCGACACCTGCGCTGCCTTGGCCACCTGCAGCGCGGTGTTGTAGACGATGAGCCCGATCGAGTTCTGCCGCGGCGGCAGCACCCCGTCGGGGGGTTGCGTGACGTAGGCGACCTTCATCCCCGGCCCCGGGCTAGCGCGCGTGTGCGGTGTCGCCAGCCTCGGCGCGGTAATGCTCGACCAGCCGGCGGATGCCCTCCTCCAGCGGCACCGGCGTGCGCTCCAGCAGGCGGCGCATCTTGCTCACGTCCGGGCAGCGGCGCGTCATGTCGCCCTCGGGCAGCGGCGGCAGGAATTCGATGGGCGAAGCGCTGCCGGCGATGCGGATCACCGAGCGGGCCAGTTCGAGGATGGAGATCTCGCGATCGCTGCCGACGTTGATGACGTCGTTCTCGAAGGCACCGCTCAGGTGGGCCTGAACGCAGGTGTCGACGGTGTCGTCCACGAAACAGAAGGTCCGCGTCTGCGAGCCGTCACCGTAGATGCGGATCGGTTCGCCGCGCAGCGCGGCACGCACGAAGCGCGGCAGCACGAAGTCTTCGCTCTGGCGCGGCCCGTAGGTGTTGAAGAAGCGGAAGATGGTGTAGTTGAGCCCGAACTCGCGCTGGAAGGTGCGCAGGTAGACCTCGCACACGTTCTTGACCACGGCGTATGGCAGGCGCGAGTTCAGCGGCGTGGTGTTCTCGTTCTGGGGCGACTCGAAGGGTTCACCATAGACCTCGGACGACGACGAGAAGTAGACGCGCTGGACCCCGGTGTTCTTGCTCAGGCGAAGGATGTTCTCGATGCCCGCGATGTCCCGCAGCACCAGCATCGGGTTGGCCAGCGTGCGCTGCACGCCCACCACCGCTGCGAAGTGGAAGACATGCGTGAACTGGAAGCGGTAGAAGAGCGAGGCGATGTCGTTGAAGTCGTTGCAATCGCTCTTCACGAAGCTCAGCTGGCTCAGGCCCTGCGGCAGCTTGGCGACGCTGCCGGTGAGCAGGTTGTCGGCCACGACGACGCGGGTATCCGGCCGCTTCACCAGGGCGCGCACCAGTGCGCTGCCTACATTGCCAGCACCGCCCGTGACCAAGATGGATTCCATGCTCTTTCCGTCTCACAAGAATCAAATGATTGTGCACCGGCACCCCGCCCAGAAGGCTCGGCTGGGCCCGCGCACAGCCACCTCGGGAGGCGCGACACGGAGCTTGTCGAGGCATATGCACTGCGGCGGTGATGGCGGCGGCCGATAGACTGCCGCGCAAGTTGAAAGCTCACCGGCGTCTCGTTACCGCGCTCGCGCGCGCCCTGCTGGGCGCGGGCCGGCTTGCCGCACGACCTGCGTTCACCGCGGGCGGCCTGGCGGCACCGGCACTCGTCTTTGCCCCCCACCCCGACGACGAGGCGCTCGGCTGCGGCGGCACCATCGCCCTCAAGGCGGCCGCCGGCGCCCCGATCACGGTGGTGATCATGACCGACGGGCGTGCGTCGCATGCAGGCCGCATCGATGCAGCGCGTCTGGTGGCGCTGCGGCGCGAGGAGACCCTGAACGCCGCGCAGTGCCTGGGCCTGCGCGCGCAGGACGTGGTCTTCCTGGACTTCCCCGATCACGAACTGTCGGCCCACGCCGCGGAAGCGCAGGCCCGCGTGGCGGCGCTGCTGGCCGAGCACACCCCGGCGCAGGTCTACGTGCCCCACCGGCGGGACCGGCTCGAAGACCACGTGGCCACCTTCGACATCGTGCAAGCGGCGCTGAAAAGGCACGCCGCTGTGGTGCGTGTGTTCGAGTACCCGGTCTGGCTGTGGAACACCTGGCCCTGGACGGCCGGCAAGCCGCTGGACGGCCCGGGTGCGGGCGCCCGCCTGCGGGCCCGGCTGCGCGCCGCGCATGACGCGCTGTCGCTGGCCTTCGGTTGCCGCGACGTCGTGGACATCCGGCCCGCCGAAGCCCGCAAGCGCGCGGCGATGGCCGCCTATGTGACGCAGTTCCGGCGGCCGGAACACGACCCGGACTGGCCCGTGCTGGCAGACGTTTCCGGCGGCGAGTTCGTCGATTGTTTTCTGGCGCAGACCGAGGTGTTCAGATGCTCGGGTGCAGGCGGGCCCGCTCGGCCGACGGCGCAGGGTGGCGCATGATCGGCCCCGGGGCTGCCGGGTGGCCCGGGGCCGATTGAGGCCATCGGGCCCGACGGGTTCGGCCAGCACGCCTAGAATTTTTGACGGATGCTCGAATCCGGGAGTGGGCGGCCCATGGTTGCAGGTGGAAACGGGATTCTGGTGACAAGCTCTCTCAAGACACCTCGACCCGGCGTGGCTCGGGCGGTTGCGCACCGTCTCTGCTGGCTGGGCGTTCTGAGCTGCTTGCCCGCGCTGGCGGCTGCGCAGCAGTTCTCATCCTGCGGCTCGCTCGACAATGGGGCGGGATACGGCCCCTTCGACATCCGCACGGCGCTGCCGGACCAGAAACAGCTCGTCGAAGGCGCGCATTTCACTGCCGTGGTCGAAGCGCTGATCAGGGGGGTGACCGCTCGCTTGCCGGGGGGAGACATCGACTACACCCTGCGGGCCTTCCCCAACCACCATCGCGCGCTTCTTGCGACCGTTCGGCTGGCCCAGCGCGACAAGACCGAACAGCCCTCCGGGATGCGGTACACGGTGGACTGCTGGTTCGACCGGGCCATCCGCTTCCGGCCCAACGACCCCGTGGTGCGCATGCTCTACGTGCGCTGGCTGGCACCCCGCGGTCAGCGCGAGGAAGCCATGCGCCACCTTGCCGCCGCCGAGACCGTGGCCGCGGACAACGCCTTCACCCACTACAACCTCGGGCTCAGCTACCTGGAGCTCGGTGAGCACGAGAAGGCGTTGAACAAGGCCCACGTCAGCCGGGCCCTGGGCATGCAGCGGACCGAACTCGCGGATGCGCTGCGCGCGGCGGGCCGCTGGAAGGACCCGCCAGCCGCCCAGGCTGCAGAACCTGCGGCCAGCGCTGCGTCGAGCGCTGCGGGCTGATCATTGGCGGCCTGGCGCGGGCGGGCGATGCCTGCGCAATTGGGCCCCAAAGGCCCTCATATGTAACGGCCGGTTGGAGCAGATGCGCTGTCCGCCCTTGACTAGGGGGCAGGCGCCTGGACTTGTTACACGGCGGGCCTGTGGTTGCCCACAATATGGTCGAAATGGAGTCTGGGCCCTCAGCCTCCGACACGAGATCCGCCACATGACAACGCCTGAAACTGACGGCCTGGGTGCCGCCGAGAACCTGACCGCCCTTGAGCGACGCTTCTTTCTGGCGCGGATCGGCGTGATGGCCGCCAGCGTCGGTGGGCTTGGCGCTTGCGGGGGCGGTTACGAGCAAGAGGCGGTGTCGGATGCTGGCCCGCCCGCACCAACGCCGGCCCCCACGCCTGCGCCGACCCCGGCCCCGACCCCCGCGCCTACGCCGGCACCCACACCAGCGCCGACCCCCGCTCCCACGCCGGCACCCACACCGGCCCCGACCCCCGCGCCTACGCCGGCGCCGACGCCGAGG
>SXGT01307233.1_pt1 | contig 17119 bp, 24 predicted proteins | sample 3176221 | NCBI WGS metagenome assembly SXGT01 (sample SAMN11356862, study PRJNA531348) | freshwater metagenome | isolation source: freshwater sample F1-120 | place: China: Fuxian Lake, Yuxi | collected 2017-12-25 | reverse complement strand
TTCGCGGTGGTGGCGTCCGAAGTGCGGGCCCTGGCCCAGCGCTCGGCCGACGCGGCCAAGGAGATCAAGACCCTGATCTCGTCCTCTGGAACCCAGGTCGGCGCCGGCGTCAGCCTGGTCGGCCAGACCGGCGAGGCCCTGAACCGGATCGTGGAGCGCGTCGCCGAGATCGACGGCCTGATCTCCGAGATCTCCGCCTCGGCCCAGGAGCAGGCCACCGGCCTTCAGCAGGTCAACACCGCCGTCAACCAGATGGACCAGGTGACCCAGCAGAACGCCGCCATGGTCGAGCAGTCCACCGCGGCCAGCCACTCGCTGGCTCAGGAAGCGGATCAGCTGAACGAGTCGGTCTCGCGCTTCGAGATCGGCGAGAAGGACCGCACCGCCTCGGCTCCCGCGCACGCGCCCAAGCCCGCAGCCAAGCCCGCGGCCAAGCCATCCGCCGTCCAGCGCACCGTCACGGCCCTGAAGGCCATGGGCGCCGGCGGCGCGGCCCGCAAGCTCGAGACTGTGGCCGCCGAAGACGGCTGGGAGGAGTTCTGATGACGGCCGTGCGCCTGCCGGCGGTGCTGGATATCCGCGCCGCCGGGACGCTCCGGGAAGATCTGCTGGCCCTGCGCGGGTCGGACATCGTCCTGGACGGTGGCGAAGTGGAGCGGATCGGCGGCTTGTGTCTGCAGGTGCTGATCAGCGCGAAGAAGACCTGGGCCATGGACGGAAAGGCGCTGACGCTGGCGCCTCTCTCCGACGCTCTGACCGAACAACTTGCGGCCTATGGCTGCGCGGACCTGAACACTGATCTCGTTGGGGCGACAGGATGAAGACCGTATTGACCGTCGATGACTCGCGCACAATGCGGGACATGCTGATGATGGCCCTGAAGGACGCTGGCTATCACGTCATTCAGGCCGAGGACGGCGTGCATGGGTTGGAGACCCTGAAGGCGCATGGCGCCGACGTGGTCATCACCGACATCAACATGCCGCGCATGGACGGCTTCGGCTTCATCGAGGGCATGCGCGCTGATCCCGACTATCGGGGCACGCCCGTCCTGGTGCTGACCACCGAAAGCGACGCCGCCAAGAAGCAGCGCGCCCGTGATGCGGGGGCGACCGGCTGGATCGTCAAGCCGTTCGATCCCGTCAAGCTGGTGGACGCGGTTCGCCGGGTCGCGGCCTGAGCGGGAGCGCCACATGACCGAAGATCCCTTCGAGGCCATCAAGGCGACCTTCTTCCAGGAATGCGAGGAGCTGCTCGCCGACCTGGAAGCCGGGCTGCTGGCGCTGGAGAACGGCGAGGGCGACGACGAGACCATCAACGCCGTGTTCCGCGCGGTGCACTCGGTCAAGGGCGGCGCCGGGGCCTTCGGCATGGAAGCGCTGGTGCGCTTCGCCCATGTCTTCGAGACCCTGATGGATGAGCTGCGCGCGGGCCGCAAACCCTGCGACGACGCGACCATCAAGACCCTTCTGCGCGCCTCTGACGTGCTGAACGACCATGTGGCCGCCGCCCGCGGCGCGGGCGCGCCGGTGGATGAGGCCCGTTCGGCCGGCCTGGTGGCCGAGCTGGAGGCCTTGACCCACGGCGACGCCGCGCCCGCCGCGTCCGCCGCCGCACCCGAAGCGGACGAAGACGAATTCGGCTTCAAGCCCGTTCAGTTCGACCCGATGGATCTGGCACCCGCTGCGGCGCCCGCGACGTCCGGCGGTGGTGATTGGCGCATCGTGTTCCAGCCCAACGCCGCACTTTACGCCAAGGCCAATGACGCCGGTCTGTTGCTGCGCGAACTGTCGCGGCTGGGCGAGGCGGTGGTCGAGATCGACGCCAGCGGCGTGCCGATGCTGGACGTTCTGGAGCCGGAAGAGGGCTGCCTCAGCTGGACCATCCGCCTGCCGGGCGCGGTGGACGAGGCGGCGATCCGCGAAGTCTTCGAATTTGTCGACGGCGACTGCGACCTGGCCATCCTGCGCGACGAAGCGGAGGCCCCGCCGGTCGAGTTCGTCGCCGCACCCGTGGCTGCGCCTGCACCCGATCTGGACATCACCGCCCTGTTGGCCGCCGCCCAGGCGCAGGTGCAAGCGCCCGCCGAGCCGGCCGCGCCGGCGCCCGCGCCCGCGCCGGAACCGGCCCCCGTGATCGCTGCGCCTGCGGCGGAGGCCAAGGCGCCGCCGGCCGCGCCCGAGACGGCGGCGAACGCCTCCGTCGCCCAGGCGCCCGTGACCATCCGCGTCGACCTGGACCGGGTCGACCGCCTGATCAATCTGGTCGGCGAGCTGGTGATCCAGCAGGCCGTGCTGGCCCAGCGGGTGAGCGAGACCGCCATGATCCGCGCCACGGGCGTGGGGCAGGGGCTGGAAGACCTGGAGCTGCTGACCCGCGAGATCCAGGACAGCGTCATGGCCATCCGGGCCCAGCCCGTGAAGTCGGTGTTCCAGCGCATGCCGCGTCTGGTCCGCGAGGTCGCCCAGATGACCGGCAAGCAGGTCCGTCTGGTCACCGAAGGCGAGGCCACCGAGGTGGACAAGACCGTCGTCGAGCGCCTGGCCGAACCCATCACCCACATGCTGCGCAACGCCATCGACCACGGGCTTGAGAAGCCCGACAAGCGGGTGGCCGCCGGAAAGTCCGCCGAGGGCCAGGTGCGCCTGGCCGCCCTGCACCGCTCGGGCCGCATCGTCATCGAGATCTCCGACGACGGCGCGGGCATCAACCGCGAACGGGTTCTGGGCATCGCCGTCGAAAAGGGCCTGGTCGAACCGGACACCCAATTGAGCGACGAACAGATCGACAACCTGATCTTCATGCCCGGTTTCTCGACCGCTGAGACCATTTCCGACGTCTCGGGCCGGGGGGTGGGCATGGACGTGGTCAAGCGCTCCATCCAGTCGCTGGGCGGACGCATCTCGATCACCAGCAAGCCCGGCGAAGGCTCCACCTTCACCATGAGTCTGCCGCTGACCCTGGCGGTTCTGGACGGGATGGTGGTGTCTAGCGCCGAACAGACCCTGGTCGCCCCGCTGGCTGCCATTGTCGAGAGCCTGACCCCGCGGGCCGAGGACATCCATCTGGTCGGCGGCCATACGCCCGTGATCCGGTTCCGCGACGAGTTCGTTCCCCTGGTCGACGTGGCCGCGACCCTGGGCTTCGGCATCGGGCCGGAACCGGCCTCTACCGGCGTGGCCCTGATCGTCGAGGCCGAGGGCGGCGCCAAGGCCGCCCTGCTGGTGGACGCCATCCAGGGCCAGCGCCAGGTGGTCATCAAGAGCCTTGAGACCAACTATCAGGCCATCGACGGCGTGGCTGCCGCCACCATTCTCGGTGACGGCCGCGTGGCCCTGATTCTCGACATCGACGCCCTCGTCTCGAACACGCGCCGTTCGGTGCGCAAACCCGACCTCAAGCTCGCGAGCTGATCCATGACCGAAGCCAACATCCAGACCGGCGCCCGACGTGAACTGATCGCCTTCCGCATCGGCGAACAGGAATTCTGCGTGGACATCATGGCGGTCCGGGAGATCCGCGGCTGGACCCCGGCCACGCCGCTGCCGCGCACGCCCGGCTACATGAAGGGCGTCATCAACCTGCGCGGCGCCGTGCTGCCGATCATCGACCTGTCGGGCCGGTTCGGCCTGGGTGTCACCGAGCCCAACGCCCGCCATGTCATCATGGTGGTGCACATCCGCGATCGCACCATCGGCCTGCTGGTCGACGCGGTGTCCGACATCCTTCAGCTGACCGACGACCAGGTCCAGCCCACGCCCGACGTGGCGGCGGACGAGGTGAAGGCGTTCGTGAAGGGCATCTTCGCCATCGACGGCCGCATGATCAGCCTGATCGCCCTGGACCGCATCCTGCCGACCGAACCGGAGGCAGAAGCGGCATGACCCAGACCGCCGACAGGGTGCGCCCGGCGAAGGAGACATCGCTGGTGCAGGGCGAGTTCGCCTTCACCGCCGAGGATTTCCGCCATATCGCCCAGGTGCTGCATTCCCATGCCGGCATCGCCCTGACCGAGGCCAAGGCGGCCCTGGTCTATTCGCGCCTGGCCAAGCGGCTGCGCGCCCTGGGCCTGCGCAGTTTCCGCGATTACTGCACCCTGATCGACGGCGCGGACGGTCTGGACGAGCGTCAGGCCATGTTCGCGGCCCTGACCACCAACGTCACGCGCTTCTACCGCGAACCCCACCACTTCGATCACCTGCGCGACAAGGTCATGCCGGCCCTGGCCGAGCGGGCGCGTCAGGGCGGACGGGTGCGGTTGTGGTCCGCCGCCTGCTCGAACGGGCAGGAACCCTATTCCATGGCCCTGACGGTGCTGTCGGTCCTGCCCGAGGCGGCCGACCTGGACGTGCGGATCCTGGCCACCGACATCGACCCGAACATGGTGGCCGAGGGCCGCCAGGGGCTCTATTCCGCCGAAACGCTGGAGCCGGTGCCCGACACCCTGCGTCATCGCTGGTTCAAGCGCGAAAGCGGCGGCGACCGCATGCTGTATGCTGCGGCGCCCGAGCTGCGCCGGATGATCACCTTCAACGAGCTGAACCTGATCGGCGACTGGCCCATGAAGGGCAAGTTCGACGTGATCTTCTGCCGGAATGTGGTGATCTATTTCGACGACCAGACCCAGGAGACGGTCTGGAGCCGCTTCCTGCCCCTGATGAATCCCGGCGGAACGCTCTACATCGGCCACTCCGAGCGCGTTTCAGGTCCCGCCACGGCGCGGCTGCGCACCAGCGGCCTGACCACCTATGAGGCCGCGCCATGACCGTGACGGTTCTGGTGGTGGACGACTCCCCGACCATGCGCGGTCTGATCTCGGCCGCCCTCAAGCGCGATCCGGAGATCGAGGTGCTGGGCACGGCGGGCGATCCGCTGGAGGCGCGCGAGGCCATCAAGCGACTGAACCCCGACGTCATCACCCTGGACGTCGAGATGCCCAACATGAACGGGCTGGAATTCCTCGAGACGATCATGCGCCTGCGGCCCATGCCGGTGGTGATGGTCTCGACCCTGACCCAGGCGGGCGCCGACGTGACGCTGGCGGCGCTGGAGCTGGGCGCCGTGGATGCGGTGGGCAAACCGTCGGGCGGCGTGACCGCCATGGAGGCCTTTGCGGACCTGCCCCAGCGCGTGAAGGCCGCCGCCGGCGCCCGCGTGCGCACGGTGAGTGAAACCCGGGGCCCGTCCGTGGACGCCGCCTGGCGCGCCCGGCCGGATCATGTGGTGGCGCTGGGCGCCTCCACCGGCGGGGTTGAGGCCCTGATCACGGTGTTGTCGGCCTTCCCTGCGAACTGCCCGCCCACCGTCATCACCCAGCATATGCCGGCGACCTTCACCAAGAGCTTCGCGGCGCGGCTCGACAAGCTGTGTGCGCCGTCGGTCAAGGAAGCCGAGGACGGCGATGTCCTGCTTCCCGGCCGCATCTTCCTGGCCCCCGGCGGCCTGGCGCATCTGGAGGTTTCGCGCGGGTCCTCGCCGCGATGCCGGCTCAGGGCCGCAGACACGGTCAGCGGCCACCGGCCTTCGGTCGATGTGCTGTTCGAATCCGTCGCCCGACTGGACCAGCAAGCGGTGGGCGTCCTCCTGACCGGCATGGGCCGTGACGGGGCGCAGGGGCTGCTCGCCATGCGTCAGTCCGGCGCCCGCACCCTGGGCCAGGACGAGTCTTCCAGCGTCGTCTACGGCATGCCCCGGGCCGCCTACGAGCTGGGCGCCGTGGAGCGCCAATTGCCCCTCGGCCGCATCGGCTCCGCCATTCTTGATCTTGTTTCCGCCGCCTCCCCGGCCGCCTCCCAGCCTGCAGAGGTTCAGTGACATGCCCGCCGCTTCCGCCATCCAGACCCTGATCGTGGACGACCAGCTGACAATGCGCAGCCTGATCCGCGCCAGCCTGCAGCAGATCGGCGTCGTCAATCTGCGCGAGGCCAATGACGGCGAGGAGGCCCTGCGCGCCATGATCGCCCAGCCGGCGCATCTGGTGATCTCGGACTTCAACATGCCGAACCTGGACGGTCTGGGCCTTTTGCGCGCCATCCGCGCCCATCCGCCCACCAGCAAGTCCGCCTTCATCATGCTGACCGGCCGGGCCGACAAGGAGCTGGTGCAGCGCGCCGTGCAGTTCGGCGTCAACAACTACCTCGTGAAGCCCTTCACCGCCGGCCAGCTGAAGGAGAAGATCGAGGGCGTGTTCGGTCCGCTGACATGATGAATGCGGAGATTCTCACGGCCCCCCCGGCCTCGGTGCGCCTGCATGTGGGCCAGGGCGAGCATCTGATCACCGGCGACCCGCAGGTGATGCTGACCACCATCCTGGGGTCGTGCGTGGCCATGTGCCTGCGGGATCCGGTCGCGCGGATCGGCGGCATGAACCATTTCCTGCTGCCGTCGGGCCGCACGGACGGCGCCGATGAGGGCCGCCGCTACGGCGCCTACGCCATGGAAGTGCTGATCAACGGCGTTCTCACCGCGGGAGGGCGCCGCGACCGCCTTGAGGCCAAGCTGTTCGGCGGCGGGCGCATGTTCGACGGCCTGGCCGACGTGGGCGTGGCCAATGCGAATTTCGCCGAGAAATTCCTGGCCGACGAAGGCATTCCGATCATCGCCTCCAGCCTGCGCGGGCACGGCGCCCGGCGGGTCCAGTTCTGGCCCGCCACCGGCCGGGCCCTTCAGAAGTCCGTCAGCGACCGTCCCGTGGAGCGTCGCGTTCCGCCGCCGGTGGTCGCCGACTCCGGCGAGCTGGAGCTGTTCTGATGAGTATCGACGCCCGCTTCCTGGCCGCCCTGTCCGACGAACTGGCGCACGGCCGCGCGATGGCCGAAGGCCTCGCGCCGCTGCTGTCGGCGGCGCCGTCGGCGGGTCAGCACGAGGCCATGGTCCGCGCCCAGGGTCTGGACATGCTGGTGCAGCATCTGGACGCCCTGGCCGCCATGACCGCGCGCGTCGCCGAGGGCGACTGCCCCCGGAACGCCGTGGTCGCCGCCCCGCTGGGCGGGCTGGTGGAGCGCATGCGCGCCAGCCTGAACGGGGAAGCCGCTCCCGCGATCTCACATCCGCCGCCTTCGGGCGACCTGATGCTGTTCGACTGATCATGTCCCGCGCCATCTCCCCAGAAACGCGGATCAACCTGGAGCGCACCTCCGCGCTGCTGATCAACGACAATCCGCAAGGTCTCGATATCCTCAGCTCCATTGTTCAGGGCTTCGGCCTGAAGGAGCAGATCAAATCGGCCTCGCCCGACGACGCGCGCGGCGTCATCAAGCGGCGCTCGGTGGACATGGTGCTGGTGGAGTGCGCGTCGGCGGCCGAAAGCTGCGACTTCGTGCGGTGGATGCGCCGGGAGGGACCCAAGACCAGCGCCTACACCCCTGTCATCATCCTGACCGGCCACGCCTCGGAAGGCTTCGTGGCCAAGAGCCGGGACTGCGGGGCCAGCTTCATCGTGACCAAGCCCCTGACGCCCATGGTCCTGCTGCAGCGAATCCTGTGGCTGACCAAGGACCAGCGCGAATGGGTGGAGTGCGAGACCTATGTCGGGCCGGACCGGCGGGTGCGCAATTACGGCCCCCCCCTGGGCATGGCCGGCCGCCGGGCGGGCGATCTGTCCGCCCATGTGGGCGTCGCCCTTGAGCCCAACATGGACCAGTCGGACATCGACATGCTCCTGAAGCCGCAAAGGGTTGCCCTGTGACCGCCGCATCAGACAACGCCCGTATGTTCAAGGTCAGACCGACCCTCGCTGATCAGATCCGCCTGCCCGGCGGGAAAAAGGTCGGCGAGGCCGTGGCCGCCGCCGACGCCGCCCTGGACGATCAGCGGGCTTCGGCCGTGGAGGGCCTCCATCTGGGGGTTGAGCGTCTGGAGGCCCTGTGTCGCGAACGGTCCGAGGGGGGCTTCGCCTCAATCTATCCTCTCGCCGCCAACCTCGCCGGGACGGCCGGATTCTTCGAGACGGGACCCTTCTACCGCGCCGTCTACAGCCTGTGTGAGCTGACCGAGAAGCTGGGCGCCGCCGGGCGCCGCGACTGGTCGTCGGTCGATGTCCACGTCCGGTCCTTGCGCCTGATCCTCACCACGGGCTTCGACGATGGCCCTGAGGCCAAGGCGATGCTTGACGGACTGTCGTCGCTGGTCCGCCGGGTGGAGGCCGCGCCATGAAGCCCGGGATCGAGATTGATGACGCCTGTCGCCGCGTCGTCCTGACGTGTACTTTCAACGTCATGGCGCGTGATCTGAACGGCGCCCTGCTCGGCCTGGTTCTCGAGAAGCCCGAACGGGCGGACCATGACTTCATCATCGATCTGCGGGAATCGTACGGCGACGGATCCCATGACGACGTGGTGCGGACGGCGGAGACCTTCCGGGCCTGCGGGGCGGGGCGCCGGGCCTCGCACACCTGCTTCATCAGCTTCGATGCGGGCTTTGTTGACTGGGCGCGCACCATGGATTTCTGCTTCACCAACCGGACCCACCACGTGTTCTCGACGCCCGAAGAAGCCCATGCCTTTCTGGACCGGCGACAGGATGGGCGCCGGGCCGTCGCCGCGGCCTGAACCGGCAAGCGGAGCCTTTGCGGGCGAACAGCGTTAATCTTCGGCGCAAACCGGAGACGTCCATGACCACCCGCACCACCCTGTCCATCCTCGCCGTGTCCTGCCTGGCCCTGAGCGCGGCCGCCTGTTCGCGGGAGGAGGCGCCGGTCGAGGCGGTGGATGACGTTCCCGTCGCCGAGCAGCCCGAAGCGCCGCCCGCGCCGGAAGTCAGCTACGCCTGCGAGAGCGGCCGCTCGCTGAGCGTGCGCTATGTGGATTCCGCCAGCGCCGAGGTCACTTACGAAGGCCAGACCTACACCCTGAACATCGCCCGCTCGGCCAGCGGCGCGCGCTATGCGGGTCCTGACCTGGAATGGTGGACCGCCGCGCGGGGCGATCAGGAGACCGCGACCCTGAGCCGCCTAGGGCCCAATGAGGACGTGGGCTCCACGGTGCTGGAGCGCTGCTCGCGTCCGGCCAACACGGTGCTGCCGCCGCGCGCGCCCGGCGAAGCCGAGGGACTGGAGGCGGCGGACCCGGACATGGCCCCGCCGTGCCGCGGTCCGGCCCTGCGCCTGGCGCGTGAGGGCGGCGATGCGGGGGCGGGCAACCGTCAGGTGGTGATGTCCCTGACCAACGCCGGATCGACGGCCTGTTCGGTCCGGGGCTATCCCGGCCTGGTGCTGCGCGACGCGGACGGGGACGATCTGGATCAGGTCCGCACCGTCCAGCAGTCGGGCAACTATTTCCGCGCCGGGCAGACGCCGGAAGCGGTGGAGCTGGAACCCAACGGCAAGGCGTATTTCGATCTGTCCTACAGCGCCGTACCCCATGAAAACCTTGGCGAGACCCGCTGCCCGTCGGTCGCCGAGGTGATCGCGCGGGCGCCGGGCGATACGGCGGATATTCCGCTGGATCTGGAGATCCAGCCCTGCGGCCGTCAGGTCCGGGTCAGCCCGCTGCGTCCGGTCCGGGACGGCTCGCGACCGGACTGAGGACGGGTGGCCTTGGGCGCGGATTCGGCGTAACTCGCGCCCATAGCTGAATCCCCGACCCCGGAGACACCATGCCCGCGCAATTCCATACCCGTGTCCGCGCTGAACTGGACTCCATCGACCAGCAGGGCCTGACCAAGCCCGAGCGGGTGATCGCCTCCCGTCAGGGCCCGGTCATCACGGTGGCGGGCCGTGAGGTCCTGAACTTCTGCGCCAACAACTATCTGGGTCTGGGCGGCGATGAGCGGGTGGCCCGGGCCGGCATCGCGGCCACCGAACGCTGGGGCTCTGGCACGGCCTCGGTGCGCTTCATCTGCGGCACGCTGGAGATCCACAAGGAGCTGGAAGCCGCCATCGCGGGCTATCTGGGCTTTGAGGACGCCATCCTGTTCGCCGCCGCCTTCGACGCCAACGGCGGGATATTCGAGCCCCTGTTCGGCGAGAACGACGCCATCGTGTCGGACAGCCTGAACCACGCCTCGATCATCGACGGGGTGCGGCTGTGCAAGGCCAAGCGCTATCGCTTCGCCAACTCGGATATGGATGAGCTGGAAAGCCGCCTCAAGGAGGCCCGGGCCGCCGGCGCCCGCGACATCATCATCGCCACCGACGGCGCCTTCTCCATGGACGGCTACATCGCCCGGCTGCAGGACATCCGCGTGCTGGCCGACAGGTACGACGCCCTGATCATGGTGGACGACTGCCACGCCACGGGGTTCCTGGGCGAGAAGGGCAGGGGCTCCTACGCCCATCACGGGGTCAAGGTGGACTTCGTCACCGGCACCTTCGGCAAGGCGCTGGGCGGGGCCATGGGCGGGTTCATCTGCGCCACCACCGAGGTGGTTCAACTGCTGAAGCAGCGCGCGCGGCCCTATCTGTTCTCCAACGCCCTGTCGCCCGCCGTGTGCGGCTCCAGCCTCGAGGCCATCCGCATCGCCCAGGGCGAGGAAGGCGACGCCCTGCGCAAGCAACTGACCGCCAACGCCGCGCGGTTCCGGGGCGCCATGACCGAGGCCGGCTTCGACCTGCTGCCCGGCGAGCACCCCATCATCCCGGTGATGCTGGGCGACGCCAAACTTGCCCAGGATTTCGCCGCGCGCATGCTGGAGCTGGGCGTCTATGTGATCGGGTTCTCGTTCCCGGTCGTGCCGCGCGGCGCGGCCCGCATCCGCACCCAGATGTCAGCCGCCCACACCTTCGAGCATATTGACCAGGCGGTCGAAGCCTTCACCACGGCGGGCAGGGAGCTTGGGGTTATCTAACGAGGGTCGGTCTGTGGATTATCGGATAGACGGTCTGACCATTCGGACGACTGACGACTTTTACGACGCCTTCTCGCGACTCGGCTGCGCCCCGGAATGGGTTGGCCGTAACAAGGATGCGTTATGGGATACACTTACCGGCTTGCTGAACGGGCCGGTTAGCCTGCACTGGATGGATGCGGACGTGTCCGCCCAAGCCATGGGATCAGATTTCGACGGGCTGGTCGCTTTGATGCGCGAAGCCGAGGTGGAAACCGCTTCCGAGCCGAGCCGGCTTTTCAAGCTGCATCTGCTCGGCGGCGTGAATTAAGAACAAGAGCTCAGGAAGACCACATGACCCAGACCATGAAGGCCCTCGCCAAGACCCGGCCCGCAGAAGGCCTCGAGCTGATCGACGCGCCGGTGCCCGAGGCGGGCCCCGAGGACGTGCTGATCCGCGTCCAGCGCACGGCCATCTGTGGCACCGACATCCACATCTGGAACTGGGACGAGTGGTCGCAGAAGAATGTGCCTGTCCCCATGATCACCGGCCACGAGTTCTCCGGCGAGGTGGTCGCGGTGGGCAAGGACGTGGACCGCCCCATCAGGATCGGCCAGCGGGTCTCGGTCGAGGGCCACGTCATCGATCTGAACAGCGAGGCGGCCCGCGCCGGCCACTTCCATCTGGATCCGGCCACCCGGGGCATCGGCGTGAACCGCCAGGGCGGCTTCGCGGAGTTCGTGGTGGCCCCGGCCTTCAACGTCATCGAACTGCCCGACGAGGTGCCGTGGGAGATCGGCGCCATCCTCGATCCGTTCGGCAATGCGGTGCACACGGCGCAGCAGTTCGACCTGCTGGGCGAGGACGTGCTGGTCACCGGCGCGGGCCCCATCGGCATGATGGCCGCCGCCGTGGCCCGTCACGCGGGCGCGCGCACCGTGGTGCTGACCGACATCAACGACTTCCGGCTTGAGCTGGCCCAGAAGGTGGCCCCGGGCGTGCGCACGGTGAACACCACGAAGGAAAACCTGCACGACGTGATCCACGAGCTGGGCATGAAGGTCGGCTTCGACGTGGCGCTCGAAATGTCCGGCTCGCCCATCGCCTTCAAGCAGTGCGTCGACACCCTGATCATGGGCGGCGGCATGGCCATGCTGGGCATTCCGTCAAAGCCCATGGAGACCGACTGGGGCGCCATCATCCTCAAGGCCCTGACCATCAAGGGCGTGTACGGGCGTGAGATGTTCACCACCTGGCGCAAGATGCTGGGCCTGCTCAAGGCCGGGCTGGACCTGACCCCGCTGATCACCCACCAGTTGCCCTACGACCGCTTCGAAGACGGCTTCGAGGCCATGCGGTCCGGCCAGTCGGGCAAGGTGGTTCTGGACTGGTCGAAGATCCGCTGACGCTCAGGACGCGCGCCGCCACGCCTCCGGCTGGGTGAAGCCGTAGGCCCAGGCGCCGGCGTTCTCGCGCCGCGCTGCGCGCTCTTCCAGCACATAGCGGTGGGAGTAGCGGGTGTAGGCCACAGCATGGCCCTGACGGACCATGGCCGCGCCCAGATCCTGGCCGCCGGCGTGACACACGGCGACGACGCGGCCGTAGCGGTCGCGATCCATCCTGACGCAGGTCACGGAGCGGCCGCCCACCAGATTGCGCAGGGCGTTGGCGGAGGCCTGGCCGCAAGCGTACGGGCCGCACATCTGGCGCATCTCGAAGGCGTCGACGCCGTGCAGGCGGATGCGCTGGCCGCCGATCTCCAGCCCGTCCCCGTCGACGATGCGGGCGTGGCCGGAAATGTCGGCCTGCTGTTCAGTCTCGAACCCTGCGGGAATGGGGGGCAGGGTCGGCAGGTCGGCGTTGAGCGTGTTTTCCACCCAGCCCGGTTTCAGGATCACGACCACCGAGACGACAGCGGCGACAATGATCCCGCGCTCCAGCCCGCTCAGGGGGCGAAAACGACGACGGCGAAAAGAAAAGGCGCGGCTCATCCGGGCAGGATGGCCGCGCCATGGTTAGGGGTTCGTCATTGTGGATGGTGAACGCGGAATCAGACGTCGAGAATGGGGCTGAAGCCGCCGTAGATCATGCGCTTGCCGTCGAAAGGCATCTCCATGTTCTGCATGCGGGGGTCCTCCATCATCTTCGCCCATCCGGCGTCGCGGGTGGCCTTGTCGGGCCAGGTGATCCACGAGAACACCACGCTTTCGCCCTCCTTGCGCTGAACCGAGCGACGGAAGTCTGTGACCTTGCCGTCGGGCACGTCGTCCTCCCAGCACTCGACGCAGCGCTCGGCGCCGAACTCCTTGAAGATGTCGGCGGCGAATCTGGCGTGCTCCAGATAGGCGTCCTTCTTCTCGTCCGGTACGGCGGCGAGAAATCCGTCAACGTAGCTCATGGGTCGTCTCCTTTGTGGATTGGTCAGGCGTTTGCGGCGGCCCGTTCCAGGGCGGCGATGTCGATCTTCTTCATGGACATCATGGCCTCGAAGGCGGCCCTGGCGCGGGCGGGATTCGGGTCGTCGTAGAACTGCATCAGGCGGCGCGGCGTGATCTGCCAGTTCACGCCCCAGCGGTCCGTGCACCAGCCGCACTGGCTTTCGGCGCCGCCGTTTCCAACGATGGCGTTCCACAGGCGGTCGGTCTCGGCCTGGTCGTCTGTCATGACCATGAACGAAACGGCTTCGGTCTGCGGGAAGATCGGGCCGCCGTTCAGACCCAGATACTCGCGGCCGGCCAGGGTGAACTGGACGACCAGCTCCTCGCCCTCGGCGGTCGAGGGGTTGTCAGCCGGGCTGGCGTGGACGGTGTCGATCCGGCTGTCGGGCAGGCCCAGGGAGACGTAGAATTCCGCAGCCTTTCGCGCTTGGCCCGTGTCGTACCAGATGCAGGGGACGATCTTGTCGGTCATCGGGATAGCTCCTGTTCGCCGTTGATGTCGGCGCGGCGTTTCACTTCGTCCTCCGACGGCGTCTCCATGGCGAAGGAGCCGCTGGAGACCTCGCCCGCGCGCTCGTAGCAGGCGACCACGACCCCCGGATCGGTGGTGCGCGAGCCGATCATGCGAAGGCCCGCAGGCATGGCCCCGCCGTTGAAGAGGCGCTTTCCGCGGCCGAGAACGACGGGGAAGATCAGAAGGGTGAACTGGTCGACCAGATCGGCCTTCAGCAGCGACTGGATCAGGTCCGCCGAGCCCTGGGTCAGCAGGTCGGGGCCGTCTTCGGCCTTCAGCGCCCGCACGGCGGACACGGCGTCCGGCCCGATGGCGTGGCTGTTGGTCCAGTCCAGCGGGCGGGGCGAGCGGGTGGCCACATATTTGGGCATGGCGTTCAGCGTGTCAGCAAAGGCGTCGGTCTGGTGCGGCCAGTGGGCGGCGAAGATGTCGTAGGTCTTGCGGCCCAGCAGCAGCGCCCGGGGCGGGGCGAAGAAGCGGTCGACTTCCTCGCCCAGCGCCTCGTCGAAGTGGGGAAAGACCCAGCCGCCGTGGGCGAAGCCGCCCGAGCGGTCTTCTTCCGGCCCGCCCGGCGCCTGCATGACGCCATCGAGGCTGATGAAGGCGGCCACGTGAAGCTTGCGCATGATCAGGCCCCCGCGGTCTCGAGCGCCTCGGCGCCCTGAGCAGCAGCGGCGGGGTCCTTCCACATGACTTCCCAGATGTGGCCGTCGGGGTCGGCGTAGCTGCGGCCGTACATGACGCCGAAGTCCTGGGTGGGGGTGGGATCGGCGAGGCCGCCGGCGCCGGTCGCAGCCTTCACTGAGGCGTCGACTGCCTCGCGGCTCTCTTCCGACACGCACAACATGACCTGCGCGCTGCTGTTTGCGTCCGGGATGGCCCGATCGGTGAAGGTCGCCCATTTGGCGTGGGTCAGCAGCATCACGTGGATGACGTCGGACACCACCATGCAGGCGGCGGTATCGTCCGAGAACAGCGGGTTCTTCACGGCGCCGACGGCCTCATAGAAGGCGATCGAACGCTTGAGATCGGCGACGGGCAGGTTGATGAAGATCATCCGCGTCATGGGGCTCTCCGTTCGTTGTGATGGACACCCTGCCTCCATCTGTTATGTTGTGCAAGTATGAAGTTAGAAAAAATAACTAGGAAGTCCGGGCGTGTTTATAACGACGCTTGCGGCACGGCGCACGGGCTGGAGCTGATCGGCGAGCGCTGGGCGTTGCTGGTGATCCGCGAATTGATGCTGGGTCCCAAGCGGTTCGGCGACCTCAAGGCCGATCTGGCGGGCATCAGCGCCAATGTGCTGACCCAGCGTCTGGAGGGGCTGGAGGCCGCGGGCATCGTCACGCGCCGCAAGCTGGCGCCGCCCGCCTCGGTGCAGGTCTATGACCTGACCGACTGGGGCCGCGAGGCCGAGCCCATCATCATGACCCTGGGGCGCTGGGCGGCGCGGTCGCCGGGCCACGACCCGACCCTGCCGCTGAGCGGGGTGTCCATGATGCTGTCGCTCAGGACCATGATCGACAGCGTGAAGGCGGGCGATCTGCGTCTGGACGCAGGCTTCGTGTTCGGCGACGAGACCTATCGCGCGCGGCTGGCGGACGGTGAGCTGTCCGTGGCGCGCGGCGATGTGGACGGGGCGGACTTCGTGATAACCGCCACGCCGGAGATGACGGCCGCGGCGGTGTATGGGGATCAGCCCCTGACGGCGATGGAGTCTGCGGGCGCGCTTGTTCTGACGGGTGACAAGGCTCTCGCACAGCGCTTCATCGATCTCTACACCCTGCCGCCCAAGGCGGGGACGTAGGCCTACGCCCGTTCCAGCACCTCACGCCGCAGGGGCGCCACGGCGGCGGTCAGAGCGTCCTCGTCGCCCTCATGGTCGATCAGGGCGGTGATGCGGCGGCCCATGTCCAGCAGCCAGGCCGGGCGCTGGCCCGTCAGTTCGTCCGTGACGGCGGGATCGTCGCCCGACCAAGTCAGCAGGGCGCGAATGCTGTCCACCGCCTGATCCAGCGGATTGGGGTCCGCGTCGATGCGCCCGGCGCCGCCGGCCCACTGCACCGCCTGCACGATCTGGTCGCGGAAGCGCGGGTCGCTCCAGGTGGAGGGGGTGTGGCCCAGATTGGTGTAGAACAACCGCCCGTGGCCGATCTGGCGCACCCAGGTCACCGGCACGGCCCATGGTCGCTTCGTGGGCGTCCCGGCGAAATCCAGGCTTTGCAGAACGCGGACCCGGGTCGGGTCAAAGCCCTGATACTGATAGATCTCTTCGCGGTAGTTGAAGACCTCGGGCCACATGGCCACGGTGGGGTGGTCGCCATGGGTGCGGACGCGGATGGGATCGCCCTGATTCCACGGATGGCCCGCGAAGTCGCCGCCCACCATGCCGACCCAGGCCTCGCGTCCGCCCGGGAAATCCAGCCCCGTGTCGGCGGCGCTGTGCAGACCGACGAACCCGCCACGGCCGGACGCGATCCACGCCTGAATGGCCTGCCACGACTGCCGCGGGATGGGCAGGGCGCCGGTGGTGTAGACCACCAGCGCGTCCAGCTCCGATAACAGGGTCGGGGTGATTTCGGACGCATCCTGGGTCGCATGGGTGGTGAAGGCGCCGGACGCGCGGCCGATTTCTGTCATGGCCAGCTCCGACATGGCCAGGCCGCCGTCGTCGGGCCGGGCCACGGTGTCGTGCAGCCATCCGACCGACTGGCTGAGATACAGCACCCGCTGGGCCCGGCGCGGCCGGGTGTGGGCCATGGAGGGCGCGGCCAGGGCGGCGGCGCCGACGCCCAGCAGCGCCTGACGGCGATGGATCATGCATTCCTCCCGTATCGCCGGGAGTCTAGCGGCCGGGAAGGGCGGGTTAAACCGTCTTGTCCAGCAGGGTCCCGATCATCTCGTCGGCGGTGCGGATGACCACGGCGTTGGCCTTGAAGGCGTGCCCGGCGGTGATCCGCTCGACCATCTCTTCCGCAAGATTGTCCAGCGGCGCGGCGGCGGTACGGCGCGCGGAGGCGTCGAAGCGTTCGGCGGCGGACATCATGCCGGCGGCGGCGATGGACAGGGCCTGCATGGCGGTCTCCTCTTGCCCCGCCACACTGACGCGGCGGCGTAACCGGACCGTTCAGGAACAGGGTGAATCCATAAGTGAACGCAATACCGCCGCTATTCGTGTATAGTGCCCGCTTTCCAACGCCCGGCCCGGTGCACAACCGGCCGGGCGCGGTCGTTTCCACGGCCGCCCAAGTCCAGATCAGGTTTCCAATGCCCTTTCCCGCCATCCACCCCGCGCTCGATCGCGCGCTCGTCCAGCGCGGCTATGCCGAACCCACCGCCGTACAGGACGCCGTTCTGGAAGCGGGACTGACCGAGGCCGACCTGCTGGTCTCGGCCCAGACC
>SXGT01351198.1_pt1 | contig 17123 bp, 13 predicted proteins | sample 3176221 | NCBI WGS metagenome assembly SXGT01 (sample SAMN11356862, study PRJNA531348) | freshwater metagenome | isolation source: freshwater sample F1-120 | place: China: Fuxian Lake, Yuxi | collected 2017-12-25 | reverse complement strand
GCACCGGTCGTCGTCGTCGCCGCGGTCGCGGTCGGCTCGACCGTGGCCCCGGTGCCGCTCGGCGCGGTTGCGCCGGCCGGTCCGGCGATCTGCAGGAACGCGGCGCGCGCGGCCCCGAACGCGGAGGAGCCCGCGGGCGCGGCCACCGTCACTGCCGCGGATCCGCTCGGTGAAGCGGAGGCGACGTCGGCCGTGGCCGAGGGTGTCGTCTTCTTCTTCGAAGCCTGGCGAGGCTGCTGCGGGCTCGAGGAGATCACCACCGCGATGACGCCCGCCACGAGGAGCGCCATCGAGCAGGAGATCGCGGCGACGACCCACATGGGCGGGCGCCGCGAGGGTGCGGCGCCCCCCGAGGTCTCGTGCCCGCGGGCCGCGCCGACGTAGTGCTGCCCGGTACCGCCCGTGTTGGCGAACGGATCGTGACGCGGATCTGGACCGTAGGGCGCAGGGAACGGCTCGTTCTGGAGAGGCGGGTAGGCGCCCGATCCCAGACGTGGACCCACCCCCATGGCCATGCCCATGCCCATCGTCTGGTTTCGCGGGGGCCCCATCATGTCGTCGAACGACGCACGCGGGACCGCCCCGGATCCCTGCGGCTGTCCCTGGGGGACGTACGGCGGGAGGCCAGGCTGGCTCGGCTGGGGCGGATAAGCGTTCGTGGGCGGGCCCTGTGGGCCCTGGTAGAGCGGCGTGCCCGGTGGTGCGTAGGCGCCGAGCCCTAGGGTCTGGTCCTCCTGGCCGACGGTGTCCGCGTACTCGATGCTATGTGGAGGCGGCGCGGCCGCCGGCGGCGCGTTGCCGAGCCCGAGGGCGGTGCGCGCGAGCGCGTTGACGGGCGCGCCTCCCGCGGGCCGCATCCCCTGGGATCCCGAGGGCTCCGCCCGCGACACCGCGACCATCGTCGCGCCGTCGTCGTCGCCGTTGTCGTCCTCGAGCTCGCGGATGTCGTCGATCTCGAGCACCTCCTGGTTCGTCGTGCTGTCGCGCGCGCTGTCGGGCGAGCGCTGCGGCGCCATGGTCGCCGGCTCCTCCTCGATGGGCTCCCGGTTCGGGGGAGGAACTGGCCTCGGAGGGAACAGCATCGCCGGTGGCGGGACGTTCGGCATCGCCGGCGGCATGGAGCTCGGCCCGTCCGTGAGCGGCGTCATCCCCAGGTGGATGTGGTCCCCCGTCGGGGCGGCGGCCTGGATCGTGGGCGCGTCGTCCGACGGGTGCGGATCGTCCCAGGCCTCGTCCTCCACCAGCTGTGCGCCCGCGCCCGGGGGCCGAGAGGTCTCCGGTCCTCGTGCGGGCGCCAGCCGCGGGGGACCGGCCTTCGCGATCGTGGCCACGGTGACCGTCGGCGGCGCGTTGCGGGCGTCGCCGGCAGGAGAGGCCGTCGACACTCCCGTGCCCTGGCGCGGGGGCAACGGCTTCGGCATCTCTCCGCGCAGCTGCACGGCCTGCGTGACCGGCATGCCCGCAGCGGGCGGCTGGGTCGGGAACTTCTCCAGCCCCTTCGGTTCGGAGCCGGGCTTCGCCTTCTGCACGTCCGACGCGAAGCTGCTATCGAGGAGGCCGAGCTTCGGGAGCGCCGTCGGATCGACCGCGCCGATGTTCACGGTCTGCGTGACCTCGGCCGCCCAGCGCAGGTGGGCTTCGCGTTTCTGGATGCGCTCCTGGAAGATGGACTGGGCGTACGTCGCCACCTCGTCGTTGGAGATGAACAGCCCACGGCGCATCAAGAGCGACTGGAGCGCCCGCGAGAACTCGCGCGCGCTCTTGAAGCGCTCGCCGCGGTTCTTGGCGAGGGCCTTCATCACGATCTTCTCGAGGTCGATCGGGTACCCGCGCACGACCGTGCTCGGGCGCGCCACGTTGCACTCCTGGACCTTGGCGAGCGTGTCGAGGTCGCTCTCGCTACGGAAGAGGCGCTGGCCCGTGGTGAGCTCCCACAGCACGACGCCGAGCGCGAAGAGGTCCGTGCGTCGATCGATCGTCTCGCCGTGCACCTGCTCCGGCGACATGTACGCGAGCTTGCCCTTCAGCGTCCCCGCGCGCGTGCTCGACATCCGCGAGCTGAACTTCGCGATGCCGAAGTCCACGACCTTGGTGACGCCTTCGTACGTGAGGAACAGGTTGTGGGGTGTGACGTCGCGGTGCACGAGCCCGAGCTTCTCGCCGTACTTGCCGAGGAGCTCGTGCGCGGCGTGAAGGCCCTCGGCGGCGTCGGCGATGACGCGGCAAGCGATCTCGGGCGGCATCGCCTGGCCGAGCTCCTCGGTGCGGCGCATGACCTCCCGGAGCGGCTCCCCGTGGAGGTACTCCATCGCGATCCAGTAGGTGTCGTCGTGCTTGCCGAGGTCGAAGACCATGGCCACGTTCGGGTGCGAGATGCGCGCGGCGATGCGAGCCTCGTCCAGGAACATCTGCACGAACGAGTCGTCCTCGACGAGGTGCGCGTGGATCTTCTTGATGGCGACCCACTTCTGGAAGCCGCCGGGCCCGTCCATTCGCGCGAGGTGCACGCTCGCCATGCCGCCGATGCCGATCTCGTCGACGACGCGGTAGCGTCCGAGGAAGTAGGTGCCCCCGCCCTGCGCCTTCAGGTCCGGGATGGAGGCCGCTCCCTTGGGCTCGGCGATCGGTGCGCGGTCGTGGGGAGACAAGTTCGGGACCTCTCGGGCTCAGCGTGGGCGGACACCGACCGCGCCGATGGTGACGTTGTCCGTGGGGCGTGTCTGGAAGTATATCGTGGCGCCCCCGCCGATGAGCACGACGCCCCCCACGATGTAGGGCCATGGCGAGGACCAGAAGCCGCGCTTCGGGCGGTCCTGGGCTTTCGCGTCCGTGGTGGCCGCGACGACCGCCGGTGGCGGGGCGCCCTCGGCGTCGCGGACCTGGATGCGGTTCTCGGCGCTTCCGATGCGGTTGTTGAAGCGATCGAGCGCGTCGGCCCGCACCGACACCTGGCTCCCCGCCACGGCGATGGACGCCGGGATCTCGAACTCGACGACGTCCTTCGGGGGCTCCGTCTTCACGAAGTCCTTGCCGCCCGCCCCGTCCCTGGCGGTCACGCGGAGGCGGGTCACCACGGGGACGTGCGCCGGATCGAGCGTGACGCGCACCTTGAACGCCTTCTGCGCCTCGACCTTGTCGGGCGTGGTGGAGGTGAGCTGGAGCGTTCCGATCTTCGCCACGTCCTTCTTGGCCTGCGCCGCGTGCGCCCCGGCCTTCTTGCCGGCCTCGGGGGGCACGGTGAAGTCGTGATCGAGGATCGCCGCCGCGCGGAAGGCGGCGATGGACTGGTCCTTCTTGCCGAGGACGGCGCGCGCCGACGCGAGCCGCACGTACGCCTCGCGGATCTCCTCCGGCGCGAGCCCGCCCTGCTCGATCGCTTCCTTGTACGCGACCTCGGCCTGGTCGGCCTCCCCGCGATCCCACGACGTGCGCGCGCGAGAGAGCGCGGCGGCCCCGGGCGCCACGTCCGCGAACGCGGGTGTTGCGACGAGCGCCGTCGTCGCGAGCACGAATGGAAACGCCCGTCTGGCGAGGCCCGGAAAACCCACTCCCCCGAGCGTATCGGCCCGCGAATCCGCGCGCAAGGAGAGCGCTTTCCCCACGTGGCCGCGCATCCACTCACCCCGGAGCCCCTGCCGGTGGAGCCGAGCTCGGGCGGACCTCTCCTTCGGCTCGAAACGTGGAGCTCGCCCGGGCCTCTCGGCGCCCGCGAAACCGGTCAAGGGAAGGGCTGGGCCGGTCGGCCCCGCTCGAAGAAGTAGTCGAAGGTGCCGCGCACGTGGCCGCGGCACAAGGGCGCCGGGCCCTTTCCGTCGGAGGCGGCCTCCCGCGGGTCGGCGAGGTAGATGTCGAAGCAGCCCTTGATCCGCCTGTCCTTGGCGCTCGCCTGGTCGTCGCCGTTGTACAGGCTGTGGAACGTCGCGAGGCTGCGGCCGGAGCCCACGCCCGCGGCCTGGGTGCCCTTGCAGCCGTCCTCCGGGTTGGCCTCCGGGATCGGGTCGGCGTTGCACGAGCCGTCCGAGGTCACGGTGACCTCTTCGACCGCATAGAGCGCCACCGTCTGGGCCTTGCAGCTCGATTGCATGTAGAGTGCAAATGATACGCGGGGCGGGCTCGCGCGCGGTTCGATGGGGACGTTCGGCGGCGTGACCTCGGGGGGGAGCCCGACCTTGAGCGGTTGTCCGTAGAGGCTGGCGCGGATCTTCGCGACGTCCGAGACGTGCATCGAGACGCCGTCGCTGAAGTTCTGGTTGTCGCTGCCACGCTGGAAGCGTAGCTGCAGGTTGTCCCGGTGATAGTACGCCCCGAAGAAGTCCGGCTTCAGGTCGAAGGGGCCGGTCCAGCAGCCGGGGACGCCGAGCGTGCCCGCGACCTTGCCGCCCCCTTCGGGGTTGACGCACCCGGTGCCGCACGCGAGGACGAGGAGCGGCAGGATCGCGAGGGGGCGCTGACTTGGACGCTTCGAGCTCATCATCCGATCGCGTCGCGGGCGTCGGCCCGCTCGACGGGGACGGTATCACGGACGGCGCGTGCGATCCGCCCGCCTCCGAGGACGCGATCCCCGTCGTGGAACACGGCGACCTGGCCGCGCGCGACGGCGCGTACGGGCTCGTCGAACGTGACGCGCGCGGTCCCCTCGCGCGCCACGACGACGCGCGCGCGCGTGCCTGCGTGCTGGTTCCTCACGCGGACCTCGGCAGCGAACGTGTCGGCAGCGTCGTGGGGCACGAAGACGTCGTCGAGGTGCGCTTCGCGGAAGGCGAGGAGGTCGCCCCTGCCGACGCGCACGGTGGCCGTGTCGGCCTCGACGTCGGTGACGAAGGCCGCCTCGCCGAGCGCGACGCCGACGCCCTTTCGCTGTCCGATCGTGAAGCGGTGGATCCCCGCGTGGGTCCCGACCTCGCGCCCCGCCTCGTCCACGATGCGGCCCGGGCGGAGGCGGCCCGCCGCGCGTCCCTCGACGAAGCTCGTGTACGCGTGCGCGCCCGCGCCGACGAAGCACAGCTCCTGGCTCTCGCCCTTGCCCGCGCCTGGCAGCGCGGCCACGACGGCCTCCGCGCGGACGTCGCCCTTGGTGGACGCGCCGAGCGGGAAGAGGAGGCGCTCGAGCTGTGCGGGCTGCGTCGCGTAGAGGAAGTACGACTGGTCCTTCGCACGATCGGCGCCGCGGTGGAGCCAGGGGCGGCCGACGGCGTCGCGCTCCACGCGGGCGTAATGCCCCGTCGCCACGTGGGCCGCGCCGAGCCGATCCGCGATCGCGAACAGCTCCGCGAGCTTCACGCCGCGGTTGCACGCCGTGCAGGGGCTCGGGGTCTCGCCCGCGACGTAGGCGTCCACGAAAGGCGCGACGACCGCGCGGAGGAAGAGCTCGCGCCGATCGAACGTGTAGTGGGGAAACCCCACGAGGTCGGCGACCCGCGCGGCGTCGTAGCGATCCTCCGGGGCGCAGCACCGCGCGTGCCCGTCGGCGGCGCCGCCCGGGTAGTCCCAGAGGTGGAGCGTCACCCCCACCACCTCGTAACCGGCGCGGTGCAGGCGCAGGGCGGCGACGCTCGAGTCCACGCCGCCGCTCATCGCCACGACGACGCGTCGCTCCGTGGGGGTCGACACGCTATCCGCCGGGCGCCGCACGGCGTCGCCGCAGGTGCGCCTGGATCTGCGACACGGCCTTGAGGTGGATGCGGCACGCCCACGAGCGCGAGATGTCGAGCTCCTTCGCGATGACCTCGAGGGGCGCATCCTCGAAGTAGAAGAGCTCGATGACCCGCCGCTCGCGATCGGGGAGGGCCGCGACGGCGGCCCGGCAGAGGGCCGACATCTCGGCGCTCGCCGCCTCGTCCTCTGGCGACGGGCCTGGCTCGGGCACGGCCGAGCGCGTCTCGTCGAACTCCTGCGGGCGGCGGATCGCCAGCGCCATCGCGGTCGCCGCCTCGCCGAGGAAGCTCGAGAGGGCCTCGTCGGCGGCCTCGGCCGTCTTCGGCGGCGCGGCCGCGAGCTCTTCCTGGACCGCTTCCGCGACGTGATCGGCGGCCGCGATCTGCCGCAGGCGGGTGTACATGCGGCGGGGGAGAGGCGTCGCGAGGCGGATGGCGTCGACCATCGCCCACCGCACGCGCAGGTTGGCCCACCTGCGGAAGGGCACGCCGCGCCGCTCGTCGAAGCTCCTGGACGCGAGGACGAGGGCCGTCCGCCCGACCGCCTCCACCTCGTCGCTGTCGACGAGGCGCCCCATCTCCGCGCGCAGCTGCCGCGTGGCGTACCGGACCAGATCCAGGTTCTCCTCGACGCGTCTGTTCGCGGCGCTGTCCTGCGATGGATCCACGGCGCGAGGATACCACCGTTCGGCGCGGGCCTGGCGCCCCTTCCCGTGGTAGCTTCCGTCGCCGTGAAGGACATCCCCATCCCGGATCCATCGCCCCTCGCCCGGCGGGGCGACGGGGTATGGCTGTCCTGGCTCGGGTCGCTCACGACCAACGCGGACGCCGCGCTGGCCTGCGCGCTGACCTACGAGTCCATGTCCCCGTCGGCGCGGGAGCGGCTGATCCGCGCGCTCGAGGAGGACGCCCCGAGCCTGGCCGTCTCGCGCATGGCGGTGGTCGCCCCGTTCCTGGCGGTGGAGCAGGATCCCGCGCGCCGCGCGCGGCTCGGGGCGGTAGCGGGAGCGGACACGTCACAGGGCGGCCGGCCGAGGCTGGCGTGGCGCGGACAGGGCTCGTGGGTCGTCATCGCCCAACCGCTGTACTCGGGCTTCGTACACGCCTTCCTGTGCGACGTCGACGAGGCGCGCGGGATCCGCGCGGTCTTTTACGAGCCGTTCCTCCACGAGACGGCCGTGCTCGACACGCTGAGCGCGCGCGTCCCCGAGGTCGCGTCCTTCCGGGCGTGCGATCCGCGAGGGGTCATCGACGAGCTCGCGCACGCCATCCTCGCGGCGCGCCGCGACGGCTCGCCGCTCCCCGAGGGGACCCCGGTGCTCGTCCCCCTCTTCGAGGCAAGCATTGGAGCGGCCTGATCTCACCGGGAAGTGCGGCACGTGCTCGCGCTTCGTGCGCGTGGTGGAGTCGATCGCCGACACGGGTGAGGTCACGCGCACCGGCGAGTGCCTCCTCGGCGTGTGGTCACCACCCCTGTTCGAGACGAGCACGTGCTCGCAGTGGGTGCTGCGCGGAACGTTCACGAAGCGCCGCGAGCAGGCGGCCCGCGCTGCGCCTCGGCGCGCCGCCCCCGCCCCCGCTTCTCCTCACGTCCGCCCGGCCGGTACGGGCGCGACGGCCCGCCGTCTCGAGGGGCCCGGGTGGCCCCCCCGAGCCCCCCACTCCCACGTCGATCTCCCGGAGGATTTGTTGACCATGGACGCTGACGAGTTTCGTTCCATCCTGAGGCAGGTCATCCGGGAGGAGCTCGCCCCTCGCCCCGTCGAGCTCGGGCAGCGCTGGCAGGGCGGCGAGCTCGTGCTCGTCCCGGGCAAGGAGGGCACCCAGGAGAAGCGTGTGCCCCTCGAGACGTTCTTCCACAAGATCGTCATGCTGCGCGACAGGCTGCGCGTCCTCGAGCAGAAGGTGAACGGCCACGCCGGCCTCACCGACGAGGACAAGGTCCAGCTCCAGCAGTACGTGACCGCCTGCTACGGATCGCTCACGACGTTCAACGTCCTCTTCGCGGATCGCGCCGATGGCTTCGCCGGACAGAAGGGCGACGGCTGATCCCGCGCCCGCGCGCGCGATCGTGATCGCGGCGTCGCTGTCGCTGTCGCTGGGCGCCTGCGTCAAGTCGGTCCCGGCGGCGGAGCCCGTCGGCGTCACGGGCACCGAGCCGTCGTCGCTCCTGGCGAAGGAGGTCGCGTTCACGTTCGAGTCGCTCGACGAGCGCCCCGTGAGCAGCGCGGCGGCGCGCGGCAAGGTCGCGGTCCTCGCGATCGTGACGACGTGGGACCTCACGAGCCAGGCCCAGGTGAACTTCCTGAACGCGATGGTGAAGAACGACGGCGACAAGGTCTTCTACGCGCTGATCGCCGTGCAGGAGGGATCCTCGAAGGGCCTCGTGGGCGCGTATGCGCGGAGCCTCTCGGTCACGTGTCCGGTGGCCGTGGTCGATCCCGTCGCGCTCAATGCGCGCGCGCCCTTCGGGGAGATCCGGCAGGTGCCCACGGTGGTCGTGCTCGATCGCGCGGGGCGGGTCGCCTGGATGCGCACGGGCCTGGCGAAATCGGAAGAGATTCGCGCCCGGATGAACAACCTGTAGGATACACGGGGTGAAGCCGGGGTCCCCCACATCGCGGAACGCTCGCCGGCCGCGAGAAGCGTCGGGTGCTGCCGGCACCGCCGAAGCCCGCTCTCGAGACCGCCCGGATGCGGGCGCCCGCCCCCGCTACTGGATCCGCGAGGTCGCGCTCGCGCTGCTCGTCGCGGCGCTCGGCTGGACGCACCCGCTCCGGCCGGTGCCCGTCCCGGCCGCGCGCGCGGAGGAGCCCGCGAACGTCCGCGTCGCGCCGGTCACGGACGGGCCCGCCGGTGTGCCGGCGATCTCGATGACGCCGGCGGCGGTGGAAGGGAAGGGGGGCACCACGCACAAGCTGTGGGTACCCACGGGCGTCGAGTCCGAGGGGCGGCCCAACGTCTGGGTGCACGTGCCGGCGCGCTTCGACCCCGCGCGGAGTGAGGTGCGTCTGGTCGTCATCTTCCGCGGCCACTCGAACTGCATCGACAGCTACGTGAGCCCCACGGGTCTGCCCTGCGTGAACGGTCGAGAGGCGCGCACGGGCTACGACGTCGCCCGGCAGGTGGAGCGGAGCGGGACGAGGTCCATCGTCATCCTCCCCGAGCTGGCGTTCGACGTGAAGAGCTCCGACGCCGGGCCGCTCGCGACGGGCGGTTTTCGCGCGTTCCTCCGCGACGTGCTCCGCGAGCTCGCGCCCGTCGTCGGCGACCACGCGATCGGTGACGTGCAAGGCATCACGATCGTCGCATCGTCGGGCGGGTACGAGGCCGCGCTCCCGATCCTGCAGTCGACGCGCCTGCCGATCGACGAGCTCGTCCTGTTCGACTCGCTGTACGTGGACAACGCGACGTTCTCGCGCTTCGTCGTCGGTCACGAGGAGGCGTTCCTGCCGGGCGCCAGGGCGCCGCGCCGCCTCGTCCTCCTCTACTGCAAGGCACAGCGCTCCCAGAGCGAGGTCTTCGGCCGCCGCGTCGAGGTCGCGATCCTCGGCCGGTCGCCGGCGGCCGGTCGAGAGGCCGTCCGCTTCGAGCCGCGACCCGGCGTGCCCGAGATGGACGATCTGCGCGCGTCCGTCGCGATCCACAACGTGGCGCTCGAACACGACGAGGTCGTCGCGCGTTACCTGTGGCAGGTCCTCCACGTGGCGGAGGAGGCGCGAGAGGCCAGGGACGCGACGCCGTAGGCCGGCGAACCGTGCAGCGCACGAGCTCGGACTTGAAGCTCGAGCCCCATCTGAACATGCTCTACGTGGATGGTGTCTTTCGGCGTGCTGCCGGGCGGGCAGGGTTTGCTGCCGGGTCGGCAGCATCCAGAGCGGGTACGGCCCCGCCAGCCCCGAGACTCACGCACAAACGCGTGAGTCGAAGACGCGCGGCTCATGGCATCGGGTTGCTTTGCATCGCGGACGGGACGACGGGCGCAGCGCCGCGCAACCTCGGCGGGGACTTCTGCCCGCGCCTGCGGACACGTGCCCACGTCGTCACCGTCACCCACCACGAGCAGACAAGGAGCGAACCCATGTTCCACGCGTTCCAGCCGACCCCCACGCGCGTCGACTTCCGGCAGACCGCTGGCTACGAGATCGAGCTCGTCCGCAGCCTGGACGTCTCGAACTTCAAGAGCGGGGCGCTCTGGTTCCGGGTCCACGACGCCAGCGGAGTTCCGGCCGGGTTCTCGATGACTCTCTCGGCCACCCCATCTGGCCCGACGACGACGCGGGCGGCGCCCGCCCGGCGTTCCCCAGCGCGACTGACCAGGCGCACCGCGCCCGCCCTGAACTCCTCCGTGAAGCTACGCCGCTGCTTCCTCGTCTGCTTCCCGGTCTCCATCCGCGCCATCGTATCCGCCTTTCAGAATGTGTCTCCGAAGCGGATCAAGCCCACCCGATGGCGCGCTACGCGCGCGGTGGGGGAGGCGAAGAGGTTCCGTGGAGGCGGTGGGGCGCCGGCGCGACCTTGAGGTGCTCCCGGAACCTCTTCGTCTCCCCCTGAGCGCGCGTAGCGCGCGATTTGGGGGAGACCGCCGCGCGTAGCGCGGCGAGTGGGGGCACCCCTTCTTTGTCGCTGGATCGCGCCTAACCGAACGGCATTGCCTTTAGGGGGCCTCTCGGGCCCCATCGAACCTCGGCGCTACTTCGGACCGACCGGAGCCGCCGTCGTCGAGCCCGCGCCGAAGAAGCTCAGGCCGGCGGGAGCGCCCGGGATCGGGATCGCCTTCACGGAGATGGCGCCGCCAGCGAGCGACACCTCGAACAGGGCGCCGGCCTTGTCGAAGCCGTAGACCTTGCCGTTCCAGAAAGCGAGGCCGAACACGTCCGTGTGCTTGATGGATCCCCAGTTCTTCACGAGGCTCCCGTTCGCGGGGTTCACCTCGACGAGGCAGTCGTCGCACCCGGAGCTCTTGACCGTGAGGTAGGTGGGCCCGCCCTTCACCGACACGATGTCCCCGCTCGAGGTCAGGCCACCCACGAGCGTGCCGACCTTCGTCTTGGTGCCCGTCTTCGTGTCGATGCGGACGTACGTGTCGCCCTCGTAGCCGACGAGCGCCTCCTGGTTCGCGTCCACCGTGCCCCTGGGGACGAAGGAGAGCGAGTTCGGGTAGGATCCCCGGCTGATCTCGGTGCACGCGCCGGTCGCGCGATCGATGCGGTAGAGGGAGTTGTAGCTCGTGCCGAAGAGGTTCGACGCCTCGTCGAGCGCGATGTCGACGACCGTGTCGCAGCCCTTGAACGGCACCGTGGTGACGGCCTTCGTGTCCGGGTCCAGGCGGTAGAGCGTGTCCGCGCTGTGGCCGTACACCTCGGCGACCTGCGCGAGACCGCCCTCGCGCGCGCCGCCGTCTCCGCCGAACGAAGGCCCGCCGTCGCCGCCGCCCGGGGCGCCGCCGTCCTCTTCACCGAACCCCGAGCCGCGGCCGGACGAGCTGCACGCCGCGAGGTGGAGCGCCGCGAGCAAGAAGGGCGCTCGACCCAGGAAGAAAGCAAGCCTCACCGCGCGAAGGCTACCCGACCGTCGCGGCGAGTCAACGCGGCGACGCGGCGCGGTCGCGGAGGAGGGCCGCGAGCGCCGGCTTCTGGACCTTGCCGAGCGCGTTCCTGGGGAGGTCCGCGAGGACGACCACCTCCTTCGGGACCTTGTACGCGGCGATCCGGGCGCGGGCGAAGGCGCGGAGGGCGTCCTCCGTGCAGAGTGCATGTTTCCCCGGGCGCGGGACGACGCACGCCACGACGCGATCGCCCCACCGCTCGTCCGGGACGCCGACGACGGCGACCTCGAGGACGCTCTCGTGCTCGCGCAGCGCTTCCTCGATCTCGAGGGCCGAGAGCTTGTATCCGCCGCTCTTGAGGATGTCGACGCTCGTGCGACCGAGGACGCGGAACGCGCCTCCGTCGCCGCGCGTCACGGTGTCGCCCGTCCTGAACCAGGGTGCGCCGCCGCCCTCGGGCGCGACGAACGCCTTCCGCGTCTCCTCGTCGCGCCTCCAGTAGCCGGCGAAGACGCTCGGCCCACGGACCCAGAGCTCGCCCTCCAGGGCGTCGCGACCGGCGTCGTCGACGACCCGCGTCTCGACGGTGGGGAGGGGGAGGCCGACGTGACCTGGCCGGCGCTCGCCGTCGAGCGGGTTCGTCAGGCCCACGCCGATCTCGGTCATTCCGAAGCGCTCGAGGGGGTACTGCCCCGTGAGCTCCCGCCACCGCTCGCCGAGGCCGACCGGGAGCGCCGCGCTCCCGCTGGTGGCGAGCCGGAGGCCTGCGGCGAAACGTGCATGTTGCACCTTCTCTTCGGGCGTCGCGGCGTCGAGCGCGAGGAACAGGCGGTGGTACATCGTCGGCACGCCCATGAAGACCGTGGCGTGCTCCATCGCCGCCCACACGCGTGGCGCGTCGAAGCTCACCATGCGGGCCGCCGCCCCCGCGCAGACGGCCGTGAACAGCGCGATGACGAGCCCGTGCAGGTGGTGGAGCGGGAGCGCGTGGAGGAGCACGTCGTCGGGGCCGAAGCCCCACGCGTCGCCGACGAGGGCGGCCTGGGTACCGAGGTTCCCGTGCGTGAGGACCGCCCCCTTCGGGCGCCCGGTCGTGCCGCTCGTGTAGAGCTGGAGCGCGTCGTCGCCGGGGCGCGCGGGGAGCCGGGCGTCGAGGGCAGGTGATCCGTCGTGGCGCCCCCGATCGATGGAAAGGACGCGCACGGCCTCCGGCAGGAAGGCGCGCGCGCGAAGATCGAGATCAGGCGAGGTCAGCAGCCATCGCACCCCGCCGTCCTCGAGGAAGAAGCGGCTCTCGGCGTCGGCGTGAAGCGGCGAGAGCACGAGGATGGTGCCTCCGGTCGCGAGGACGGCGACGAACGCCTCGACGAACCGGGCGCCGGTCGAGGCGAAGATGGCCACGCGCTCGCCGCCGAGGGACGCGCGCCCCTCGAGCAGCGCGGCCCCGAGCGTGCGGGCGCGAACATCCACCTCCCGGAACGCGTGCGTGCCCTCGGCGTCGATGACGCACGGTCGGCCGGACAGGCGGTGCTCGGCCCATCCGTCGACAATGCTTCCCCACCGCATCTCAGCTCGCAAGAACCCCTAGCCGAGTGGCTAGGTGGGCCGCTCTTGAGCCCTCTGTAGGCTTCCTGGTTATCCAGAGCTCCGGAGAGATGGCCTGGCGTGCACAGCGAGGGATCCTCGCAGCCCGGTTCGTTGCTCGTAAGGGATTCATGGAAAAGAGATGCGGGGGGAAGCAGCACCGAAGGTAGCACGGCCCCATTCCCGCGAGGGAGAAGCGCCGAAAACTTTTCCCGCCGGCGCGCCCCGTGCGCACACTCCGCCCATGATCCCTGCGGAAGCATCCGAGCCCCAGGTCGCCTTCCCCCAGCCGCTCCCGGCCCAGGCGCCGCTCGACGGCGCCACGGTCTTCGTGCACCGCAAGTCGCGCCGTGGCCGCCTCGAGGCTCTCGGCGCGGCCGGCGCGCTCGTCGTGTCCGTGGAGATCCGCGACACCACGCGCGGACGCCTCGCCGACGTGGTGGATCTCGCCATCGAGGACGCGCTGACGCGCGTGAGCGGGCGACCGCCGGGGATCCTGGACGAGTCGCCCGACGGCACGCTCGCGGATCGACGGCTCTCGGACCAGCTGTTCCGCCTGCGCGCGGCAGGGCGATCGGGGCTCGTGATCTCGCTGTCGCGCCTCGCGCCGGCGGCGACACCGATGGGTGCGCTCGAGGCCATCGACAGCGCCATCGTCCGGTTCTACGGCAACGCGACGCGCGAGCGCCCGGTCGTGCTGCTCCTCGACGCGCGCGACCGCACCATCGGCGCGTACGCCGATCCGGTCCCCCTGCACCGGGTCCTCGCCGCCGAGCCGGACGCCGAGCCCGCGCCCGCGTCGACCGCGTGCGTGGAGCCGGGCCCGATCGATCACGGCGCCCTCGACCTCACCGGCGTCGGCGCGACCGTCGTCGCCCCGCTGGAGGACGACCCGGCCCCGGCGAGCGCGGCCACGCCCGTGCCGAGCGACGATCTGCGCGATGACCAGATCCTCGCGGCCCTCCTCCTCTCCGACGAGCCCGCGCCGGGCGCCGCGGCCCGCGTCCTCGCGAGCCCCCAGACGGTCGTCGAGGCGCCTACGCCCGTCCCGATCGAGGAGCCCCGCGAGATCCCGGCGGTGGTCGAGCCGCCCGCCGCCCCGCGCCCGCGGCTCGACGTCGCGCCGTGGGTCGACGCGCTCACCCCCGTGACCGGCCCGCAGCCTCTCGGGCACCTCGAGGCGCTGTTCACGTCCGCCTACGTCCCGCTGTCGCACGCCATCGCGATCGGGGACGGTGATCTGCGCGCCGAGCGGGCCCGCGACACGTTCCGCGAGTCCTTCACCCGCGCGTACGAGCACGCCTTCCCCACGCTCTCGATCCGGGCGCGCCGGCCGCGCATGGTCATGGACGCGCACGCGGTCGCCCACCAGGCCGTGAAGTCCCAGGGCGCGCGCGCCACGTCGTTGCTCCTCGTCGACGGCATGCGCTGGGACGTGGGGATCGCGCTCGAGCAGGCGCTCGCCTCGCAGCTCGGCGCGTCCGCGCGCGTTGTCGAGAGGACCCTGCTCTGGGCCGCGCTGCCGACGACCACGAAGAAGCAGCTCGACACGCTCGCGCGAGGCGCCGAGGCCCTGCACCAGCCCGCGTCGATGGACGAGGACGCCGACTCCCTCCGGGGTCGCGGCGCCGACGTGATCCGGCGCATGCGCGTCGCGGGCCGCGAGGTGTGCAAGCTCGACCTCCTGAGGTCGCGCCTCACGATGCTCTCGGGGTGCGATCCGGCGGCCATCGAGGAGGAGCTTGCGCGGATCGCGGGCGACATGGCGACCACGATCGCGCGCTTCGCGCGGACGCTGCCGCCGCGGACGTTGCTGTTCGTGTTCGGGGATCACGGGTTCCGCGTGGACCCGGACGGGCACATCCACGAGGGTGGCGCGAGCCCCGAGGAGGTGCTCGTGCCGGCGTTCGGGGTGGTGCTCGAGCCCGTGAACTGAGGCTGGCACTCCTCCACGCTTCTCGAGGCCGCGCGGGCGTCCGGGACGGTCTCGGACGATCCGACAGGTTCCCCGCGCCACGAGCCAAATTCGTCGGGTTTCTAGCTGGCACGGACGGTGCTCCAGGCGATGGCGCCGGCGCGATCGCCGGCCCCATGCCCCCACGGAGCCGACGATGAGACACGCCACGCTGCTGACCACCCTCACGACGATCGCCACCTTCCTCGGAGGCTGCGCCGTCGACCCCGCCGAGAGCCTGGACACCACCGAAGAGGCCCTCTACGGCGACAGAGCCAAGTTCTGGCCGACCGCGGGCACCGGCCGCACCGACATCAACGTGTGCTGGGAGAACCCGAACAGCGCGCCCGGCGCCACCGCCCAGGCCCGCGCGGACTGGCGCGACGCACGACGGCGCGCGGTCGAGGAGTCGTGGGGCCGCAACGCCCGGATCAACTTCTACGGATGGGACGGGACGAGCCCCGTCGCGGCGCCCACCGTCTGCGCGAGCAACGCGCCCGGCATTCACGTCGTGATCTGCTCGACGCCGACGGACGCGCGATGCCCGGCGCTCCCTGCGAGCCAGGCGGCCGGCGCCTACCCGACGATCAACGGCCTCGCGAACGGCGTCCGGCTCAACCCCGGACACGGCCCCTCGATCGCCGTCCACGAGTTCGGGCACACGCTCGGCTTCTACCACGAGGAGGAGCGCCCGGACTCGCCCGCCGTCACGACCGGCCCGTGCGCGAAGCAGAGCTGGCCCAACTCGAACCCCGTCACGTACGGGGCCTACGATCCGAACGGCATCATGTCCTACTGCGCCCCGCCGACCTCTGCGCCGTGGCTCAGCCCGAACGACATCGCGGGCATCCAGCGCTCGTACGGGCGCCGCAAGGTGAGCTCGCTCGTCACGCCACGCGCGAGCTGTGCGGCGGCTCGCTACACCGTCGGCGCCGGCGACGTCGCGTTCCTGTGGGACTGCGACGAGGCCAACCGCGACCAGGAGTGGATCGACACGACGGCCTGGTCGAACGGGGACGCGTGGAACCTCTACATGGTGGGCGTGAACGGGGGATCGGCGCTCTGCCTCGGCGCGTCGAGCGCGTCCGCGGGCGCCTCGGTGAAGCTCTCGAGCTGTTCGACCGCCAACGACTGGCGCTTCGAGTCGATGTACCTCCGCGGCTTCGGCGGTCTGTGCCTCGATCTCCAGAACGGGAACACGGCGGCCGGCACGCCGATCCAGGCGTCGACCTGCGGCGCGCTCGGCGGCGCGTACCAGCGCTGGACGCGCACGCGGGCGGGCCAGATCAAGTACGGCACCACGAACATGTGCGCCCAGATCGGCGGGGACGGGCGCCTGCGCCTCGCCGCGTGCAACACGGCGGACGGCGCGCAGATCTTCACGTTCTCCGGCGGCGCGATCCAGCGTCCGAGCAACGGGCAGTGCCTCGACGTCTACGGGCCGAGCGACGCGCAGTACACGGCGGGCCAGTACCTGCCCACGCCGGGGTCGTTCATCCAGCAGCGCCCGTGCAACACGTCGCTCAACCAGAAGTGGAACTTCTCGGGCGGCCTCCGCTACGGCGCGAACGCGGGCCTCTGCCTGAGCCGCGGCTGGGACGGCAACGGCGCTGCGCTCACGCTCGCCGCCTGCACGGGCGTCGACGAGACGCAGACGTGGGACTACTACTTCTAGGTCAGTACCACCCGATGGGGCGCTCGCTCAGGTTGATGTGGACCTGCTTGGTCTGCAGGTACTCCTCGGCGCCCCACGGGCCGAGCTCGCGCCCGATGCCGCTCATCTTGTAGCCGCCCCACGGCGCCTCGACGAAGGTGGGCTGCATGTGGTTCACCCAAACGACGCCCGCCTCGAGCTTCTTGACCACGCGCAGGCAGCGGAACACGTCGCGGCTCCACACGGCGGCGGCGAGGCCAAAGGGCGAGTCGGTGGCGATGCGGAGCGCCTCCTCCTCCGTGTCGAACGGGATGACCGCCATGACCGGGCCGCAGATCTCCTCGCGGGCGATGCGCGCGGAGTTGTCGACGTCGTGGAAGATGGTCGGCTCGACGAACCAGCCCCCCTCGTACCCGGCGACGACCGGCGCGCCACCGCCGGTCGCGAGCTTCGCCTCGCGCTTCCCGATCTCCTGGTACATCATGACGCGCGCCTTCTGCTCGGCCGAGACGAGCGGGCCCATCCGGACCGAGCGGTCGAGCCCGTAGCCGAGCTTGATGGTGCGCGCCTTCGCGACCATGGCCTCGACGAGGTTGGCGTACAGGGGGCGCTCGACCAGCACGCGGCTCCCGGCCGAGCACACCTCGCCCTGGTTGTAGAATACACCGAACAGCGCGCCGTCGACGGCGGCCTCGAAGTCCGCGTCGGCGAAGAAGATGTTGGGCGACT
>SXGT01829441.1_pt1 | contig 17132 bp, 10 predicted proteins | sample 3176221 | NCBI WGS metagenome assembly SXGT01 (sample SAMN11356862, study PRJNA531348) | freshwater metagenome | isolation source: freshwater sample F1-120 | place: China: Fuxian Lake, Yuxi | collected 2017-12-25 | reverse complement strand
TCCTGGATACGAGTGCCTGTGGAAAGGCTACGCGCAGTTTCGCGCCATGGTTCAAATCATCGGCCTGACCCGGAAGCGCGCCCGCAGCGCCGACGATTGATGCGCTACAGCCCCTTTTGTGGGGCAAGTGCAGAGCTAGCCGGCAGGCCTCACACTATTGCGAAGATTCTTTTTTGCCACAGAGAGCACGGAGCCCAAACACAGAGGACACGGAGCAGACAACGCGATGGCCTCAGTGAACTCTGGGTCAGAGTTCTGTGCGCTCTGTGGCTCATGCCTTGGTCCGATCGACGCATGAAATATTCGGGTTAGGATGTGCCGAGGTCGGATTTCAGCTGCGCCGAGAGCCGGGCCCAGGCGGTGAGGACGCGATCGTACATGGGATCGGTGGCGGGGTCGGTGATTTTCCCCGGGGTCGACAGGAAGACGGGCTTCATGCGCTCGCAGCCCTGCCGCCACGTGATGGTAAAACGGTAGCCGAGATCGCGTTGCGCGGCGGTGTTGTCGAACACGTTGTTGAAGGAAAAGTTTTCGGCGGAGATGCGGCCGCGCTCGGGCCACACGGCAAAGAGCAGGTCGGTCGGGATGTGGACAAAGGTCGGCGGCGGGGCGCCGAAGACTTCGGCCACGGTCGTGAGCTTCTGGGTCCAGGTCATGAGGTCGCCGCCGGTGTGATACGCCTGACCGAGCGCGGCGGCGTTGCCGACGGCCCCGACAAAGGCGGCGGCGCAATCCTCGGCGTGCACCGCGCACCAGAGGCTTTGGCCGTCCCCCTGCATGATGATGGGCAGACCACGCATGAGGCGGCCGAGGACGGCGGCATTGTTGAGCGTGGCGTTGTGGATGCCTCCACCATCCTGATACGTATGCACCGGACGGATGATTGTGACCGCGAAATCGCCGCGGGCGTGCGCCGCCATCATGGTCTGCTCGCAGACCACCTTTTTCTTGCCGTAAACCGACACGCCGCCGAGCGGGGCGTCTTCGGTGATCGGAAAGCGCGGCGTGGGCCGGGCGTAGACGTCGACCGTACTGCAAAAGATGAATTGTTTCGTGCGGCCCCGGAACGCGCGGACGCAGCACTCGGCCTCGGCCGGTTCGAAACAGCACATGTCGATGACGCAGTCCCATGAGCCGGCGGCGGCGATCTGCGCCTCGAACTCGGCATATTTGGTGCGGTCGCCAACAATCTGCGCGACACCGGCCGGCTGGGCGGCCTTTTTGCCGCGATTGAAATGAGTGACGGCGTGACCCCTGGCCAGGAGCTGGCGGGTCATGGGCGTGGAGATGAGACCGGTGCCGCCGATGAGGAGGATTTTGGACATTTTCGATTGGTGATTTACGATTGCCGAGGAAGGAGCGGCCCGCCAGGAGGTCGGGCCCTACCACCAGGTGGGTTTGTCCAGCGTGGCACCGGGCGCGACGACGATGGCGGAATAACGAAGTTCGAGCGGAAGATAGAGCGCGAGGTCGGGCGATCCTTGAAAGGGATTTTTGCCCTGTTCGAGCCGCCGATGGACCGGAACTCCACGGCCATCCACGACCACCAACTGGAAGGCGTGGATCGGGTGCTCCCAGTTGAACTGCACGTTGGGAATCATCGGACGGTGGGCGAGGACGCGCTGGCCGAAGTAGTGCACGCCCTTGCGGCGGAAGGCACAGGCCCCGAAGCCAAGCCAGATATTGTGCGTACCCTCGTAGGTGTCGGTCGTGAGCCGGCTGATGACCTGCGTGATGGTCCGTTCGTCGGGCTTCTCCAGCACCTCCAGGCGGAAGTAGATGGTGCCGTCGCGGTAGTTGACGGGCTCGATCCAGTTGTCCGGCCACGACGGGTACTTCTTCATTCGCGGCTGCCAGCGGCGTTCGCCCTCGGGCACGTAGATGACCTCAAAGCCGTCGGTCGGCGTGAGGGAATGAATGTGCGCGGTGGGATCGATGTCGTTGGCGGTGTAGCGGACGCGATGATCGGCGAGGAGAAATTGGGACATGGGAAGAATTTGAGCGCGGAGAGCGGCCCGCCCGGAGGTCGGGCCCTACCACCAGGTTGGTTTTGCGAGGGTGGCGCCGGGGGCGGTGACGACGGCGGAGTAGCGTACCTTGAGCGGGAGGTAGAAGGTGAGGTTGGGCGCGCCGTCGTAGGCGTTGTGCGCCTGTTCGACACTCCGATGCACGCAGGCGCCGCGGAGGTCGGAGACGACGAGCTGGAGTTCGTAGACGGGCCGGTCCCAGTTGAACTTCGAATCCTTGGTGAAGGGCCGGTGCGCAGACACGGGTTGCGAGAAATAATGCACGCCGGTGGTCTTGAAAACGCAGACGCCGTGACCGAGCCAGATATTGTGCGTGCCGTGGTGGACGTCACTCGTGAGACGCGAGAGGAGCGTGACGGGCTGGGTCGAATTGGGTTTTTCGAACACCTCGATGCGATAGTGGACGGTGCCGTCGCGGTAGTCGGTGGGGCGCACCCAGCTGTCGGGCAGGTCGGGCGGACGGGCGGCGGCCATGCGCGGGTGCCAGTAGGGTTCGCGCGGATCAATCCAGACGATCTTAAAACCGTCGCCGAGCCAGTTGATCGGTTCGTCGGGGAACGGATGCGGCCACGGGTCGGGTTTGACGGGCGGAGGTGCACCCCAGGCGGGCGGTGGATCGGGGGCGGCGGGACAAAAACGGGTGAGATGATCGACGAGCAGGAATTGAGCGGACATGGATGAGTCGTGCGGGCGCCTTCGGCGGATGGAGTGTGCTCCTATCGATCCACGTCGCGCACATTCGCGAGGATTTCGGAAATCTTGAAATCGGACATCGAGAATCGGGCATCCGGAAATCTCGATCCGGCAGGATGACCGATCGATTTTGCCGTCTCGAAACCCGTCGGATTGAAATTCTCAGATTTAAGATGCCAGATGCCAGATTTCACGATTTCCGAGATCCTTCGGTTGCGATTGTCGCGTTCGGAAAAAACGGGCTAGGGCACCTCGTAGACCTCGACGAGCGCCTCGCCGGTGCCGTTGGCGATGCCTGAGACCTGCGCCGAGTAGGAGCCGGGCATCAGGGTGACGAGCAGCGCGGCGTCGCGTGAATTGACCAGGAGCGGAAAGGCGCCGACGCCGCTGAAGGTCGAACTCAAGGCACCGCTCCAGTTGTCGTTTTCAACGATCTTCGCGGCGGAGGAATTGTAGATTTCAAGCTTGGGATCGGCCAGGGTGCCGTCGACACCGAAGCTGGCGAGGGTGGGACCGATGGCGCGGATCAGCAGGGTTTTGGCGACGGTGCCGTCAACGACAAAGCCGGCGATCATGATGTTGTCGCCGCTGCCGACGAGGTTGCGGGCGGAGACGTTGACGAGGCGCACGGCGGTGCCGGTTCCGGAGTCGTAGAGTTCGACGAGCACGACGCCGGAATTCGGTCCTTTCAGGTGCGCGCTGTGCGCTCCGGAAACGGTGGCCTGGAGCGCGGCGTCCTTGCTGGCGGCGGTGAGCGGAAACGCCGCGACGGCGGAAAACGCCGGGGCGAGCGCGGCGGCCCAGTCGTCGTTTTCGTTTATCTTCGTGGAGGCGGCGTTGTAGAGTTCGAGGCGCGGATCGGTGTAGGCGCCACTGACGCCGAAGGCTCCGAGGGTGGGGCCGATGCCGCGGAGGAGCACGCTCTTCGCGCCGTTGGTGGCAAAGCCCACGATGAGGGTCTGCGCCAGGCCGAGATTGGCGCGCACCGAGAGGTTCGCGAGCCGGCCGGTGCCAGCGGCGACGGTGAGCGTGCCGGCGGAACTCGTGGCGTTGCCGGCGCTGTTGGAAACGATGACGGAGTAGGCACCGGCGCTGGCGGCGGTCACCGCGGACAACACGAGGGTGGCGTCGGTGGCGCCGGCGAGGGCGACGGTGTCCTTGCGCCACTGATAACCGGGCGCGGGTGTGCCGGTGGCGACAACCGCCAGCGCGACCGTGCCGCCGGGGGCGGCGGTGACGCTCTGTGGTTGGGCGGTGAGGGCCGGCGCGACCGTGACCACGGCCGCGTTGACGGTGAGGGTCGCTGCGTTGCTCGTCGCCGAGCCGACGGTGTTGGTGGCGACGACCGAATAGGCGCCCGCGCTCGCCGCGGACACACTCGACAGCGTGAGTGTAGCGCTGGTCGCGCCAGAAATTGCGGTGCCGTCTTTGCGCCATTGAAAGGTGGGCTCAGGGGAGCCGTCGGCTGCTGCGGTGAAGGTGACGTTGGCGCCGGCGGTGACGGTTTGAGAAGCCGGCTGCGTCGTGATGGCGGGCGCGGTGCCGGAGGCGACGACGCGGAAATGGATTTCCCACGGTGCACCCTGTGAATCAGACCGGACAATTTGGCTAGCACCCACAACGGTCACCACGTAGTTACCCGGCGTGGTTGGAGTCCCTTGAATGACACCATTCGGACGGTTGGTAATCACGAGCCGGCCACCCTCTAGGGTGCTGCCCGCGAGCGTGAGCCCGGGAGGCACGGTGCCGCCCACTTCGATGCGAACGATGGTGCCCCCGGCCTGATTGAAAATGATGCTGAAGGATGCGGCCGACGGATAGTTTTGCCCGACATTCAGGATGATGGGATTGGCCGCCGAAGAGACTGGCGAAGGCGTGAAGGAGAACTGGGCGCGGAGGGCGCCGGTCGAAGCGACCAAGGCGACGACGGTGAGGAAGAGGCGGAGCGCGTTCATGGCTGGGGTGGGAGAGAGGAAGGGGCTAAGAGACTAAATAACGCATCCCAAGACCGTGGGCCTTGGGATGCGGCGAATCCTGCAGTGAAGTCGGACGTTAGAATTTCACTTGGTAGTCGAGATACCAAATGGCCTTCGCATTCAGGTAGTAGACGTTATTGGCAGCGACGTTGAACCCGCTGGCAAAGGCTTTTGGTTCGTTGATACCGAACCCGGAGATCTTGATCTGATTCTCTCGGCCAAAGGCCTTGAACTTGTAGCCGGCCAGGAGATCGAGGCGCAATTGGCCATCGCGCCAATAGGTCTTGGTGCGATTGCTGCCCGGCGAGAAACCGCCGTAGAATTTCTCGACCCAAATGGCGCCGCCACCGACAAACCAGCCTTTGGCTGCGCCCTCGTCGAAGGAGTAGCGGGAGTACACCGACATGCGATTTGGTTCGAGACCGGAGAGTCGGGTGCCTTGAAGCACAGGATCCGGGTTCTTCTTGAACCGTTGGTCATTGTGGGCGGCACTGAAGTTCACGCTCCACTGCGGTGTCAGGGCGGCGTTGAGATCGAACTCAAAACCGTCGGCATGCGTGGTGCCGCCGGCAACATTGTCACCGCGCAAAGCCGGATTGGGTGTGCCGGCCGCCACGCTCTGCGCATAGGAACGGCTGTTGGCCAAGGGATCGAAGACGATGTTATTGGCCTGGTTGGTATTGTAGTAAGTGATGTTACCGTTGATGCGGCCCTTGTTCATCGTGAACTTCAGGCCTGCCTCGATGCCGTCTCCCGTGATCGGGCCGAAGAAATCTCCGAACGAATTTTGGGTCGCATTGTTAAATTGGCTTGATTGCGAGGCCAACGCGAAGGCCGACCACTCCGGCGTCAGCTTGTAGATGACTCCCAACTGGGGATTGGTATCTGAAATGCTAAATTTTGGACGCTGCGCCCGGAAAATCGTGGTGCGATCAGTGACTTTAACTGAGTTGCGCGCCAGGCCCGCCATGATGTGCAGCTTGTTGTCGAGGAAGCCACCGAGGTAGTTGGCCACCAGGGACTGGTAGTCGCGCGTATCACGATCCCAAGCGGTGGGAATATACACCACATCGGCTGGGAGACTGCGGGGAATTCCGATCGCCGGATTATAGGTGCGACCAAAGGGCGTGCCATCGGGATTGCGCTGCTGAAACCACTGTTTCGAATCCCCGTAGTTCCAATTGCGGGAGTAACCGAGCAGGAGGTGCTGATGGGTGGTCGGCTTCCAAATGACGTGGGCCTGCGCATCGGGTGTGAAGACGTCGCTCTTGTTCTTGTTGATGTTGGTCTGGCGAATCGCCCCCTGACCAGCGAGGGTCGTCGCCGCAACATTGATGAGATAGTCTTCGTTGGTGCGCTTGTGCATGCTGAACGCGGCACGGAAATCCAAGGAGCTGGAAATCTTGTGGTCGAGAATCGCCGTGGTGTCGTTATACTGCCAGTAGAAGTCGCGGCCGTAGCCGTAGTCTTCGAACGGATCTCGTCCATAGGTCAGGGCGAATGGTTTCGCGCCGCCATCCGCTTGAGGAACCGTCACGCCGAATGCGGCGTAGCGCCCGAATTGAGTGAAGTAGTGGCGCTCGTAAAAGAGGTAACTGACAAATAGGCGAGTCCGGTCGGTCAGCCAGTAGGATGCCGCCAAACGAATGCTATTCTGCGGTTGTTTGCCGTTTTCGGTGGAACCGGAAATGAAGTCTTCGAATTGTTGAGTGGCGCCCGTCAAACGCAGGTCGAGCGGTGTGGCGCCACCGGTGCTGAGCGAGGTGTTGATGTCGAAACTGAAATTTTGGCGCAGGTTGCCATTGTTGTCGCCGATGCCGAAGTTGAAGACGGCGAAGTTTTTCCCGGGCACCGGGCGCTTCGTCACGTAGTTCGTGATACCGCCGGGCTCGGTGCGACCGTAGATGACCGCCGACGGGCCCTTGAGGAGCTCAATGCTCTCGAAGTGAATCGAGGGATAGTCGAAGAACGTCGACATCTTGAACCCGTCACGGAGCTTTTCCTGATTGGAGAAGCCGCGGTAGCTCGCACCAATAGAGTAGACGCCGCCTTGCAAGGCGGCGTTGTAGGCGAGGGCGTAGCGCATTTCTCCGACGTTCAGGTCATCGAGAAACTCGCGGTTGAAGACCACGATATTCTGCGGAACATCGATGAGCGGCACTGCGAATTTGGTGACCGAAACCGCCGTATCCTGGATATACGGTCCGGGTGACTTGACTGCCGAAACCTCGAAAGGAATCATCTTTTGGACATCATCGTCTTTCTTGGAACTGGCGGAGGTGCTTGCGGTTTGCGCCAGCGCGGCGCTGGTGAGATAAAGCGCTCCGGCTGTCATGGCGAACAGCCGACGCGCGAGGGATGGGCAGGATATTTTCATCGCTTTCGTTTTGGTTGGGTATGTTGGAGTCACCAGCAAAGGTACGGGGATCGCCGGGCAACTTCAAAAGCGATAAGAAAAGAAAGAAAACAAAAAGCAACAAGAAAACATATCCGCAGCGAAATGGAACCGAATTGTACGAGCCGAAAAGAGCCAGCCGACCCGCGACGGCACCGCGGCCCTCCACCGCAGCGAGCCGAAATCACCACGCATTTTACTTGTTATGTATTTTGTTTTCTTTCTTTTCGACGCGTGCCCTGTGTCCGCCCCGAGGTTTGTCTGCTCCGCCGAATGACCGCCGTCGCCGGTGCGTGGGCCATCGCGGTCGGCGCGGCGACGGGGCCGTCCGTCGGCGCCACGGAACCGGTGGCGCTGACCTGGCAGGGTTCGTTTTACATGGAGGGCGGGCGCGAGGGTTCCTGGATTCAGCAGCGGCTGGAGGAGCGCTTCGGGCTCCGGCTGCACTGCGGATTTCTTCCGGCGTTCAGTTACGATCGGCAGCTCATGTTTTCGCTCATCGGGGGTGCGGGCCCGGATGTCTTCTGGGTGCGCGACGTGAAAGAGGCGGCGAAGGCCGCCGAGCACGGTTTCGCCTTGGAACTGCCGTGGGAGACGATTGCCCGGCATGCGCCGGCGCTCATGCGGCAAATCAACCGGCACGCGCCGGAGGCGTGGCTGCTCTCCTACTGGCGCGGGAAGAATTTCGGTGTGCCGAATTTCAACGTCACCTATTCGCGCTATCCGTCGCCGGGCGTCTGGAACCGGACCTGGCTCGAGCGGGTGGGATTCGATCGCACGCCAGACACGCTCGACGAAATGGAAGAGGCGTTGCGGCGTTTCCGGGAGCGCGATCCCGACCGCAACGGCCGCCGCGACACCTACGGGATGTGTCATCGCAACTTTGAGGAAATCTACAGCGCGTTTGGGGTCATCCCCACGCAATGGACCTTGCGGGACGGTCGCATCGCGTGGGGCGCGACGCTGCCCGAGATGCGCCCCGCGCTCGCGCTGCTCCGTCGCTGGTATGCCGAGGGCCTCATTTTGCCCGATTACGCCGCGCTGCCCCCTGGCAACAACGAGGTGCGAAAATATCTTTTCAACGGCCAGGTCGGCTACGTCGCATTCTGGCGGATGGGCGACCACTACAATTTCAATCCCGACTATCCCGTCTCGTTCGTCCATCTCCACCAGGGCGTGCATCCTGACGAGGAACTCACGCCGGGAAAATTTCCCGTCGGCCCCGACGGGCAGCGCGGCGGGCTCGCGTGGCCCGGCACCCTCGGCGGCATCACGATGTTCAACGCCCGCCTGCGGGACCGGCCCAGGGCGGTGGAACGCGTTTTGCAGATGTTCGACACGCTCGCGCGCGACCAGGACCTCGCGATCGAACTGCGCATCGGCCGCCGCGGGCTGCATTGGGACTGGGACGAGCGCCGTGGCTTCCGCAAGCTGCCGCCCTATGACGAAAAGGCCGTGAGCGGGCGCGAACTGCTCGGGGAGCAGTTGCTCGATATCGGCACGAATTTCGCGTATTTCGTGCCGTTCTCGGCGGACGAATCCGTGGTCGCGCGCTTTCTGGCCCCGGCCGTGCGCACGCACCTCGACACCTTTCAACGCATCGAGTGGGGCCGCACCGACGCGCTCGTGCAGGCGGAAGTCGTGCCCTCGGCGGGAAAACTATTCCCGGATCTGCGCCGGCTTCAGGAGGTCGTCTTCACCGAGATCATCATCGGCAAACGTCCGCTCGAAGCGTTTGACGCCTTCGTCGCCGAGTGGCTCAGTCGCGGCGGCGACACGCTCACGCGCGAAGCCAACGAAATGTTTGAGATCAAGCGGTCCCTCCTCGCGCGCCTCGCCGCGCTGGCCCCGCCCTGAGTCGTGATTTACGCCGCCCCAAATTTTTTCCACCCCGCCGGCCGCGCGTTCGTCGTGCTGGCCGCGCTGCTCGCCGTAATCGCACTCGCCGGGTGCCACCGCGGTGCCGCTCCGCCGTCGACGGCGGAGCTGGTGGAGAAATTCTCCGCGTGCCGCGACGATCCGCGGCAACATCTCAAAATCGCGTGGCAGGGTTCGCCCTACGCCGAGGGTGGCCAGCCTGGTTCGTGGATTCAGCGCCGGCTCGAGACGCATTTCAATGTATCGCTCGACGTGAATTTTGTCCCGGTGTTTTCCTACGATCGCCTCCTGCGTTTCAAGCTGATCGGCGGTGATATCCCCGATGTGTATTGGCTGCGCAACGCGGGCGAGGCCGCCACCGCCGCCGCCCAGGGCTTCGCCCTGGAGCTGCCCTACGAGGTGCTCGTGCGCCATGCGCCCGACTACGTGCGCGAGCTGGTGCGCAGCGCCCCCGACGCGTGGCTGCTGTCGCTCTCGCACGGGCGCAACCATGGACTGCCCACGTTCAATCAGAGCGTCGCCGTCTATCCTTTCCCCGGTATTTGGAATCGCACCTGGCTGGAGCGCGTGGGGATAAATGAAATTCCGGATACGCTCACCGAGATGGAAGAGGCGCTCCGCCGCTTCCGAGTGGGCGACCCCGATGGCGACGGGAAAAAGGACACCTTCGGCTACTGCCCGTGGAGACCCGGGGCCTCCACCGGGGCACTCGATCGCAGTTTCGAGGAAATTTTCGGTGCATTTGGCGTGCAGCAGAACTGCTGGCTGGTGCGCGAGGACCGCGTCGTGTGGGGTGCCACGCTGCCCGGAGCGAAGGAGGCGCTGGCCACGCTCCGCCGTTGGTATGCCGGCGGCTTGATCCATCCCGATTACATGACGCTACCGATCGGCAACCTCGAGGTGCGCAACCAGCTCATCAGCGGCCGCGTCGGCTACATCATGGGCTTCAACCTGGGTGGCGTCGGCGCGTTCGATTCACGGCTGCCCAGTTCCCTCCAGACGCTGCACGCCGCCGTGCACGCCGGCGAGCAACTCGCACCCGGGCGCCTGCCGGCCGGGCCGCGCGGTGAGCGCGGCGTGCGCACCTGGGGTGGCAGCATCGGCGGCATCGTGATGTTCGGGCCGCAACTCGCGCGCACTCCCGAAAAACTCGCACGGGTGCTGCGGATCTTCAACGAGGCGTGCCGCGACGACACCCTCGCGGTCGAGTTGCGCGTGGCCCAACGCGGCACGCATTGGGAGTGGGATCCGGAATTCGGCATCCGCAAGCTGCCCCCCTACGACGCGAAGCCCTACGCGCCGCGCGAGTTGCTCGGCGAGGGCATCCTCACCAGCATGGACACGAGCTACGGCTACTTCCTCCCGTTCTCGCCGTCGCGCGAGCTGGCCGAGCGTTTTACGACGACGCGCGGCCGCGAGTTCCGCGACACGCACCAACGCCCGGAGTGGGGAGTGCAGGACGCGCTGCTCATGGCCGACACCGTGCCCTCGGCGGCGAAACACCTCGTCAATCTCGTCGCGTTGCAGGCGGTGGCCTTCACCGAGATCATCATTGGCAAGCGTCCGCTCGAGGCCTTTGAGGATTTCGTCGCCCGCTGGCGCGCGCAGGGTGGCGACCTGCTCACGCGTGAGGCCAACGAACTCTACGCCCAGAAACAAGCCATCCGCGCGCGGGTCGATACGCTTCTCGCGGCGGCTCCGCCCCGGAGCAATCCGTCCAGCCCATGATCGCCACGCAAATTTCCCCGCTTCCCGCAGGCACGCCTGCGCCGCTCCGCCTCCGCACCGTCTGGCAACGCCACGGCGGGCTTTTGCTGATCCTCGCGCCCGCCCTCATTTATTTCGCCGTCTTCCACTATGCGCCGATGGTGGGGCTGATCCTCGCGTTCAAAAAATTCATCAGCTCGCAGGGAATTTTCGGCAGCGACTGGGTGGGCCTCGACAATTTCCGCGAGCTGTTCGGCAACCCGCAGTTTCGCACCGCACTCGGCAACACGTTTTTGATTTCCGCGCTGCGGCTGCTCTTCGGATTTTTCGCCCCGATCCTGCTCGCGCTAATGCTCAATGAGCTCCGCCACCTCTGGTTCAAGAAGCTCGTCCAGACGGTCACCTACATTCCGTACCTGCTCTCGTGGGTGATTCTCGGCGGCATTTTCCTCCTGATGTTCTCCGCCACCGGCCCGATCAATCAGGCGATCGCGCAGTTTCGCGGCTCGCCCGTGAGTTTTCTGAGCAACGATTTCTGGTTCCTGTTTCTCCTGATTGTGACCGGCGTGTGGCACTCGGTCGGGTATGGCGCCGTGATCTATCTCGCGGCCCTCGCGGGCATCTCGCCGGAACTCTACGAGGCCGCCACCGTCGACGGCGCGAACCGCTGGCACCAGGTGCGCCACATCACCCTGCCCTCGCTCGCGCCGACCATCGTCGTGCTCCTCATCCTCAACCTCGGCCACATCATGAACGCGGGCTTCGACCAAATCTACAACCTCTACAACCCCGTCGTCTACGGCGTGAGCGACATCGTGGACACCTATGCGCTGCGCCTGCTCGTGCAGCTCGAGTTCGGCCTTTCGACCGCCACCGATCTCATCAAGTCGGTCATCGGCTTCCTCCTGCTGATCTCGGCCAACGCCATCGCCCGCCGCGCGACGAACGGCGAGCAGGGGATTTTTTGAGCGTTCTCCCACTCCTATGCGTTTCAAACGTTCCCGCGCCGAAATCGCCTTTGACTGGCTCAACGTCACGATCCTTTCCGTCGTCGGATGCCTCGCGCTCTACCCCTTCGTCTACGTCGTGCTGCTCTCCTTCGCCACCGCCGCCGACGTGGCCCGCGGCGGGCTGCTCGTCCTGCCGCGCGACTTCTCCCTCGCGAGTTACGACATGGTTTTCCACGACCCGTGGTTCCTGCGCGGTTTCGGCAATTCGCTTCTTCGCACCGCGCTCGGCGTCGCGGCCACGCTGCTGATGACGTCCCTCGCGGCCTACCCGCTGTCGCGCCCCAACCTCCCGTGGCGGCGGCAAATCATCTTCTACATCCTCTTCACGATGCTCTTCAGCGGCGGCCTCGTCCCAAAATATCTCCTGCTTAAGAATCTCGGCCTGATCGACAACCGCCTCGTGCTGGTGCTCCCGCTGATGCTCACGGCGTTCAACATCATCATCCTGAAAAACTTCTTCCAGCAAATCTCCCCCAGCTATGAAGAGGCCGCGCGCATGGACGGCGCGAGCGATCTGGCAATCCTGTTCCGCATTTTCCTCCCGCTCTCGAAGCCCGCCCTCGCCACCATCGCGCTCTGGACGGCCGTCATCCATTGGAACGCGTGGTTCGACGCGATGATCTTCATCACCTCGAACGAGAAGCAGGTTGTGCAGATTTTCCTGCAGCGAATCGTGATCGAAAATTCGGTGAAGGACATGCAGTTCGGCACGCCCAACTTCAACGAGCAGCTCTACACGCCCGACGCCCTCAAGGCCGCCGTCACGGTCGTCACCGTTTTGCCGATCCTCGCGGTGTATCCCTTCGTGCAGCGCTATTTCGTCAAGGGCATCACGCTTGGCGGGATCAAGGAGTGAGGCGGAGGGTGCGGCGCGGTTGATGCCGCAGGGTGGCGCTGATGCCACGTCGCGCGAAAATCCCTCCCCAAGGGCGAGCACCGGAGACGCCCCAGCGCACGGGCGATGGGATTTGGGCACCCGGCGCCGCTGGCCCAGAGAAATTACCGTGGCGGCGTGACGACCGGTTGAAGCCCGACGACCTCTTGCGTCTTCGCCGATTGTGCAAAGGGTGCGTCAACCTCTTCCGAAATATTCCGACCAACAAGATTTTCCTACCTCAGATCCGTATGAGTTTCAGGCAGGAAAATTCCCTTGGTAGGAAAATTTTCCTGACCTGGGCACCACCCGCGAATTCCTCTCGTCTCGCCTCCGTGGGGCCGCCAACGTCCGGCGTTCCCATGTCCAGCCCGCCGCCCGATGCCACGCTGTCGCCTGCGTCCGCGCGCGGCGTCTTCCTGAGCTACGCCTCGCAGGATGCCGACGCCGCGCGCCGCATTTGCGAGACGCTGCGCACCGCCGGCATCGAAGTCTGGTTCGATCAAAACGAGCTCGTCGGCGGCGATGCGTGGGACGCGAAAATCCGCGGCCAGATTGCCTCGTGCGCGCTGTTCGTGCCCATGATTTCCGCCGCCACCCAGGCGCGGCTCGAGGGTTATTTCCGCCTCGAATGGAAGCTCGCCGCCCAACGCACGCTCACGATGGCCGACGAAAAGGCGTTTATCCTCCCCATCGTGATCGACGCCACACGCGACGCCGACGCGAAAGTCCCCGCCGAGTTCAAAGCCGTGCAATGGACCCGCCTTCGCCCGTTGGGTTTGCCCGCCTTTGGCGGCGCCGGAGGCGACCAGGGCGACGGCGGGCAGGCCCGCCAGGAGGATGAGGATCGAACGCTGACGAAGTTCGCCGCGCGCGTGAAGGCGTTGCTCGATGGTGAAATAGCGCCGACTTCCAGCCGGCCTTCTGAAATTGCCGGCAAGATGCCGGCGCTACCTCCCAAGGTGGGCCGCCGCGTCCCTGCGGCGGCATGGGCCACAGCGATCATCGCAATTGCCGCAGTCGCCGCGTTTGTCGCATTCCGGCCGAAATCAGACGCAGGTGCAGCGAACCGCCCTCCCACCTCCGGAAAATCCGCCGCCGCCCCGCTTTCGCCCGCCCAGGAACTCGTCGCCAAGGCCCGCACGATCCTCCACGAGGGCGACGAGATGAATCGCGAGACCTACACGCTCGCCGAGGAACTCTTGCTCAAGGCCGAGTCGCTCGATGTGGCCGAGGCCTCGGCGTGGGCCCTGCACGCGGAACTGTCCGCCATCCGTTACACCCTTTCGCTGGATCGTTCAGCGACCCGCCTCGAGGCACTACGCACCCAGGCCGAGCGCGCCATGCGGCTCGCGCCGGGTTCAGTCGACGCCCAGCTCGCGAGCGCCCACGCCCAATTCGCTTTCGGCCAGTTTGGCCCGGCGTTGGAAAGCTCCCTGCAGTCACTTGCGCAGAAGTTTCCCGACGAATGGCGCATCCACCGCCTGCTCGGCCGCACCTTCACGCGCGGCGGGAAGACCGCCGAAGCGCTGGCCGCATCCGACCGCGCGCTGCAACTTCGTTCCGACGAACCCCGGCTGAAGGCCGATCGGGTGAACATCTTTATTTCCGCGGGCCGGTTCGCCGAGGCGCAGGAAGAGGTCGCCCAAGCCCTGAAAGGTCGCACGGACGCCCGGCTGCTCTCGTTCGACGTTTATTTGAGAATCCTCTGGAGCGGCGACCTTCCTGCCGCGCTCGCCGCCACCCAAAGCTGGCCGCCTTGGTTTTTCGTGGAGGACCGCGGCGCGAGCTACGCCGCCACCGCGGCGCTGTGGAGCCGCGACAACACCCGGGCGTTGGAGATCGTGCTGCGCTTCCCTCGCGACTACATTCGCGACTTTGGATATACCGGCCCGAAGGCGGTGCTGAGTGCTTGGGCGCACGAGCAGGCGGGCCACGCCGAATCCGCCCGCGCCGACTGGCGGATCGTCCTCCAACTCGCCGAACGCGAACTCGGCACCGAACCCGACAATGCGCCGGCGTTGCATTGGAAAGCCTGGGCGCTCGCCCGCCTCGGCGACACCACCGCGGCAACGAACCTTCTCCTCCAGCTTGAGGAGCGAAACCCAGTGTTGCCCGGCCTGCCCCAGCTCACCGGCGGACTCGGCGGCCTCGCGCTCATGCTGGGGCGCACCGAAGACGCCATCGCGCAAATCGCCCGCATCCGCCTCAACCCCGCGGTCAACGTCCGACCCATCTCCAAAACCGTCCTTCGGCTGAATCCCCTTTTCGATCCGCTGCGCGGCGACCCGCGCTTCCAGGCTCTGGTTGACGCCGCTCCCGGTCCCTCCTTGCCGAGCCCGCCGCGAGTCTTGGATTCTGCCTCGGACAAATCCGTCGCCGTCCTCGCCTTCGCCGACCAGAGCCCGGCGCGCGACAGCGAGTATTTTTCCGACGGCATCAGCGACGAATTGATCAACGTGCTCGGCAAAATCCCTGGTCTGAAAGTCTCGGCGCGCACTTCCTCCTTTTACTTCAAAGGCAAGAGCGTGCCGCCGGCCGAAATCGCGAAACAACTCGGCGTCGCCTACCTCGTCGAGGGCAGCGTCCAGCGCATCGGCGAACGCGTGAAGATCACCGCGCGCCTCAGCAAGGCCGCGGACGGCTTTCAGCTATGGAACGACTCGTTCACGCGCGACGCGAAGGACGTGTTCGCCGTCGAGGAGGAGATCGCCGGGCTCATCGCGAAGCAGCTTTCGCTGAAGCTCGGCGCCAGGTCCGCAACTTCGATCGCGGCGATCAAGCCAGAGGCCTTTGAACTCTACTTGCAGGGCGTGCAGGCGTGGAATCAGCGCACTCCCGCCGGCTACGACCGCGCCGAACAGCTCTTGACGCGCACCTTGAGCCTGGAACCGAATTTCGCCCGAGCCCACGCCGCGCTCGCCAATGTCTGGCTCGTCCGCGGCCAGGAAACGCGAGTCGTTAGCCTTTTCAGCACGCGCCACTCGGCCGTCCAGCAGGAGGCGATGAGCAAGATTCGGCACGCCCTCACGCTCGATCCCGAATCGGCCGAAGCTCACTCCTCGGTCGGGCTGACGGGCTGGATTGGCTGGGAATTCGCCGCGGGCGAACGCGCGCTGCGTCATGCGCTCCAGCTAAACCCGAACTACGCCTCCGCCCACCAGTGGCTCGGTCGCTTATTGCTCGCGCAGGGGCGAATCGACGAAGCCCTCACCGAACTCAAGACCGCCACTGAACTCGATCCACTCTCGACGCGGGTCGCCGACAACTACGCGCTCGCGCTGCTCGGTGCCGGCCGACTTTCCGCCGCGCTGGCGGCCGCCGACCAAGCTCTGGCGATCCAGCCCCGGGCCATTCAAGCGATGCTCCAAAAAGCCCGGGTGCTGCACCGGCTCGGTCGCGACGCCGAAGGCCACGCGATCTTGCGCGGCATCACCGAAACAGAGTGGCCTGACCTGACAAACCGGATCGACGGACTCGCGAACGGCGGACTCCGGGCGGAGGCCAATGCCTTGCTCCCGAAACTCGACCGCGACACCAGTGACCTCGCGCTCATCCTGGCCTATTTGGGCAGGACGGACGAAGCACTCGCCGCGTTGAACCCTGCCAACGCCATCTCGATCCAGATCGACCGATGGCTGTTGGAACCCGCCATCGATTCGATGCGAAGCGACCCACGCTTTGCCCAATTCATCGCGACACTGGGCCTGACCGAAGCCCACGCCCGCGCGCAGGTTTGGCGCGCGGCGCATCCGCCGGAGAAGGCGGCGCCGAGGCCGTAGCGCTGGCGCTGCCCCGCTAAGCCGGAACGATGCAGTCGGAATTAACCACGAAACACGCGAAACACACGAAAGGACGAAGTTGGGATAGAATAACTGTCGGCGATTGGGTCACGGAAAGGTGATCGGTTAAAAACATCGTTTCCCTTCCGAAGGTATTCTTTTCGTGTCTTTAGTGTGTTTCGTGGTGACCTCCTATTGCATGGATACGGCTTAGTCATAGGCTTCTTTCCGGTCCCGCACACCGTAGATGGCGATCAGGTCGCCTTCCAGCTCAGAGCGGCGGAGCCGCAACCAAAGCAAAAAACCCCTCCCGGATCCGATCCCCCTGAAAATCCAGTTTCCTTCCGGCCGGTTTCTGCGGTTTGAAAAATCTTCCTGCCAGTAAAATCTTCCTACCCTCAATCCGGCGTCTCTTGATCGGAAAATGCGGGCGCGCTTCACCGGCGGAATTGATTGAACGCGGGAAAGACTGTGGTCCCAAGCTCCGGAATTTGGGGTAGGAAGATTTTGTTGGTAGGAAAATTTTTCGGAGACCAACCCGCGCGCAACATGCCACGTCCCAAACAGCGGCTGTTTCTTGAGAGGTTGCCTTCCAGCCGGTTTCTGCGGTTTGGAAAATCTTCCTGCCAGTAAAATCTTCCTACCCTCAATCCGGCGTTTCTTGATCGGAAAATGCGGGCGCGCTTCACCGGCGGAATTGATTGATCGCGGGAAAGACTTCGGTCCCAAGCTCCGGAATTTGGGGTAGGAAGATTTTGTTGGTAGGAAAATTTTTCGGAGACCAACCCGC
>SXGT01557315.1_pt1 | contig 17133 bp, 8 predicted proteins | sample 3176221 | NCBI WGS metagenome assembly SXGT01 (sample SAMN11356862, study PRJNA531348) | freshwater metagenome | isolation source: freshwater sample F1-120 | place: China: Fuxian Lake, Yuxi | collected 2017-12-25 | reverse complement strand
GCTGGTAAGACGATCATGGCGGGCCTCTACATTCGAGAACTCGTGATGCGTGCCGATGCGCATCGAATCTTGATCGTGGCGCCCGGCAGTCTGGTCGAACAGTGGCGGGACGAGTTGTACGAAAAATTCGGCTTGGAGTTCCGCGTTTTCTCTTCAGAGCTCGAGCAAACCTCCCCGAATGGGAATCCATTTGAAGAGCATCATCGACTGATCGTTCGTCTGGACCAGTTATCAAGAGCTGAAGAACAAACGCCCACAGGCCGAGCACCGGGAGATTTGCAGATCAAGCTGCTGGAAGCGGGCTGGGACCTCGTCGTCTTCGACGAAGCCCACAAGTTGTCGGCACACTACTTCGGATCAAAACTGGAGAAGACGGCTCGTTTTCGATTGGCTGAGAGAATTGGCGAAAAAACTCGCCATCTGCTTTTGATGACAGCTACTCCGCACAACGGCAAAGAGGAAGACTTTCAACTGTTTTTGTCTCTCCTGGATTCCGACAGGTTCTATGGAAAATTCCGAGGTGATGCGGCACACCAGGTCGATGTGTCGGATCTGATGCGGCGTATGGTCAAGGAAGAACTCGTTAAGTTCGACAACACGCCTCTGTTCCCAGAACGCAAAGCCTACACCGTCAACTACAAACTTTCCGATGATGAAGCTGCACTGTACGAGTCCGTAACCGACTACGTGAAAACGGAAATGGGCAAGGCCGATCAACTGGCAGGCTCACGTAAGGGATCGGTTGGCTTCGCGCTCACCGCTCTTCAGCGGCGACTCGCCTCCAGCCCAGAGGCCATCTACCAATCGCTACGTCGCCGCAAGGAGCGTCTCGAAAGCCGTCTGCGCGAAGAGAAGGTCGGCATCCGTGGTCGAAAAATGCTCGCCGACACTCTGGCGGACGTTCCCGATGACGATGACGACCTCAATGCCCAGGAACAGGAGAATTTAGAAGAGACTCTCGTCGATGATGCCACTGCGGCTCGCACCATGAATGAGCTGGAGGCGGAGATCCTTATTCTCAAAGGACTCGAAGCCAAAGCCAAAACCGTGGTGGCATCAGGCCAGGACCGCAAATGGGATGAGCTCTCGAAGATCCTGCAGAACGAACCGGAAATGCGCGATGCCTCTAGCCGCCAACGCAAATTGATCATTTTTTCCGAGCACCGCGACACGCTCAATTACCTCCATGAAAAGATTGCGGGCGTCATCGGCAATCATGACGCAGTGGTGACCATCCATGGGGGTACCCATCGCGACGAACGACGCAAGATTCAGGCGTTGTTCCGTTCCGATCCCGATGTCCGTGTGCTGGTCGCCACCGATGCCGCGGGCGAAGGTGTGAACCTGCAATGCGCGAACCTCATGGTCAATTACGATCTCCCGTGGAACCCCAATCGGCTGGAACAACGCTTCGGGCGTATTCACCGTATCGGACAAGTCGAGGTTTGCCATCTTTGGAACCTTGTGGCAAAAGAGACACGTGAAGGCGACGTTTACTTTAGGCTGCTGGAGAAGTTAAGAGTTGAAAGCGACGCCTTGAAAGGTCGTGTCTTCGACATCCTGGGTGAAGTCTTCGAAGAAACCAGCTTGAAGGATCTGCTGATTCAAGCCATTCGCTACGGCGATCAACCCGAAGTCCGCTCACGTCTCTCGCGCAAGATCGATCAAGCTCTCGATCACGACCATCTGAAATCCCTGCTCAACCGGAACTCACTCGCGCAGGAAACCATGAGTGCCGATCGGCTATATGCGGTGAAGGAGGAGATGGAGAAAGCCGAAGCGCGTCGGCTCCAACCTTACTTCGTCCGCTCTTTCTTCATGAAGGCATTCGAGCAGCTTGGTGGCTCGATCTATCTTCGTGAGCCTGGAAGGTTCGAAATCACCCATGTCCCCACCTCCATTCGTGAGCGTGATCGACGGATCACCGGTCGTAATCGTCGGGACCAGGAGCCCGTGCTGAAACGCTACGATCGCATCTGCTTTGAAAAAGATGCCTTGCAACCGTCTGACAAACCGGGCATCTCCCGCGCCGTCCTGATGCATCCCGGCCATCCATTGATGCTCGCCGTCAGCGACTTGCTCCTGGAGCAGCATGCGAACCTCCTCCGTCAAGGAGCCGTGCTGGTTGATCCTACCGGTGATGGCGTCGAGCCCTGGCTCATGTTCCTTGTCACGCACGAAGTGAAATCTGGCGATGGACAAGTTCTCTCCAAGCGATTGCAATTTGTTCGCGTCAATCCTGATGGCTCGACTTCGTTCGCAGGCTGGGCACCGCATCTCGACTTGGAGCCGCTGGCCGATTCCGATCGACCGCTCATCAAAGATGTTCTCGATGCGTCATGGATTCGGGCCGATCAGGAACAACGTGCTGTGGCGTTAGCTGCAACATCGATCGTTCCAGAACACTTCCGCGAAGTAAACGACCGTCGCGTGGCCCATGTCGACAAGACGTTGGCAGCAGTGCATGAGCGATTGAGTCGCGAGATTGAATTCTGGTCGGATCGCTGGCTCAAACTGAAAGAAGACCTGGAAGCAGGCAAAGATGTGCGTTTGAACGTGGAGAACGCCCGCCGCACCGTCACCGATCTCGAAGGCCGCTTGGAGAATCGCAGGAAGGAACTCCAGTCGATGCGTCACGTCGTCAACGGCACGCCAATTGTCCTCGGGGGTGCGCTGGTTATCCCTACTGGCTTGATGCATCGGGTGCGTGGCGACGAAGAAACCGCGTCCAGTTTCTCAGCCGATCCGATCGCCCGCAGTCGGATTGAACGCATTGCCATGAATGCTGTACGTCACTTTGAAGAATCCCTGGGCTGTCAAGTGGTCGATGTTTCAGCGGACAAGTGCGGCTGGGATCTGTCATCGCATCCGCCAGCCGTCGATCACAAGCAACCGGACCCGCGACACATTGAGGTTAAGGGCCGCATCAAAGGGGCGTCCACGATCACCGTCACTCGCAACGAAATGCTCTACGCTTTCAATCAGGGCGACAAGTTCGTCCTGGCCGTCGTGCTGGTCAATGAAGACGATAGCCACGAAGGCCCGTACTACATTCGACGTCCATTTGATCGCGAGCCGGGCTGGGGCGTTTCCTCGATCAATTACAACCTGAGCGATTTGCTTCAGAAAGCGGAGTCACGCTTAACATGAATTATCCCGTCATTTCACCGAAGAAGCTGATTGAAGTGGCTTTGCCACTCGACGCGATAAACGCAGCCGCGGAGAGGGAGAAGTCGATTCGGCATGGCCATCCCAGCACTTTACATCTATGGTGGGCGAGGCGACCGCTGGCGGCTGCAAGAGCCGTGATCTTCTCGCAAATGGTCAACGATCCTGAAGATGTCTGGCGATGCCAGAACCCCGGCCAAGAGCCGAACCAGCAGGTCAAGGGCCATTGGACCAAGGCTAGAGCGAGGCTGTTCAAGATCATTGAAGACTTAGTTGTTTGGGAAAATACAACGAACGAGAATGTTCAGGAGAGGGCTCGTCAAGAGATTCGACAAAGTTGGCATGAGGTCTGTGAACTAAACAAAAATCATCCGCAGGCTTCAGAGTTGTTCGATCCTCAAAAGCTCCCTGGATTCCACGATCCTTTTGCGGGAGGTGGAGCAATTCCTCTTGAATCGCAACGCCTTGGAATGGAGTCATTCGCAAGCGATTTGAACCCGGTCGCGGTGCTAATTAACAAAGCGATGATTGAGATTCCGCCCAAGTTTGCCGGAATGCCGCCCATCAATCCCGAGTCTCGTCAGAAATACGCGATGGGAACCAAGCAATGGCACGGAGCAGAGGGATTGGCAGAAGACGTTCGTTACTATGGCAAATGGATGCGCGATGAAGCACTTAAACGGATTGGTCATTTGTATCCCAACGTAGAAATCACCGCCGAGATGGTTACGGATCGACCCGACCTAAAGCCCTACATAGGAAGAACACTAACTGTTATTGCATGGCTTTGGGCGAGAACGGTGAAGAGTCCGAATCCAGCATTTTCGCACGCTGAAGTCCCACTTGCTGCAAGCTTTTTACTGGCAACGAAGCCAGGCAAAGAGGCTTTCGTTGAACCAATCGTTATTGGAGATCATTATCGGTTTGTAGTCCGAACTATGAGGGCGATTTCCGTTGAGGCCAAAACGGGTACTAAGAGTGGGGGTGCTGGTGCAAACTTCCGCTGCCTACTTTCCGGGACGCCGATAGACGGGAAGTACATAATGCGTCAGGGCAAAGAGGGACAAATTGGGGCTCGTCTCATGGCGATCGTCGCTGAAGGCGATCGTGGTCGAGTATATCTTTCGCCGTCCGCAGAGCACGAAGCAATTGCTTCCCAATGTCTACCGGCCTGGAAGCCAGACGTTGAGTTTTTTCAGCAAGCACTTGGGTTTCGTGTCGGTAACTATGGAATGACAAAATGGTCAGACTTGTTCACGCAACGACAACTAACTGCACTAAGTACATTTTCTGAGTTAATCAATATTGTGCGAAGTGAAGCTGGCAAGCAAACGAATAATGAAGCGTATTTAAACGCAATTGCACTGTATCTCGCGTTTGTCCAAGATCGGTTGATGCAGCAGTTTTCAACACTCGCGGTATGGAGTAGCAACCCAGCGCATGAACTCGTTGTAAACATGTTTTCGCGGCAGACACTTTCGATGTCTTGGGATTTTGGTGAGATCAACCCTTTCAGCGATGCGGCGAGTTGGGAGAAATGTCTTGATTTCCTTGCAAAAAATTTTCAAACATTTGCAAATCAACTCGGACGAATTCCCGGCACTGCTGTTCAGTCCGACGCGATGAGGCAAACGATTTCATCAGGAAAAGTTGTCTCGACTGACCCTCCTTACTACGACAACATTGGATATGCGGATTTGTCCGACTATTTCTATGTATGGCTGCGTCAATCATTAAAGCAAGCATACCCGGAAGTGTTTTCCACATTAACGTCCCCAAAAGACGACGAACTCGTTGCAACCCCTCATCGTCATGGCGGAAAACAAGAGGCTGAGGATTTCTTTGTCCATGGAATGTCCATGGCGATGCATCAGATCGCAAGTCTAGCTCACCCCTGCTTCCCAGTCACAGTTTACTATGCGTTCAAGCAATCCGAAACAACGGACTTAGCAACAGGTTCTACAGGGTGGGAGACTTTTCTAACGGCATTAAACCAAACCGGTTTTGCGATAACTGGAACTTGGCCAATGCGTACCGAGCGAAAAGGAAGGATGCGTGATCAAGGGTCGAATGCACTAGCATCCAGCGTGGTTCTCGTTTGCAGATTGCGGCCTATAACCGCTGGCTTAGCATCACGGCGCGAATTCGTTCGAGAACTCAACGCCACCTTGCCACTCGCGCTCGACGCAATGACGCGTGAAAGTGAAGGGTTGCATTCTCCTGTAGCTCCAGTGGACTTGTCGCAAGCGATCATCGGACCCGGAATGGCGGTCTTCTCCCAGTACGCGGCGGTTCTCGAAGCGGACGGTTCACCAATGACGGTCCGCACCGCGCTACAACTGATCAATCGCTTCCTCGCCGAAGACGACTTCGACGCCGACACCCAGTTCTGCCTGCATTGGTTCGAGCAACACGAATGGGAAACCGGCAGGTTTGGCGACGCTGATGTGCTTGCTCGATCCAAGGGAACCAGCGTCGATGGCATCAAACAGGCGGGCGTGCTCCATGCAGCTGGCGGCAACGTGCGACTGCTGAAATGGGCCGAGTACCCAGGTGACTGGAACCCGCGATCCGACCAGCGTCTGCCGATCTGGGAAGTATTGCACCAACTAATCCGCGTCTTCAACACCGACGGCGAAACGGGAGCGGCGGCGGTCTTTGCGGCTGTCCAGTCCAAAGCGGAAGCCGCCCGGCAACTCGCCTACCGTCTCTACACACTCTGCGAGCGCAAGAACTGGGCCGAAGACGCCCGCGCCTACAACGAAGTCGTCACCTCCTGGTCCAGCATCGAATCCGCCGCCGCCAAAGAACCCACCGCCACCCAACGCAAGCTGTTTGAGTAGAAGGGAGAACCGCTGTGATCAAAAACTGCAGTCTCATTGGTCGTAATGATATCCAGTCTTGTATTAGTCACGAAGTTCGACCTGAAGGCAAGAGGCAAGCACCATGACCAATCGTGGTACATCTCCGATCGAGGTAAGCGACCAACAAGCCGCCACTCAACTTTTTCACCGAGTCAATAGCGTCATTCCGGACGCTCAGAATTTGATTTCGGTTCCACCAGAAATGCCTGTCTCTGAAGCTCTGTCATTGCTTGAGAAGCATGGATTTTCGCAGGTGCCTGTTGTCGTCGGGCGTGAGGTGCTAGGACTGTTTTCGCATCGATCCTTCTCAAGTGCTGTCATTGTTCACAGCAAGGTTGCTACCAAGAATCAAAAGTTCGACCCGCTGGAACTCATCGTAGAAGAGTGCATGAATCCCAGACCGCCCTTTGCCCGCGTCACCGATGAATTCGCTGAATGGTTCGATGCCATCGATCGAAATGATTCTGTACTGGTTGGAGAGCCTAATCGCTTGCAGGGAATTGTGACAGCAATGGATATCCTCCGATATCTCTATCGTGTCGCTAGCCCATTTGTGCTGATCGGCGAAGTCGAACTCGCACTCCGAGCGCTGATGCAGATGGCGGTGAACGATGAAACGCTCAGCGAGTGTGCAATGGAATGTCTCAAAGACAAGTACGGCTCAGACAAGATTCCAACCTTATTGCATGACATGACGTTCAGCGATTACATACAAATCATCAGCCACGGACGTCGCTGGCCCCACTTTGAGCCGATCTTCGGAGGGAACCGCGTGCGAACGCGGGCGAAGCTCGAACAACTTCGCGATATGCGTAACGTGATCTTTCATTTTCGGAGAGAGATAACCGTCGATGAATATCAGACTTTGGCTTCCAACAGGAATTGGATGCTGCTAAAGGTTCGCACCGCTGAGGCACGACTGGAGAAGGATAAGACATGATCGACGATGATCTAACAGAAGTGTTTGAAAAGGTTGGGTGCTTCCCGCACCAAGCAAGTTTCGCGGCGAAATTCTTCAAAGATAACTCGCCGAAGACGCATGTCCTGATCGGCCCACCGGGCGCTGGTAAAGGCTTCGTGGCGGCAGCAATCTGTGCACACGCTTGGTTCAATGATCAGGCAAAACAAATTCTGATTCTTTCGCCAGCCAGGTTGGTGAAATATTGGTTGGATACGATTCGTAGCAGACAACCAACGCTTCCTGTCGTGGTGATTAATCGGCGGCGGTTTCGTGAGCTGGAGGCGAGTGCAAAAGAGGGCGAACTGCCCTGGCCTCGAAATGGCATTGTTATCGTGTCGTTCGATTTCGCAAAACAGCAGAATGTCGCGAAAAGCCTCGCAGATGCGACTTGGGATATTCTTGTGATTGATGAAGCTCATCAACTGGCAGGCAAAAGTCGGCGACGCGAACTCGCGGTCAATCTTATTGAGGGACATCTTGATGCCAGGGCGCTCTTACTGTGTGCCGAAGGGCTCTCATCTGAGCATTTTCGGAGTAGCCAAGATGATCGACTTTTGGTGGGCGCGGATGTCACAGTCTGGTCGCGGGAATCCGTCCGAGACAAAGACGGGAATCCCTTATTGCCGGATGTGCATATTCATTGGGTAACTTACTATCGGACATCAGACGAGGTCGCTCTTCTCTCAAAAGTACAGGACTTAATTCGGGCATTACGGCTGAATCGTCCGTCTGATCGCATGTTGGCAACCGTCTTACTGAAGTCGTCGTCATCCAGTATGTTTGCGTTGGAACAGCGACTCAACAGGATTCTACAGCGCCACAATCAGAAGTTCGACGAGCGAATCCTGGACGACGTGCCCTCTATTGAGCCAGATGATTTGACAAACGACGACTCAGCGATACAGCAGCCCGAATTCACAGAACTGGTAAATCAACTGTTGGAAGAAATCGAGAACGTTGAGCGTGATTCAAAGTGTGAAGCACTGCTTCAAGTCCTCGATTCTATTGGTACTCAGGCAGTTCAGGATCACAGAGTTTGCATTTTCACTCGATTTGTTGACACATCAACATTCTTGCTAAGCGCACTCGTAGAGAGCTTTCCCTGCGTATTTAGGTTAACCGGCAGTCATTCGAGTGAGGAGCGACAACGAATTATTCAACAGTTCGAAAGTAATGGTGGGATCATGATTGCAACCGAGACGGTGTCGACAATGTTTCCAGAAGTTACGGCTGTAATCTTTTATGACGTGCCCTGGGACCCAGCGATTGTTGATGCGCATGTCGGACACTTCGTGCGTTATGGGCGGAAGGGACCAGTTCGCGTGATTGCATTTAACGATGATACAGATACGCTTGCGATCGAGCGGGTGCAAAGGAAGGTTGCTGAAATCAAGGAAGCGGTCGGAGAAAGCGATCTTCACAACTTACTTTTTTCGGACGTTATTGATGTCACCGATTATCTGAGCAACGGCAACGAATAATTCGATTCGTGGAAGTGAGTTCTCACGGTCACTCGAAGTTTGGTAGGAAGTATCTTCATGAAACCTTGGCGAGAAATTGCAATCCCCCACCGCGATGTCCTGGAAGGAACCTTTCAGCAATCGGAGTTCGCGGCCGATATCACGGCAGTGCATTCGGGCAAGGCATCGAAGGAATACCAGGACGCCTCGGCGTTCTATGATCGCACCTTCATCACCGAAGGCATGCGATTGCTGCTGACCCAAGTGGCCCAGAGGCTCGTCGGTAATGGTGGCGAGCCGGTCATCCAGCTTCAAACTGCCTTCGGTGGAGGCAAGACGCACACCATGCTGGCTGTGTACCACCTCGCCACCCGAAAATGTGCTCTGTCGGAACTGGCGGGAATTCCCTCGTTGGTCGAGCAAGCTGGAATGATGGATGTTCCCCAAGCGCGCGTTGCAGTGTTGGACGGGACGGCTCACGCACCCGGTCAAGCCTGGAAACACGGTAAGCAAACGGTCAAGACACTGTGGGGCGAACTGGCTTGGCAGCTTGGTGGGAGCGAAGGATTCGCGACGGTGAAGGAAGCCGACGCCACGGGAACGTCGCCGGGCAAAGACTTGCTCCGCGATTTGCTGGCCCAGTATGCGCCTTGCATCATTCTGATCGACGAACTCGTCGCCTACGTCCGGCAGTTTTCAGAAGGCCAGACACTGAGCGGCGGAAGCTATGACACCAACCTGTCGTTCGTCCAGGCGCTTACGGAAGCGGTGAAGCTCGTTCCCAATGCCATCGTTCTGGCATCTTTGCCCGAATCCGAAGTCGAAGCTGGCAGCCAGCGTGGCATTGCAGCACTCCGAGCGTTGGAGAAAACGTTTGGCCGTATCCAGGCGTTATGGAAACCTGTTGCCACCGAAGAAGCCTTTGAGATCGTAAGGCGACGACTGTTCGAGCCGGTGAGTGACGGAAAGTCCCGCGACGCAGTCTGCCGAGCCTTTGCCGATGCCTACGTGGCCGAAGGCTCTAAGCTTCCTGCCGAGACCCAGGAAGGCCGCTATTACGACCGACTCGTGCAAGCCTACCCGATCCATCCGGAGGTGTTCGACCGACTCTACGAAGACTGGACCACCATCGACGGCTTCCAGCGTACACGCGGGGTGCTGAAGTTGATGGCCAAGGTCATCTACCGGCTCTGGAAGGACGACAATAAAGACCTGATGCTTCTGCCCGGCAGCATCCCTCTGCACGATGGCAGTTCGCGTAACGAACTGACGTACTACCTTCCCGCCGGCTGGGACGCAGTCGTTGAAAAAGACATCGACGGAGACCGTGCCGAGACGACCGAACTTGAAAGCAAGGAACCTCGCTTCGGCCAGGTGAACGCCGCCCGACGCGTCGCCCGCACGCTATTTCTCGGAAGTGCTCCTTCGTCGGTTGCCGGTAAGGCCGGAATCCGCGGCCTCGATCGTGCGCGAGTTCTGCTCGGTTGTTTGCAACCAGGTCAGACCTCTGCCACCTACATCGACGCATTGAATCGGTTGGCTGATCGACTTCATTACCTGAATAGCTCGGGCGACAAGGCCCAGGACGCCACTCGCTTCTGGTTTGATACCCGCGCCAATTTGCGTCGCGAAATGGAAGACCGCAAGCGACGGTTCGAGCGAACCCCAGACGAGCGTGGCAAGATCGCCGAAGCAGTCAAGAAGATGGTTGGGAGCGCGACGTTCTTCGATGGCGTGCACATCTTCACGCCGCATGGCGACGTGCCCGACGACAGCGCACTCCGGCTGGTTGTCCTCGCGCCGGAGAACTGCCACTCTCGCGATCTCAAACAGCCAGCGGAAGGCGCAGTCCTTGATTACGTGCGTAACAACGGCAGCAAGCCACGATATCGCGGCAATCGGCTTGTCTTTCTCGCGCCTGACATGGCCGTTCTCGCCAGACTAAAAGACACTGCCCGCGTGGCTCTGGCCTGGAACTCGATTGTCGAAGACGTTAAGGATGGGCGATTGAACATCGACCTTCTCCAGAAGAGTCAGGCCGAGAAGGAACTTAAAAGTGCGGAGGAGGTGGTGCCGCGTGCAGCACGGGAATGTTACAAGTGGCTTCTGTGCCCGGTCCAGAACACACCCACCGAACCGAAGCAGACTGTCGAAGCGTTCCCACTCACGACCACCGGTGGCTCGGCGGGTAACGAGATCGAACGCGTCTGTATCGACAACGAATTGGTCATTAACACATGGTCTCCGATCCACCTTCGCACAAAGCTCAAGGAACTGTACTGGAAGGACGGCAAAGCTGCGGCAGGGGCAATGGCCTTCTGGGAAGATACACTGCGATATCTGTACTTGCCACGGCTCAAGAATCGCGATTCGTTGACACAGGCAATTCGCGCTGGAGCAACATCGCGCGACTTCTTCGGAACTGCCTACGGACACGACGGTGACACTTTCACCGGATTCCAAATCGGCGAAGGCAACGTCCAGGTTGACGACACGCTTTTGTTGATCGAGCCCAAAGCCGCAATCGAATATCAGTTAAACCTGGAAAAAGCGGCAATGGCCAAGGCGAACTCTACGGAGACCGCTGGCGGTCTGTCGACAGGAGGTGTTACTACCGGAGGCTCGACCGGCAATGGTTCAACAACTGATGGCCAGACTGGGGCTAAAGCCAACGGCGGAACGGGCACTTCTGGCGGGATCACAAACGCCACTAGCCAGCCCAAGTCGTTTCACGGGTCTATTCAGATCAAACCCTCTGCCGCCAAGATGCACCTCGTCCAAGTCGCTGAGGAAATCGTCAGTCTCCTGGCTGGCGACCCGAACGCTACTCTCACCATCATGCTAGAGATCAACGCCGACTTTCCAGCCGGAGCTTCGGACCAGATAAAGCGGGCGGTAACAGAGAACGCAACGGCCCTTGGGTTCAAGACAAGGCTGTGGGAGTAGTTAGGTTCACCCAATGCGATCGCTGCTTTCCGCGTGGTCCAAATTAAGTAACTGCAGTCAAGTCATGACTGTATCTGGAGTTGTATCTGTTTCCATGTTTTAAAATGCAAATCTCAGACGGCCTTTCCGTACGAAGCTGAGATGGCCAACGTGATTATGCTACATTTCGGGAGATAAGCAGCTCCGAAAGAACGAGGAGAATCCGCATGGATATCCAGAACGCAGAACATGCTCTCCGAGCTCACGCCACCTTCCGCTCAAACGACCTCACCAGCCCACCGACGTACGATCTGACAACGATCTCATCACGATCTACCGTCATAACTTCTTCAGGCACGGTCGCCAGCGGTGGCAAATGTTCCCGTTCCGTGTGAGATCGATGCGTGTTGTAATATGCCGTGAATTCTGTCATCAGATGATCCAGGTGACGTTTTCCGAAGATGATGAACTTCTTCAAACACTCATGTTTCAATGTGAAGATGACACGCTCACAGCGTCCATTGAGATTTGGCGAAGCTTTGGGTAACGCGTTGTGCTGCACGCCCTTCTGCTTGAGTTTGTTGATGAACTCCTGAGTGAACTTCGTATCCCGATCATGCATGATGATGGCTGGTTTCTCATCGCGGGAGATTGTCTGTTCCAGAAATGCGTCTGTTTGCTGAGTCACCCAGGCTGCATTCGGGTGAGCCGTGCAGGGCGAGACGATTAATTCTCTGGTGGTCATGCACAACCACACCATGACATAAAGCTCCTGAAGCCCCTTCTTCGTCACGGTTTTCACACTGAAGAAGTCGACGGCCCACAGTGTTTTCGCATGCCGGTCGATAAAGCTCTGCCACGAGTCAGAGGTTCGATTAGGGCCGGGTTGGATGCCTTCTTCCTTCAGGATATTTCGAACTGTCTGGCGACTGATCTTTTTGATACCGAGCTTGCGAAGCTCGCCAAGGATGCGGGTATAGCCGAACGACGTCGATTTCGCGATTTGAATCACCAACTCTCGGACCTCGCGTGGCTTTCGTCGCCCGCTACTGACAGGTGATTTTCTTTTACTCCCCTGCCCTGCGTCCCGCAGCCAGCGATAAAAAGTCGACGGACTGACGATGGTTAACAATTCTTCAATGGCGCGACCGAGCGGTTTGCCAAGCTTCAGCAGCCGCTCACGTTCATGAGGCTTCGTGTGGATCTGGCCATGGACACGGCTCCGTAGAATTTTGTTCTCTTCCTTCAAAAACTCGACATATCGCGCGAGTTGACGGTCAGTGACAGAGGCAATGAGCGCGAGCAATGGGTGGAAAATCAGGGACATTTGGGTATCGTCTTAAATCTGTAATCTGGAGCGGGATTGCACTTTGTTTGTACCGCGCCATGCACTCGAAAACGGCGCAGTTTGGTTGCCGATTTCGACAGTTTCTCGAAGCCGTTTTCGGGCGCCGTTACAGCCGGAATCGAGCTTTATTCAGAAGCGATTTTTAACGACTTACGTCTACCGTTTTACTACCGGATAATGGGCGTAATACCGCGAAAAATGCGACGATTTGCAACGTAATGCGACAGTTTGCAACAGATTGCGAAAGTGGTAAAATGAGATAAGTTCTTTTCAATTCTGCCGTTGCAGCTTTTTGGGTGCGCCGCCTTCGGAACCGAGGGGAAGAACTCGCTCAGCGATCGAAACCAGTAACAAGATAATCGTCTCCTCCCTCGTTGACTTCCCACCGTTTTCGCCCACATTTCTCTGTCTCCCTCCAAGGCTTTTCAATGACACTGCCTGCAACAATTGATTCTCCTGTAGGATTCTCACAGAAACAACTCGATCGACCGTTCAGAACCTCAACCAGCCCCGTTTACATCGTCGGCGCTGGCGTTGTTGGAGCTGCTTGTGCTCACTACCTTGCGGAAGCTGGCTGCGAAGTTGTCCTGATCGATCAGGGAGAATTTGGACGTGGTTGTTCACATGGCAATTGTGGCTATGTTTCGCCCAGCCATATTTTGCCGCTGTGCCGCCCCGGCGCTATCACTTCTTCTTTGAAAACTCTGTTTCAAAGCAATTCTCCCTTCAAGATTCGCGCCCGCCTCGATTTTCAGATGTGGTCATGGTTTCTGAGATTTGCCCTCAAATGCAATCACAAGGATATGCTCGCCGCAGGCCATGCCCGGCATTCAATGCTGACATCCTCGCGCCAGCTGTATCAACAGATGATGGAAGCAGGACTTCTTTCCGATTGTGACTGGGAGACGCAAGGTCTCATGTTCGTTCACCAGGATCCTCATCACTTTGAGAAATTCGAGAAAACGAACCGCTTGCTGACGGAGGAATTTGGAGTTTCGGCAGAGCGTCTCGATTCCGTGGAACTGCTTAAACGCGAACCTGCTCTCAAACCCGTCGTCGCCGGTGCCTGGCTCTATCAGTGCGATGCACATCTTCGTCCCCAGATGCTCATGAAGTCGCTTCGGCGATTATTGGAAAAGCAGGGTGTAGAAATCAGAGAACATTGTCAGTTCATGGATATTGAATCCGTTGGTGGAAAAGTCACACAGATTCGAACATCTCGAGGTGATTTCCAGCCAGATCATGTGATCTTTGCGACCGGTGCCTGGTCTCGAATGATCCAGAAGAAATTGGGAATTCATATCCCGATCGAACCAGGTAAAGGCTATTCCATTACCATGCCACGACCGAAGATTTGTCCTACGCATCCGATGATCTTTGAAGACCACCGAGTCGCTATCACTCCGACACAGTCCGAGTACCGCATCGGTTCGACGATGGAGTTTGCGGGATTCGATTCATCGCTACGGCAAGACAGACTGCGGCTACTGACTGACACAGCCCGGTTCTATCTCCATGACACTGTCGCAGAACCTGTCGTTGAGAAGTGGTACGGCTGGCGTCCGATGAGCTGTGATGGTGTTCCAATCGTTGGGCGAATTCCCAAGCTAAATAATGCGTGGCTGGCTGCAGGACACAGCATGCTGGGGCTTTCGATGGCGACTGCAACAGGCAAGCTCATCGCAGAGATGCTGACTGACAATACGCCTCACATTGATCCACATCCTTATCGAATCAATCGTTTCTAGACCGGATACAGTATCTGCCAACATTGCGTATTTGAAGGTCGCCGCATGTACCGTCAGATGTTAATTGCAATCGCGATCTGCCTGATGCACTCTGCTTCGGTGTTCGGCAAAGACGATCTCGTCTTTCAAAACATCACGATTTATGACGGAACTGGAGATCCTGCGTTCGACGGCTATGTCTCTATCAAAGACAAGAAAATCTCATCCGTCGGTAAAGGGGAGGCTCCGGAAGCGACATGGGTCATTGATGGAACAGGGCTTGTCATCTCCCCCGGCTTTATTGACTTACATACCCACAGTGATTCTGGCGTTATCTCACCGACTCGGCGTGGATGTGTGAATTACCTCATGCAGGGCTGCACAACGTCTGTGACAGGCAACTGTGGATCGGGACCGATCGACGTAGCCGACTTCTACAAGAAGGTAAACGCTGTCGGCGCAGGGACGAATGTCGCTCATCTATTGCCGCAGGGTTCCTTGCGACTGAAGGTCGTCGGCAATACAAGTCGTGCCGCCACTGGTGAAGAAATGGACCAGATGCGGACAATCGCAAAGAAGGCAATGGACGATGGTGCCTGGGGCATGTCCACCGGGCTCATCTACAATCCGGGCACGTTTACCAGTACAGAAGAGCTGATCGAGATTGCAAAAGTTGTCGCCGATGGAAATGGGTTCTATGCCAGCCACATTCGCAATGAGGCATCGTCTCTGCTGGCTTCTGTTCTCGAAGCCATCCAAATCGGAGAACAGGCGGGCTGTCCCTCACATATCTCACACATCAAGGCCGCTGATACTGCCAACTGGGGAACTGTTCGTCTCGCTATCGATGCGATCGAGAAAGCACAACAGCGTGGTTTGAAAGTGACTGCCGACCAGTATCCTTATGTCGCGTTCAGCACTTCTCTCGAAGCAACCATCTTCCCAAGCTGGTCTCGCGCCGGCGGAAATAAACAACTCATCGAGCGGCTCGATGATTCAGAACTCGCACCTAAGATCCGTGAGGATGTCGCCAGATCGATCAAGGAGTCTGACAACGGACGTCAGATAGTCATTGCCAGTTGCAGTAAGATCCCCGCCTATGTCGGGAAGAACTTATATGAACTAGGACAGTCCGAGAAATTGACGGCGTTGGAGATTGGTGAAAAAATCATTCGCAACGGCGGTGCATCGATCGTGAAATTCGCCATGAGCGAAGATGATGTCCGCGCGACGATGACTTACCCTTGGGTTGCAACAGCCTCCGATGCGAGCACACAGCTTCCGACGGCCAATCGCCCTCACCCGCGGGGCTTTGGAACATTTCCCAGAAAAATCGGGCATTATGCCATTCGAGAAGGAGTCATCAGCCTCGAGCAAGCCATCCGTAGCGCGACGGGTCTTCCCGCCGATATTCTCGGAATGACTGACCGAGGCTATCTGAAACCTGGATTGGCCGCTGACATTGTCGTTTTTGATCCCCAGGTATTTATCGATAAATCCACGTACGACAACCCTTTCCAATATGCTGAAGGCGTCAAGTATGTCTTGGTCAACGGTTCGATGGCGGTCTTCAACGGAACGCCAACCGGTGCACTTGCCGGCAAGGCACTGTCAAAAAAAGCGACGCCCGATCAGAAGAGCGACGGAGTTGAGTCAGCGAAAGATCAGCAGTGAGCCCCCAAACGATGATGAACAAGTTGACTTTGTCTATTTGGCCTCTGCTCCTCGTGACAGTAGTAATCAGCAATGCCACAATTTCCGCCAAAGATCTGGCACAGCTGGAGATGGTTCCGGGAATGCATATTCCCTACTACCATTCTCACGATTGGCGATCTCCCGGTCAGAATGTTCGTGTCGCGGTTCTGTTCATCCACGGAACGAAACGTGATTCCGAGAATTACTTTGACCGGGTGCTGCACGCGGCTGAAGTCGCAGGTGCTGCTGAAAAGACTGTGATACTCGTCCCACAATTCTCGATCGAAGAAGAGGCCACCGCTAATCAACTCTTCTGGAGCCAAGCTGGCTGGAAACAAGGGGACCTCGCTCAGAATGCTCGCAAGGAATTCAAGATCTCATCATTCGATGTCGTTGATGAGTTACTTAGCAAACTGACTTCCTCCAATGTCTTCCCCAACCTGGAACGCATTTCAGTGATTGGTCATTCTGCAGGTGGACAGTTCGTCAATCGATATGTCTGCGCTGCAGACCTCGCCAAAGCCCATGGCATTCAAGTGCAGTTCGTCATCATGAATCCATCCACATACCTTTACCTGGATAGTCAGCGATTTTGTGACGGACAACTTCTCAACGAGTCAGATCTGAAAGCCGCTGCTCCCAAGTACAATAACTATCGTTACGGTCTCGAAGAGTTGAACACGAAGATGAACCAGATTGGCAAGGACACCATTGCAGAACGAATGGTAACGCGACGCTGCTATTACTTTGGTGGCACGGCAGACACCCTGGAGGCTTATCTCGACGTGACTCTGCCTGCGATGCAACAGGGAGTCAACCGTTACGAGCGCTTTAAGAATTATCGGACCTATATTGAGAGCTTCCACGATAAACGCTGGAAACAGAACAGCATTTTTCGAGAGATCCCCGAAGTAGGCCACAGCAGCGCAGACATGATGGCTTCGCCGGTGATCAGCGAAGTTTTGTTTCGATAGAGGTGTTACTG
>SXGT01887226.1_pt1 | contig 17139 bp, 10 predicted proteins | sample 3176221 | NCBI WGS metagenome assembly SXGT01 (sample SAMN11356862, study PRJNA531348) | freshwater metagenome | isolation source: freshwater sample F1-120 | place: China: Fuxian Lake, Yuxi | collected 2017-12-25 | reverse complement strand
GGCCCAGAGCGGCGCTACAGCCGCTTGGCGACCGCCGCCTGGTGGGCCGCCAGCGCCGGCCAGGCGTCGAAGTGCGAGGGCGGAATGTGGCCGTAGGTGCCGCTGAGGAGCGAGCGGACGATGACGTACAGCTTGACGTCGGCGACGTGGATCGCCTCGCCCTCCAGCAGCGGGCCGCGGATGCGCTTGGACACCGTGTTCGCCCACCCCGTCAGCCAGCCGGCGGCGAAGGCCTCGCGCGCCACCTTCTTCGCCTCGTCGCTCAGCCCCTGGCCAGGCAGCTTGTTGCGCAGCTCCTCCACCGAGTCCATCAGCGCGTCGTGCTCGGCCGCGGTCCAGGCATCCTTCGGGTGGAGGCCGTAGCTGGCGCCGATGAAGCGCAGAATCGCGTTCGACTGCGCCAACGTGCGACCCTCGTGCTCGAGGATGGGCATCGCGCCGTACGGCGACGACGGCTTCAGCGCCGCCCACTGCTCGCGCGCGAGGCGTACGTCCTCAAAGGCCACGCCGGCGAGGCGCAGCGCGACGCGACACTCCATTCCCCGCGAGCCGTCAAAGTCAAAGTAGGTGAGCTTGGTGGTCATCTCGGCTCCCAGAGGGCGCGGCGTGTCGCGGCGCGAAAGCGCGACTAGTGGCGGTCGAGCGGTGACGGGAGCCTACCCCGGCCGGTGGCTTGGTGCAAGGCCCGCCGCCTGCCAGGCCCGTCGGTGGGTGCTGGGTCTGCCGCCGCCGCCAGCCGTCGACAGAGGCGCTCCCAGGACCCCGTACCCCCTGCGGCGGCGCTCGCTTGCGCCGACCACACCAGACCGATAACCTGCAAAGCCGCCACGGAGCGGTGAGCCGACGACGTGCCGATGTGGAGGTCCTCGCATGCTGCGATTCTCGGCGTTGTCGCGCCTCAACCCGTCGATTGGCTTGGCGATATGGGCAGCTCTGGCGATGGCCGCCTGCAGCTCACCCACCTCGGGTCCAGGGAACACGCTGCCTATGGACTCTGGCGGCGGCGGCGGCATGGTCTTTCAGCCCGACGGCGCGACGGCGACGGCTGACGGTGGCGGCGTCGGGGCGGGCGGCGGCGACGGCGCTGGCGGCGATGCCGAGCCCGATCCCGCAGACGCCGAGGCCGACAGCGGCGAGCAGATCCCGGAGGGACCAGCCTGCGGAAAGGCCAGCGCGTGCAAGGACTTCGCCGACACGCCTTATTGCGACCTGACGATTCAGGTCTGCGTCCAGTGCATCACCGCCAGCCACTGCAGCAAGAGCGGCGGCCAGTGCAAGGGCAACAAGTGCGTTCAAATCGAGTGCAAGCCGGGCGCAAGCGAGTGCCAGGGCAACTTCTTGGCCACCTGCAAGCCAGACGGCAAGGGCTATGAAGTCAACGTCTGCCCGGACAGCCAACCGACCTGTCATGGCGGCGCCTGCGTGGTCTGCAAGCCCAATGAGAGCGACTGCGCCCCGCCCTCCGCCGCCGGTGGCGCCAGCATCGCGGTGCAGAAGTGCAGCGACGACGGCCTCTCAGCCAACATCGTCAAGCTCTGCCCGGCCGGCCAGACCTGTTTCCAGGGCGAGTGCGGCGTCTGCACCGCCGGGACGCAGCGCTGCACTGGGCACTTGGCCGAGGTCTGCAACGCCACCGGCTCGGCCTGGACCCTCGTTGATGACTGTGCCCAGAAAAACCTGACCTGTCTCGGCGGTTTGTGTGTCAACCCCTGCGCCGGCGACTTCAAGAGCAACACCAACGTCGGCTGTGACTATTGGGCCGTAGACCTCGACAACGCCCTCGACCAAGCTGGCGGAAAGGTCTACGACGCCCAGAACGCCCAGTTTAGCGTCATCGTCAGCAACACCGCCGCCGCGGAGGCGTCCGTCACCGTCACGATTGGGCCCGACCCTACGGCCCCCGGCGCCAAGACCAAGACCTGGAAGGTGCCCGGCAAGGGCCTGCAGGTCATCGATCTGCCGGACAAATCGTGGGGCGTGCCCAACCAGAACCAGGACGGTAGCGGGATCAACGGTATGGCTTACCGAATCCAGGCCACGCAGCCCATCGTCGCCTATCAGTTCAATCCGCTGCAGAATTACGGCGTCTTCAGCAACGACGCCAGCCTCTTGCTGCCGACCGGCTCGCTCGGCGACGAGTATTGGGTCGTCAGCCGCGGCCAGCTCGGCGAAAAGTTCAGGAGCTATGTCAACGTCATCGCGGTCGAGCCCGGCAAGACCAAGGTCAAAGTCGTCGTCTCCTCGCCTACCATGGCTGGCGTCGGCGTCGCCAAGATGTCGCTCGGCAGCTCCATGGACTTCGAGCTGATGCAGGGCCAGGCGCTCAACATCGAGTCCGACAAGGCGAACGCCGACCTCACCGGGTCCTGGGTCAAGGCGGATCGGCCGGTGGCGGTCTTTGGCGGCTCCGAGGCGAGTAATTCTCCTGACATCGGCAACTGCGTCCCGATGAGCAAAGGATCGGCCTCCAAGGTCTGCGCCAGCAGCGTCCTCGGCGGCGCCCTCGGCACCAAGCCCTGCACCACCGACAGCCAGTGCGACTCAGAGTGCTGCGCCGACCATCTGGAAGAGCAGCTCTTCCCAGTCAAGTCGTGGGGCAAGAGCTACGTCGGCGCCCGCCTCGCGCCGCGCGGCAAGGAGCAGGACGCCTGGCGCATCATCGCCTCGAAGAACAACACCAAGGTCACCATCACGCCCAACATCGGCGTCTCGGTGCCGACGCTGAACCAGGGCCAGTTCTTCGAGTTCCAGACCACCGCCGACTTCCTCATCGACAGCGACCAGCCGGTGATGGTCGCCCAGTACATGGCCAGTTCGTACGCCACGGTGACGGTCGCACAGGCCACCTGCACCACGGACGCAAGCTGCAAGGCGCAGTACGGCTTCGTCGGCAAGTGCGAGTCTGCTGGCTTCTCCAAGCTCTGCGCTGCCATCGGCGATCCGTCGCTCATCCTCGACGTCCCGGTGACGCAGTTCCTCGACGACTACTTGTTCTTGGTGCCGGACAAGTACGCCGTCAACTACATCACGGTGGTCGCGCCCGCCGGCACAGCGGTCAACCTCGACGGCACGGTGCTCTTGCCCTCCGGCTTTACGACCATCCAGGGCACGACGTGGACGGTGGCGCGCTTGCCGATCGGCGCCGGCACCCACACCCTCAAGTCGAGCCAAAAGGTCGGCGTCTACGTCTACGGCTACGACGACGACGTCAGCTACGGCTACCCCGCGGGCGCCGGCCTCTAGGCGACTGGGCCGCTGGAGCGCGCTGCCAGCGGAGGGTCGCCGCTGTCAGAGGCGCTAAGCTCGGCGCCGAGCTCTGCCGCGACGCGCTTGGCGGCCTGAGCGCCCGACTCCAGCGCGCCAAAGATACCGTGCCCAGCCCGCGTGTTGGCGCCGCAAAAAAAGAGCCCGGGCAGGGGCCCGCGGTAGCCTGGACGACGGCTGAGGAATTGCTCGGGTGTGGCGGCGAGGCCGTAGCCTGTGCCGTCGCTGGCCCGCGTGTACCGCGTCTGCGACAGCGGGGTCGCGGACTCGCAGAAGCGGATGCGCTCCTTGACCCCTGGCAGCAGCGCCTCGGCGCGCTCGATCAGCTCGGCCTCGACGCGCTGCTTGAGCTCCAGGTAGGGGCCATCCTTGCGGTAGCTTCCATCGACGGCCGCGCGGTCCGAGCTGTGCCAGGCCTCCGCCCTGCCTGGCACCAGCGCCATGATCTCTAGGCCCATGTGGCCTGCCGGCGCGTGGCCGGGCGTGCCGCGGTCCTTCATGCTGGCGCTGGTGATGTAGCAGCCGCGCGGGGCGACGCGGCCGTCGACCATTGCCTCGCGGTAGAAGGCCTCCATGTCGGGGCTGTCGAAGCACCAGTAGTTGGCGTTGCGCATGCCGAGGTCGGCGAGATCGCCCTCGACGCCGAGGAAGGTCATGAAGATGGCGCCAGCCATCTCGAAGGATTCGGCCCGCGCTCGCCACGGCTCAGGCAGGTCGGCGCGCGGCAGCAGCTCGAGGAGGGTGCGCTTGAGGTCGGCGTTGCTGAGCACGGTCCGGGCCGCGATCTCGTGGGCTGGCTCCTTGGCCGTTGCCTCCAGCCGAACGCCGACGGCGCGGCCGTCGCGTATCACGATCTGCTCGACCGGTCGGCGCAGGTGGATGCTGCCGCCGGCGGCCTCGATGACCCCGGTGAGGCGATCTGCCGGCGCCTGCCCGCCACCGACCGGGTAGTACGCCCCGCGCAGGTAGTGGTTGACGAGGCCGCAGTGCAGCATCGCTGACACCCGTGAAGGCGGCAGGCCGTAGTCACCGCTCTGGCCGAGCAGGACGCCGCGCAGCAGCGGATTTCTCGTCACACTGTCGAGAAACTCGCCGATGGTGGCGTCGCGGTAGAGGGCGACCAGTCGGCCATGCAGCAGGACTGCCCGCAGCATGCCGAGGGCACCGCCACGGTAGGTCCGCCGCTGCATGGCGTCCACCTCAAGCAGCAGCCGCAGATAGCGATCGATGCCTCGCTTCTCCTCCGGGAAGTGCTCAAGCAGGCGGGCGCGAAAGGCCTCGTGGCCGACCGGGATGCGAAACTCCAGGTCAGGAAAGACCAGCGTATCGAAGCCGTCGGGGTCCAGCGGCGCCCACTCAACGCCGGCGCCGACGCTCTCGAGCAGCTGCGGCACCTTGCCGTCGGCCGCGCAGTCGCCGACGTAGTGCAGACCGACGTCGAAGCAGTAGCGGGCGTCTGAGCGGCCGCGCTCAAACATCGTCATGCAGCCGCCCGCGACGTAGTGGCCATCGAAGAGCGCCACCCGCAGGCCAGCGCGCGCCAGGTGGGCGCCAGCCATCAGGCCGCCTGGGCCGGCGCCGATGATGGCGACGTCCAGCTCGCCCGCTGGCAGCGGCGCGCGGGTGCGACGGACAGTGTCTTGCGTGGGGCTGAGCATGGGTCTTCCTTGACGCGACGCCGCGCAGAGATCGGCGCCGGGCGCGAGCGCGGCCCTGGACCGCAGGATGCGGCAGGGTCTGCCGGCTGTCGATGGTGGCGCCGGCGGGGCCGCTGGGCCTTGGTGGAGACGTCGGCGCGATGAGCGGCGCACTGGCACGCCGCCGAGCATTTGACGCCAGCCTCGGCGTATGCTTGAAACCCTTGGAGGTCGCCGCCGGCTGGCTTGCGGCGCCTCGTAGCGGGGGAGGGGGACCATGGCGACCGGGATGGGGGACGGCGAGCGCCGCCGCGAGGGTGGGCGCAGAACCTTCAGCGTGACGGGCCGTCACGAGGAGCTGGCGGAGCCACACGTAACGATTCGGCCGGAGGAGCACCCTGCCGTCAACGCCGATGCGCCGCTCATCGTCGTCACCCAGGCCTTCGGGCCGACCGGCGCCAGCCTCATCGAGACGGCGGTGACCTTCGACGGCTGGCCTGCGGTGACGGTCGGCGTCCGCGCAGCCGGGCAAGAGGGTGTGGTCTACCTGTCGCCGATCCACGGCGACGCCCGCAAGATCGGCATGGAAGACCTGCCGCTCGGCGTCCGCTGTGAGCTGTATTGCCCGCGCAGCGGCGCACTGCTCAAGGCCGTCGGTCCAGTCGAGGACGGTTCGAGGGCGACCTACTTCGCGATCTACCTGACGGCGCGGCTGTCGGCGGGCGAGTCGGTTCAGATCTCAGACATCTGGGGCCACTACCACTCGCGAATCATCGACGACATGGAGCTCATCAGCTACTGGGCCGACTCACACGATGGCGACGACGCCTGACTCGAGCCACGGCGCCGTTGACCGAGCCAAGGCGCCGCCTCGCGCCGCTAGCCCCAGGCGACGCCTGCGAGATCTCCGGGTCAGCGGGCCCAGAGAGCGCCGGGTTGGCCCCAGCCTTTGTCTTGCAGCCAGCAGCCGCCGCCTTCGCCGAGCCCTTCTTTGGCGACAAAGCGCGTGGCGCCGCTCGGACATGCGACGATGTCGGTGAAGCCATAGCCGCCGCCGTCGTCGGCAGCGCACTCAAAGCTGCCGTCGCGGTCGCGGTCGATGTACCACAGCAGTCCGTTGACCTTCTGTGAAGTCCAGGCCTTCTGGGCGTTGGTGACGTGGGCGCGCAGGGTCGCACCGCAGCCGTAGCGCAGGCGAGCGCCTGTGGTGAGGGCGACGATGCTGGCGTCGTCGAGCTTGAAAGGCCCGACAAACCCGGCGCCGTCGCCGCTAGCGTCTGGCCCGGCGCCGTGGGCCACCGACTTCGGATCGATGCGCATGACCTGAGTCCAGCCGCCGCCGTCGGCCCGCAGATCGCAGTGGCGCCAGGCCGCCGCGCCCGCCGCGACGGTGAGCTGGTAGCGGCCGTTGCCGCGGCCCTCGCCGGCGTCGCGGATCGCCTTGCACGACGCCGCTGGCTTGCCCGGCGCACCGAGACCGAGCGGCGGTCCGAGCCAGAGGCGCACGCCGTGGACGCCGCCGACGTCAGCCAGCTTCTTGCCGCCGCCCGCAGCGCAGCCGCCAACCTCGTCGTCGGCCTTGTCGGAGGGCCGGTAGGCCACGCCATCGCCCTCGCCGCGCCATACGCCGTAGCAGCCGCCGGGCAGGGTGCCCTCCGTGAGCTTGCCGGCGCCGCCGAAGCCGTGGACCGCGCCGGGCAGGATCGCGATGGGCCCGGCGCCGTCGTTCAGCAGCAGCGGATCCAACGTGTCGGCGCTGATCGGCATGCCGACCAAGCGGGCGTAGGTCGTGGCGACCCCGTCCTTGCTGGTGGCGTCCACAGCCAGCAGCGCCGGGTTGGTGATGGCGGCCTTGTCGAAGGCGGCGACCGACATGGAGGCGTCACCCAGCCGACGGCACTCCAGCTCGGGGCCGGCGGCGTCGGGGCCGGCGCCGACGTCGAGCCCAGGGGCGCCGACGAGGCAGACGCCGAGGTTCGACTGCCCCGCCGCCACCAGCGCCGCGACGAAGGCCGGAGACACCGCCGCGCTGCCCTGGCTGGCCGTCAGCCCGGCGGACGCCTCAGCGATAGAGGGGGCGGCGGCGCGTCCAACGACCTTGACGGCGCCGAAGCTGCCGCTCGCCAGCTGCCCAAAGCCGGCGCCGTATGCCTTGGCCTCGTTGGGCAAGTCGTCGGCCGGGCCATCCATCAGGTTGGCGACCAAGGTGAGGCCGCCTGCCTGCATGTCGCACGCGAGGTCGAGGGCGGCGATGGGCCCCTCGCCATCGGGATCGATGGTGTAGACGCCGTCGGGGGCGCTCGGAAACTGCTTGTGCAGCGCCGCGCAGTGCGTCACCGCCTCGAAGTGGCAGAGGGGCGTGCAGCCGTCGTTGGATTCGCGGTTGCCGTCATCGCAGTGCTCGCCCTCTTGCACCTTGCCGTCGCCGCAGAGGCTGCGGGTCCAGTAGCGCAGCGCGATGGGCTGGCCGGTGCTGTGGAAGGCGCTCGAGCCTTGGTGCTGCCAGGCGATGTCGAGGCTGCTCTGCTGGCCGTTGAGGTGCGGCGCCCACGACAGGGCAGGGTCGCTGCTGTCGGCCTTCTGGCCTATGATGCCGCAATTGCCAAAGCGCCGCGTGACGTTGAGGATGGTGTCGAGGTTGCCCTCGCAGGCTGGGCCGAGCTGCGCTCCGAAACAGGCCGTAAAGACCGACTCGCCCGCCGCCGCGATGCTGAAGGGTAGCCAGAAGCGCGCCGGCCCGTCGGCGACGTCCCATTCGACGCCGCTGGCATCTTTGATCACCACCCGATCGGAGAGCGGCCAGACGCGTTCTGCTTTCGGCGCGCCGTCTTGTAAGACACGGCCATTGTACCGGAAGCGGTAGGCGACATCGAAGGCGGCGCCGGACTTACCGGCGAGCACCACCTGCGCCTCTTGCCGCAGCAGGAACGCGCCTTGGTTGTGCATCAGCTTGCGCCAGTCGTGGCTCTGGATCGTGAAGTCGTCGCTGGCCACGCCAGGCGCCATCGGCTTGGCCTCGGCGTTGCCTTGGATCCAGATGGGCACGGTGACAAAAGACTTCTCGTAGCGGGCCTGCGAGATGTGGATGACGGCCTTGTGCTGGCCGAACTGCGCCATCAGCGTCCAGCCGCCGCCGCTGGTCTGCAGGTCGCAGTAGACCTCGAAGGGCTTGTTCGGCCCCTGGTCATCGGGATCGACCAGATAGACGCCGCTCGGGCGCTTGGGGTCGATGGCCTGGACGTGGGCGCAGTCGAGGCCGCCGATGAGCAGCACGCATTTGCCCTGTTGGCACCAGCGTTGGCCGTCGCCGCTGCAGGGCGTCTGGTCTGCCACCGCCTTGTGCTCGCAGCTCTTGCCGTCGGCGGCGCAGCTGTCGATGGTGCAAAGGTTCTTGTCGTCGCAACCGCCGGGTTGGCCTTTGCACGCGCCCTCACCGCAGGTGTCGGCCTTGGTGCACGGGTCGCCGTCGTCGCAGGGCGCGGTCGTCGCCTGCACTTTGCATTGCGCGCCCTGGCAGACGCTCTCCATGCACAGGGCCGACGTCGTGCAGGCCGTGAGCGCGCCCGGCTGACAGGAGCCAGCCTGACAGTGCGACGGCGCCTTGGCCTGGTTGTCGGTGGTGCAAGTGGCGTCGGAGCAGACGGTGCCCTCGGGGTGCGGCTGGCAGGCGCCCTTGCCGTCGCAGTGGCCGACCAAGCCGCAGCTGCTCGCGGGCTCGGCGGCGCACTCGGAGTCGGGGTCTTGGCCCTGCTGGACCGGTGCGCAGGTGCCGTCCTTGACGCCGGTATTGGCGGCGACGCAGGCCGCGCACGGCGCATTGCAGGCAGACAGGCAGCAGACGCCGTCGACGCAGAAGCCGCTCTCGCAGTCGCCGCCCGCGCTGCAGGCGCTGCCCGGCACGGGCTTGGGGACGCAGGTGCCGGCGATGCATTGCCCAGGAATGACCTGAGCGTCGCCGCCAGGGGCGAAGCTGCACGCCGCCTTGTCTGGCAATGGCGTCGCGACGCAGCCCTTGCCGGCTGGGTCACAGCTGTCGCTGGTGCAGGCGTTGGCGTCGTCGCAGGTGGCGTCGTCGGTCTTGCCGTTGCAGTCGTCGTCGACGCCGTTGCAGAGCTCAGCCTGGGGTGGCTTGGCAGCACAGGACGCCACCGCCCCGGCTTGCAGGCAGCGCGCCACGCCTGGGCAGCTGCCGCCGCCTTCGCCCGCCTTGACGCAGGTGGTCTCGGCCGCCAGCTCCACGGCGTTGACGCTGCAGGCGCAGGTCGCGAGCGCCGCCAAGGCGTCTGCGGCGCCCGCTGGCACGCATTGCACCGCGCCGACGCCGCCGACGTCGATCGCGTCGACGCAGCTGAAGCCGACGCCGCAGGGTTCGTCGACGCTGCAGTCGGTGCCGCAGAAGGCGCCAGCGGCGCCGGCGCCAAGGCAGCGCGCTCCCGACATCCCCGCCGCTTGGCAGTCCTTGTTCTCGCGGCACGGCATGCACAGCCGGGCGAAGCGGTCGAGGCAGACGTAGGCGAGATCGACGCTGCCAGGCGCTTGGCCGCAACGCTGCAGCGGTGGGCAGTCGCTGACGCAGGTCTCGCCGCAGCGGCGGCCGGCCGCGGTCTCGAGGCAGTGGCCAGAGTCGCAGTCGCCGTTGCCCTGGCAGACGCAGCCGGCGCCGCCTGGACAGACCGGCCCAGTGGCGGTGTCGCCGCCGCGGCGGCTGTCCTCGCCGCCGCCGAGGTCGTCCGCGCCGTCGACCTCCGCCGCCGCGATGTCGCCGCTGACCTCGGCGGCGTCGGCGCCGGTCTTGGCCTTCGTCTCTGGCGCGGCCTCGCCGCAGGCGGCTGTCGCTAGCGTCATCCAGGCGGCGAAGACCGCTGGGCGCGCTGCATCCGTCCAGTTTCGCTTCCAGCGCTTTGACATCCGTGATCCCCGTGCGGCGCGCGGCGTCCGCCGCCGGTGCCGTCAGCCTAGCCTCCCCGGCGTGGCGAGGCCAGGGGCCAGGGGGCCAGGGGGGGCCTGGGCACCCAGAAAGCTCGGCGCTCTGCGTGGTCCGCGCCTCCCAACGCAGGGCATATTCTCCTCGGCTAGATCCCGGTCGAGCCGAACCCCGCCCCGGCGCGCTCGGTCGCCTCGGCAGCGAAGGCGTCAGCGTCGCAGAGCGTCAGCTCGGCACGCGCGACGGCCTGAATCACCAGCTGCGCGACTCGGTCGCCCCGGCGAATGACGAAGGGCGCCTCGCCGTGGTTGATGAGCAAGATGGCCACCTCGCCGCGGTAGTCAGTGTCGATGGTCCCTGGCGCGTTGAGCACGGTGACGCCGTGGTGAAACGCCAAGCCTGACCGTGGTCGCACCTGCGCCTCGAAGCCAGGCGGCAGGGCGATGGCGAGGCCGGTAGGGACCTTGGCGCGGGCACCCGGCCCGAGGGTCAGCGGCTCTGCGACCGCGGCGTGGAGATCGGCGCCGGCGGCGAGCGCGCTGGCATAGCGAGGCAGCGGCAGGTCGCCGTCGCGCTCGGGGTGCAAGCGCAGGACGCGGACGGCACTTGCGGCGGCGGTCGTCGGTTGCGGCGACGCCGCGGCAGGCGAAGCCGCGAAGGGAGTGGGCGCAGCAGACATGGTGAATCCTCCGCGGCGCTAGCCCGGCGGCGGCGCTGGGCCGTTGGCGGCGGGCGCGGCGGGAGCGCCGCCCAAAATGAAGCCAATTCCGACCTGTATGGCGCGCTGTCCGCCGGTGCCCGTGACCACGCCGGTGCCAGTGAGCGCCCGCAGCCAGGGCATGGCGAACGAGACCTCCGGCACAACGGCGAAGGCCCTTGAGATCTGCCATCGCAGCGAGGCTGAGGCGCCGACCGCGGCGGTGTGCGAAGTGGCCGCGCTGGAGGTCTCGACCACCTGCATGAGCCAGCCGAGGCGCGGTCCGAGGGTGACGTCGACTCCCTCGATGATCGGGTAGCTGATCAGCAGGGGCAGCGTGGCGCCCGCGAAGTGCAGGTCGTCGCCGCCCGAGCCCGTTGGCGTGCCCGAGAAATTGCCGATGTAGCCGACGCTGGGCGCGAGTGCGATGGCCAGCTTGCGGCCGGCGCCTTTGCGCAGCAGCGCGATCTTGGCGTCCACTTGCAGGCCGGCGCCCAGGCGCGCCCCGACCTCGATGTCGTCGCGGAGGCCGTAGCGGGTGCCGAGCTCGACGAAGGGCATGGTCTGCGGCGCGCCACCCACCGCGATGCGCATCGCCTGCGGTGCGACCCAGAAGGTCGAGGTGCCGCGCGGCAGGGTGTGGGCAGTGGTGTACGACGAGACGGCGCAGCCGGTGGCCGCGGAGACGATGAGCACTAGCAGCGCGCAGGCGCCGCCAAGGGCCTCGGACGCGGAGCGAGGTGGGCGACCCAGGGCCGTCACGGCTGGCGGCGAGGCGGAGCGTCGGTTCATTGGTTCAGGTCCCACTTCGGTCGCAGCCAGGAGGCTCGCAGCGCCTCGGCGTCGCGCTCGAGGGCAGCCCCCAGGCCCTCGTCGCCGTCCAGGAAGACCACGAAATCGAACTGGCGGTCATCGCGGCCGAACTCCTCGTCGAAGCGGGCGATGAGGTCGTTGGGTGGCAAGGCGACCCGGCCCATCACCTCCGGCAGCGGATCGAGGCGGAGGCCGACCCCGACGCCGGTGGGCAGGTTGTAGGCGGTGTAGACCAGCTCCGAGCAGACGAGCTGCGACACGGTCAGGAAGTCGAAGTCGAAGTCGTAGGGCTTGCCAAAGTGGCGGAACGACTCGGCGATGGCCCAGGCGCGCTCGGCCTTGCTGCGCCGGGGCCGCAAAAAGGCGACGTGGTCGGCGAGGCAGGAGTGCTCGATGCTGTTGACGATGACGCCTTCGCTGACGGCCTCCAACACCCGCGCCGGGTGGCCGTCTACGGGCTGCAGAAAGGCCTGCCAAGCCTCAGGCGACTCGGCGGCGATGCGGGCCGTCAGACCGCCTGGGAAGGCCGACAGCACGCCCGGATCGGCGGCCCAGGCCTCAAGCTCGGCGGCGCTGCCGACGTAGAGCGCGGCGTGCGGCCAGAAGCCCGGCAGGCCGAGGTTGCTGAGGTACCAGTTGCGGCGCTCGACGATGACGTCACCGGGCTCAAAGCGCGGCTGCACGGCGGCGAGCTGCGCTTCGCTGATCAGATGGCCGCCGTCGTCGCGCAGCCGGGTGTCGCCGAGCCAGAGGGCGATGTCTTTCACCAGCGGGTCGATGACGCCGCCGATCTCGTTGCCCAGCATCACGCCGATGACGTGGTGCAGCAGCTTGCCGCCGCTCTTGCGCCAAGCGGCCCTGGCCTCGCGGGTGGCGTCGAGCGCGGTGTCGGCGACCGCGGCGGCGATGGCGTCGCCGTCGATGGCGTCGACCTTGGCTTGCTTGTCCGGCGGCAGGGGTTGGCCGGTGCGGGCGGCCTTGTCGGCGAGGCGCAGCAGCTGCCAGGCGGCTTGCAGGTCGGTGATCGTCGCGGCCTCGGCTGGCAGCGCCGCGCGGGCTTCGAGCAAGGCATCGAACGCGATGTCGAGCTGCAGCGGCGTATCGGGCCGGGCGGTCTCGATGGACAAGCGCGTCAGCTGGCCCGGCGCGACACCGTGCGCTGGGCTGCCCTCGTCGAGCGCCGCCGTGATGGCAGCGTTGTCGCTCACCAGCGCCAGCAACCGCAGCCGCTCGAACAGCTGACGGGCGTAGGCGCCGAGGCCGAGCGCGCGACCGAGGGCCAGCTCGCGGGCGTCCTCGCGGCCGGCGCCAGAGCGGAGGTGGATCTCGCAGAACGACTCCAACGCGAGGTCGTAGTCGATCACTCGGGCGAAGAGCGGCAGCAAAAACGCCCGCTCGTCGAACGTCAACGGCGCGGCGCCGTCGCGGCTCCACAGCGCCTGCTCGGCGCTCAAGGCGGCGCCAGCGCGGGCGCTGTCTCGCATCAACCGCAGCACGGCCAGGGCGTCCTTCGGGCGGATGCGCTCGCTCCTGCCGGCGCAACCAAACAGCGGCGTCAATCCGACGAAGGCCGCTAGGCAGAGCACCAACACCGCACGCAGCGCCGCCGCCAGGCGCCCCACACGCCGGCTCACGCCCTCAGAAACCGTGGCCTCGACTGCAGGCGCGTGGCGGCGTCGCGCGCCCAAGCGACCGCAGATGCGCGCCGGGTCGTTCCTCTCGCGCCGAAGTCGCGTTCGCGCCATGGCGTCACGATACCACGCGCGCTGCCGGTCGCCAAGGTTGGCGCGGCGTGCTAGAAGTCGAGTCGGCCTGCAGGCCACGGAGGACAGCCACGCATGGACTCGCCATCAGCCCCCGATGCGTCTGCCTCTGACGCGTCTGCCCCTGCCGCGCCGCCGCCGCCCCCCGCCGCTACCGCCTCGACGGTGGAGCACGATCGCTACTGGTTGGCCCACGTCTACCGGCCCGAGGGCGCGCGGGCGCTGACGCTGCGGTCGCTCCTGGCCGGCTGTGTCATCGGCGGCGTGATGAGCTTCTCTAACCTGTACATCGGGTTGAAGACCGGATGGGGTCTCGGCGCCTCGATCACGTCGGCCATCATCGCCTACGCCTTCTTCAGCACCTGGCAGCGAATCGCCGGCACGCCCCACGAGCGCCACTTTTCGGTCCTAGAGAACAACACCATGCAGACGGCGGCCTCGGCGGCGGCCTACATGACTTCGGCCGGTCTGGTGGCGGCGATCCCCGCCCTCTACATGGTCAGCAAGGACGCGATCGCCAAGGATCCCAAGGCCGTGCCGCCGCTCTACCTGATCAATGAGGCCGGCGCGGTGGTCTTCGACATCGCCACCGCCATCCCGTGGCTCATCGCGATCTGCCTCGTTGGCGTGGTGGCGGCCATCCCAGTCAAGCGAAAGCTAATCAACGACGAGCGGTTGCGCTTTCCGTCTGGCGTCGCTTGCGCGGAGACCCTGCGCTCGCTGCACGCGGCAGGCGGCGACGGCGCGCGGCAGGCTCGGGGCCTCTTCTCGGGCGCGGCCTTTGCCGGGTTGATCAAAGCCATCAAGGACATCGGCCCCATGCTGGGCAGCGTCAAGGCGCCGTCGGCGGCCGTCAAGTCGGTGGCGGCGGCGTGGCCCACGCTCGGCGATCAGATCGCGATTTTCGGCCCGGGCCTCGCCAAGTGGAAGGTGGCCCTCGGCACCGACCTCTGGACCCTCGGCGCCGGCGCCATCATGGGCATGCGGGTGACGATCTCGATGATGCTCTTCGCGGTGGCGGCCCATGTCGTCGCGCCGCCGCTGCTGCTCGACGCCGGCTTCATCACCTGCGCCAAGCTCCCCGCGGGCGCCACCTGCTCGGCAGAGCACCTGCAGTACGGCGACTTCACGTCTTGGACGCTGTGGCCCGGCGTCGCCCTGATGGTGGCGCACTCGCTGGTCGGCCTCGCGCTGCAGCTGCCCAAGATGCTGGCGGGCTTGCAGCGGACGTTGTCGAGCAAGGGCCAGGGCGCGGGAGCTGGGGCCGAGGCGGTCCCTGGGCTCGCCGCCGTCGAGGCGCCGCGTTCCTGGTTCTGGGGCGGCCTGCTCGTCGCCGGTGGCGCCGCCGTCGTCATGCAGAAGGCGCTGTTTGGCATCGAGCCGCACCTCGGCGCGCTCTCGGTGGCGCTGGCGCTCGGCCTCGCCTTCGTCGCCGCCCGCAGCGTCGCCGAGACCGACATCAACCCGATCGGCGCCATGGGCAAGGTCACCCAGCTGGTCTTTGGCGGTGTGCTGCCGGGCGCCGTCGTGCCGAACCTGATGACGGCGAGCGTCACCGGTGGCGCGGCGAGCCAGACCGGCGACCTCCTCACCGACCTCAAGACCGGCTACCTGCTCGGCGCCAACCCGCGCGTGCAGGTGCTGGCCCAGATCTCGGGGATTTTCGCCGGCGCCTTCTTCGCCGCCTTGGCGTACAGCGTCTTGGTCAACCCGGCCGACCTCGGCACGCCTGAGTGGCCGGCGCCGGCGGCGGTGGTGTGGGCCAAGGTAGCGGAGCTGCTCGGCAAAGGCCTCCACCACATGGCCCCCGACAAGCTCTCGGCCATTGGCTGGGCGAGCTTGGCTGGTGGCCTCATGGCCATCGTCGAGGCTGTCGCCCCAGCGTCCGTCCGCAAGTGGCTGCCTTCGATCGCTGGCGGCGGCGTGGCGATCTTGGTGCCCTTCGTCTACTCGCTGAACATGTTCCTCGGCGCCCTGCTGGCAGCCGGACTGCAGCGGGTGCGGCCGGTCTTTGCGGCGACCTTCCTCGTCGTCGGCGCCTCTGGGCTCATCGCCGGCGAGACCCTGATGGGCGTCGCCTTGAAGTTCGTGCAGGTGCTCGGCATCCAGTAGCTCCCTGCGCGGCCCGGTGGCCGTGCCTGCCGACGGCGCCCGCTGAGCCGATCTACCCCCCAACCGGCGCCTCGCCCAGCGCCAGCCCGCACCGAGGAGCCGCCGCGATGGCCCTGAACCTGCCCAACCAGCCGCACGACGACGCCGACCGCTACCTCGCCTTCCTCGAAGAGGCCTGCACCCCGGCGCACGCCGTCGTCGCCGTCTGCAACCGCTTGCGCAGCGGCGGTTTCGCCGAGCGGAGCGCCGATGAGGCTTGGCTGCCCGTCGCGGGCGAGCGCTTCTTCGTCATCGCCGGCGATGGCCGCAGCGTGATCGCCGGCATCGTCGGCAGCCGCAGCCCAGTCGACACCGGCTACCTCGTCTTTGGCGCCCACACCGACAGCCCAGACCTGCGCATCCGCCTCAACCCGGTCCGACGCGAGGCCGGCACCGTGCAGCTGCTGACCCAAGTCCACGGCGGCATCATCCGGCGCAGCTGGCTCGACCGACCGCTGATGCTCGCCGGCGTCGTCTATCGCCTGCTGCGCGACAAGGAGGGAGCGCCGCGCTTTCACCCGCTGACCGGTCAGCCGTTGATGGGGCGCCAGCTCGTGCGGTTGCCGCGGCCGCTCGCCGTCATCCCCGACCTCGCCATCCACCTCGACCGCGACAAGAACGACCAAGGCGGCATCAACCCGGAGACGGCGCTGCACGCGGTGTTCGCCAGCGGCCAGCCGGTCGAAGAGGCGGTGGCGTTGCTCTCGCACGAGCTGGGGCTGCCCCTCGACGCCGTCGACGGCTTCGACCTTCACCTCGTGCCTTTTCAGCCACCGCAGCGCCTCGGCATCGACGGCTCGCTGCTCTTTGGCCCGCGACACGACGACCTCGCCATGGTCTTTGCCGGCGTCTCGGGCCTCATCGCCGCCGCTGAGGTCAACGACGCCGCGGCGCCCACCTTCGCCGCCACCCGCATCGTCGCCTGCTTTGACGCCGAGGAGACCGGCTCGCAGACCAGCTCGGGTGCGGCGAGCGCGATGCTGCGCGACCTGCTGCTGCGCCTGGCGCGGCGCCACCCCGGCTCGCCCGTCGATGTCGATCCCGAGCTGGCGTTCGCCCGCTCGCTGGTGCTGTCTGGCGACATGGCGCACGCGCTGCACCCGAATTTCCAGGACAAGCACGACCGCGCCCACGCCCCGCTCATCAACCAGGGGCTGGTGGTCAAGGTCAACACCAACGACCGCTATGCCAGCAGCGGCGAGACCATCGCCGCCTTTCGCGCCCTGTGCGAGGCGGCCAAGGTGCCGCTGCAGGCCTACGTGCATCGGCAGGACGCCGTCTGCGGCACGACGATCGGCCCCATCGTCGCCGCCCAGCTCGGCGCTCGCACGGTCGACTTCGGCGCCCCGATGTGGGCCATGCACTCGACCGGCGAGACGATGGGCGCCCTCGACATGGGCTACGCCGTGGCGCTGGCCACCACCTACTTCCGCGGGGGGCAAGCATGAGGCAGTCGAAGGCGAAGACGACAGCGCCATCGGGGTGGGCAGCCTGGACCCGCGGCGCCAGCGCTTGCTCGGCGTGGACGCTTCCCCGCTCCGCGCTGCCGGCGCTACTGACGACGCTGCTTGCGGCGCTGCTGGCGTCGCTGCTCTGGGCCCAGCCGGCCAGCGCCGTCCCCGTCATCCCCGCCGGCCAGGAGTCGCGCGTCGGGCGCCTGCTCGGCGAAGGCGAGTCCCTCGCCGGCTGCAAGCTCGAGCGCGCCGAGATCGCCGCTGAGGCCATCTTCGGCCATTGGCGCTGCCCAGGCGGCGCGGCCTCGCTGCGGGCGCGCAACGGCAAAGACCCCTCAGCGGCAGATCGCGTCGCCTGCGGCCACGGCGGCGGGCTCGAGCTGGCCGCGGTGGCCAGCGTCGGCGCTGCGGCGCCTGAGTCCGAGGCGCAGGCGCT
>SXGT01301066.1_pt1 | contig 17141 bp, 16 predicted proteins | sample 3176221 | NCBI WGS metagenome assembly SXGT01 (sample SAMN11356862, study PRJNA531348) | freshwater metagenome | isolation source: freshwater sample F1-120 | place: China: Fuxian Lake, Yuxi | collected 2017-12-25 | reverse complement strand
CGGGCCATCAGACCACCTTCGGTTCGGCCGGCAAGCCGAGCGCGCGCTCGCCGATGACATTGCGCTGGATCTGATTGCTGCCGCCGTAGATCGTGTCGGCACGCGAGTACAAGAACAGTCGCTGGAGCAGATCGAGCGGGTACCGCTCGTCCTCTGGGGATTCGATCGGGCCGTCCGCGATCATGCCGTTCGCGCCCTGCACGTCGACCGCGAGCTCGCCGAGTCCCCGGTGGAAGTTCGCCCAGAACAGCTTGTGGATCGACGTCTCGCGTGACACGTCGCCGTGCTCGAGCACGCTCAACGTGCGCAGCGCGTGGAACCGCATCACCCGCAGCGTGATCCACGCGTCGGCGAGACGCTGACGAAATGCAGGATCGGTCGCGAGTCCGTTTGCCCGAGCCTTTGCGGTGATGGTCTCGAGCTCACGTTCGAAACCGAGTTGTTGGCCGAGCGTGCTCGCGCCGCGTTCGAACGCCAGCGTTCCCATCGCGACTTTCCAGCCGTTGCCCTCGCCGCCGACGGTGTGAGCGAGGCTCGCGCGAGCGTCGTCGAAGAACACTTCGTTGAATTCGCTCGTGCCCGTGATTTGCACAATCGGCCGGATCTCGATTCCGGGCTGATCCATCGGCGCCAGCAAATAGGAGAGGCCTTTGTGTCGTTTGCTCTCGGGGTCGGTGCGGCACACAACGAAGCACCAGTGGGCCCAGTGCGCGAGCGACGTCCACACCTTCTGGCCCGAGATCGCCCACTCGTCGCCGTCGCGGACCGCGCGAGTACTGACGTTCGCGAGGTCACTGCCGGCATTGGGCTCGCTGTAACCCTGGCACCACAGTTCGGTGCCATCGAGGATGCGAGGCAAGAACCGCGACTTTTGCGCCTCGTCGCCGAAGGCCACCAGGGTCGGGCCAATGAGACCTTCGTTCACGATGCCGACCCGCCCCGGTCCGCCGGCTCGCGCGTACTCCTCGTAGAAGATGACTTGTTCGAGCAGGGTCGCGCCGCGACCGCCGTACTGCTGCGGCCAACCGAGCCCGATCCAGCCGTGGCGGCCGAGTTCTTGTTCCCACTCCCAGCGCGCTTCGAACAAGACGTGCTCGTCGCCGGGCCCGCCGCGACCGCGCACCTTCGCGAACTTCGTGTCGAGGCGATCATCGAGAAACGCGCGCGCCTCGACTCGGAAGGCCTCGTGCTCGGGTGAAAACCGCAGATCCAAGGCGAGTTGCTCCGCCATATCCGGGGCGCGTCGGACCTGACGCACCGTCAGATCGCGACGCTAGCGAACTGCGCGAACCTCACTCGATGCGCGGCGATCGCGACAGAATGGCGCGATGACTGAGCGAGCGCTGCGGAATGGAACTGCGGTGGTCACGGGCGCGTCTCGCGGCCTTGGCCGAGCGATCGCGCTCGAGTTGGCCGATCGCGGCTACCGGTGCGTGGCGACGATGCGTCGCGAGGCTGACGGGAACGACTTGCCCGAGTCGATCGACGTGGCGTGCCTCGACGTGACGGACGCCGCGACGATTTCGATCCCCGATGACCTGTCGGTGATCGTGAACAACGCAGGCGTCGAAACCGACAACCTGCCGATCGAGCACGGCGATGTCGAACGCCACTGGAGGTACCTGTTCGAGACGAACGTCTTCGGGCTGGCGCGGGTGTGCGCGCACGCGATTCCGATCCTGCGGGCCAACGGCGGTGGGGTGATTTGCAACGTCACGTCGTCGTCGATCCTGGCGCCGGTTCCGTTCCTCGGCATGTATCGCGCATCGAAGGCCGCGGTGAGCGCAATGAGCGAGTCGTTGCAAGCCGAGGTCGCCGCGTTCGGGATCCGCATCGTCGAAGTCATGCCTGGCCCGATCATCACCGACATGTTGCTGGGCGGCGACCACCCGGCTGAAGCGATCGACCATGACGAGTACCGCGATCACGCACAACGGATGTTCGAAGGTCGGGCGGCAGTGCGCGACGCGTACACGCCTGCCCCGGTTGCTGCAGCGCGCGTGGTCGACGCGATCGAAGATCGTGACGGCCCGATGCGATACGGCTGCGACCCGGTCAGTGATGGCTTGTTGGCCGGATGGCGCGCGACGCCGCACGATGCGTTCTATCGACAGATCCTCGAAGCGATGCTGTGAGCTGCTCGCCGTTACTCGAGCGCGCCCTCGTCACGAAGCCGATCGATCGTTGCCGAGTCGAGTGACAGCAGTTCGCGGAACACCCAGTCGTTGTCCTGGCCGAGGGTCGGGCCCGCGCGGTCGTATCCGACGTTCGCGGCTGAGAACCGCAGACCGTTGCGTTCGTAGACGCCATCGCCCATGAACGGGTGCGTGTGGTGTTCGAAATGCGTGCGGTCGTGGAGTTGCGGGTCGGACAAGACGTCGCCGAAGTCGGCCACGGGGACGGCTTCGACGCCGTCGCGTTGGAGTGCAGCGGCGACCTCGTCACGGGGTCGCGAGCGCGTCCAGGCCGCAATCTGGTCGTCGCCGGGTTCGGTTCCGATGCGTCGCTCGATTGCGGCCAATTGGGAGTCGTTCCACGCGGCGATCGCGATCCAGCGATCGTCTCCCGTCGCGTCATCGGCGCACGCGTACACGCCGTGCACGCGCGCTCGCGGGTTGGCGTTGCCGGCTCGCATGCCGGTCGTGCCGTCGAGTTCGTAGTCGATCAACCACGGGCTCAGCGCGAACAGCCCCGCCTCGACCTGCGCGACGTCGAGGTAACACCCGCGCCCTGTTTGTTGGCGATGCCACAGCCCTGCGGCGAGCGCCGTTGCGACGTAACGCGGCGCGAGGGAATCGGTGATCGTGCCAAACGGTCCGACCGGTTCGCGATCGGGCCACCCGGTGAGCCAATTCCAGCCCGACAGTGCGCTGCCCTGGCCGCCGAAGCCGGGGTAGTTCTTGTGCGGACCGGTCTGGCCGTTCAAACACGCCGAGATCATCACGAGATCCGGCCGGATCGCCCGCAGATCGTCGGATCCGAGGCCGAATCCTGCCATGGCTCGCGGGGCGTAGTTCTCCGCAACGGCATCGGCCCACTCGGCGACGAGGCGTTGCACGAGCGCGATTGCCTCTGGGTGTTTGAGGTTCAGCGTCACATGCCGTTTGCCGCAGTTCAGCGCGTCGTAGAGCGACGCGCCTTCGAGTCCGTGCGGGTTGTTCGGACCGAGGGCCATCGCGCGCAGGAAGTCGGGTCGACTCGGCGACTCGACCCGCAACACCGTCGCGCCGTGCTCGGCGAAGTATCGCGTTGCGATCGGGCCGGCCGCTCCGCTGCCGAACTCCAAGATCCTGATTCCCGCCCACGGTCCCGAGGTCGCCGAAGTCGCGCGTGCGTCGGGGAGCGACGACGATGGTCGCAGTTCCGGGTCGGGCGGTGCTGCCGACGGTCCCGCGGCGGCCGCGCCGTGCACGGTCACGAACGATCGCGGGATCCGGCGCGCTTCATCGTGTTCGACGAACCAGCCGCGCGCCGCGAGTTGCGCCGACGCGAACACTTCTTTCGGCGAGTTCACGGGCGCGAGCATGAGGTTGGTATCGCACGCGATCGCGTACAGATCAGCCGACGTCTTCGTTGTGAAGTAGCGACCAATCGCCCGTTCCATTGCCAGCAACTCGCTGTCGGGCGCAGTGGTCTGCGACCACGTGGTCCAGTCCTGGTCGAGCGCGGGCTCGTCGATGCCGGCATCGCGGACGAGCTGCGCGATGAGGGTCATGCTCGCCCGGCGGGCTTTCCCGCCGCGGATCCCGAAGCTCACGAAGCCGTCGAGCGTTGGGTAGATCTCACGAGTGCGTCCGATCTTCGCTCCCGAGCGTCGGATCCGCCCCGGCTCACGAAATTGACGCCCGGCGGCGCCCATGTTCGCAACGAGTACGCACTCCTGCATCGACAGGTCGACGATCTGGCGGCGTCCGGTCGCGAGCGCGGCGATCGCTCCGTACGCGGCCTCGCCCGCGACGTGCGCGTATGCCGCGGGTTCACTCGGCCGCACCGGGGCCCGATCGGGATCGCCGGTCGCATACAGGTTGCCGCTCGCTGCCATCACGCCAAGATCGGTGGCCGTCCAGTGGGCACGAGGGCCAGTGAGGCCGAACGGCGTGATGCGCAGCCAATGCGTGTCGGGCGCAGTGGCCGGGTCGAGTTGGACCGCTCCCTCGTGATGCGGCTCGTCGATGACGACGTCGGCCGCTTGTGCGAGGTCGACGAGTTGCGTCGGCCCCGGGTCGGCAATCACGCGGGTGCCCGCGCTCCAGGCGATGACGGCGGCGCGCCGAGCTGCGAGGAGGTCGCCCGCGGCGGGCCGAATCCGCGTGACGTCGGCGCCGAGATCGGCCAGGACCCGTCCGGCGCGGGCCGAGACTTCGCCGCCGAGCACAACCACTCGAACGTCGCCGAGCAGGCCGGTTGGTGCCGTCATGACGAGGAGTGTACGAACCTCAGCGCTTGACCCCACCGACTCCGGTATTGGTCTGGGTTGCGGTGCGGATCGCTTCGAGCGTGAGCCGCTGCACCGTGCGTTGGTGCACGTAGTTGAGGACGCGATCGACCGCGGGGATCAGTCGTTCGCTCGACGCCGTCAACTGCTGTTGGATCGCTTCGAGCTCTTCGGCGTCCCAGTCGTCGCGCGTCCAGCCAGCGAGCACCGCGTGCACGTCGGTCTGCAGGGCGCGGAATTGACGGACGTAGATGGTCGCCAACTCGGCGAGGATCGCCGGCGGCATTCCGATGTCGAGGAGTTCGCGGACCGACCGCAGCATGGTGAGGTCGGCGTCGTCGTAGGACTCGCGTCCGAACTCGGCGGGTTCGGGGAGCAGGCCGACCGTCTTCAAGGTCGCGACGAGATCGGCGGGGACTCGCGACCGCTCTGCGAGCTCGGACTCGGAGTAGTGATGGCGGGTTCCGCCGAAGATCCCGTCGATGCCGGGTCGATCACTGCACAGGATCGCTCGGATCGCAGCGAGCGAGAACCGTTGGTCCTGCAGGTCGCGGATCTGGTCGAGCCGATCGATGTGCTCGGGTCCGTAGACCTTGTGGCGTCCTGCGGCGATCGGCGGCGGGAGCAACTTCTCTCGGGCGTAGTAGCGAATCGTGTCGACGGTGAGCCGACAACGCTGGGCCAGCTCGTCGATGCGCAGGCCGCTCTGACGGGCCCCAGATCCAGTGGGCCCAGATCCAGTGAGCCCAGATCCAGTGAGCCCAGATCCAGTGACCCCGGGTTCGGGGGATTCGGTTTCGTTCAAGGCGATGGCTCCGGGCTCAGGCCCTCGGAAGGGCTGGGTGTCCGATGTCACACTCTAAGAGCATCGACTTCGTGAGGGAATGACTTGACATCCTCCACCTTGAGAGTATTTACTGTCAAAGTCAATGCGCAACGAGTAGCGGCTCGCGGCGCGACAGATCGAAGGAGGTGCGCACATGAATGCACTGAGCTGGTTGGCCAAGCAACTCGCCTGGGAACAGCGACTGATGGAGTTGCGCATCGAGCGTCACACCCCGACGCTCGCCGCGGCCAAGCGCAAAGCCGGCACGAACAAGGTCGCCGTCAAGGCGGCATAGCTCGCAGGCCCGACCCGCATCCCCCCGAGGGGTCGGAGCCGCGGACCGGTCGAATCCCCCCTCGGCCGGGATAACGGAAAGCGAACGGCCCGGCACCCCCCCGCCGGGCCGTTTCGCGTCTCGGTACATTCTGCGTGATGGCGGCCCAGGCGACGAGGGCGACGGCGGCGCTCACGAGGCTCGGCATCACGTTTCGAGTGCATGCGTACGACCACGATCCGCGGGCCGACGGCTACGGCACCGAAGCCGTCGAGCGGCTCGGACTCGACCCTGATCGCACGTTCAAGACGTTGTTGGTTGGCGCCGGCCCACAGCTGTTGGTTGCGGTCGTGCCGGTTTCGGCCCTGCTCGATCTGAAGGCCCTGGCCGCAGCCGCCGGAACGAAGTCGCTGGCGATGGCCGATCCCGCGGCGGCGGAACGAGCGACCGGCTACGTGGTCGGTGGCATCAGTCCGATCGCGCAGCAGCGTCGTCTGCCGACGTTCGTCGATTCGTCGGCGGCGGACTTCGCGACGATCTACTGCAGCGCCGGGCGGCGCGGACTCGAAGTCGAACTCTCGCCCGATGATCTGTGCCGGGCCACCGACGCGACCTTGGCGCATATCGCCCGCCGCTGAACGCCCGCCGCTGAACGCCCGCGGAGTTGGCGCCGGATCAGGCGCGAACCCAACGGGGGAGCGCGACGTCATCGATCTTCGCAAACACGACGCGTACCCGTTCGCCGATCGCGATGGTCGCGGGGTCGATTTCGTTGATCGGGCCGTCTGCCGCGGTCACGAGGTTCCCGACGAATCGAACGGCGGGATGATCGTCGAGTTCGACCACGATCACGTTGTACGGCGCAAGCGACGAATACGCGGGTAGCAGGGGAGGGTGCGGTACGACGAGCGACCAAACCGTGCCGCGTCCGCTAGTCGCCACCCACACTCGTTCGGTCGATTGGCACTGCGGACACATCGGACGAGGCGGGTGGCGGATCCACTCACACCGAGCGCACCGTTGCACGCGCAGTTCGCCCGCCGCGCAACCCTGCCAGAAACCAAGGCCTTCGTTGTCGTCGAGGGCGGGGAGCAAGAACTCGCCGGGAGGGGTCGGCGCCGCGGTCATCTCAGCGATCCTCCGTCAGCAGCAATGCGCTCGTCGGCACGCCTTCGCCGCTCGTCACCAGGCTGACGTCGGCACCGTCGACCTGCGCAGTACTCGTCCCGCGAATCTGGCGCACGCCTTCGAGTACGAGGTTGAACCCGTGCACATACGCCTCGCTCATTCCGGCGCCCGACGTGTTGATTGGGAGTCGTCCGCCGAGTTCGATCGCGCCATCGTCCGTGAAGGGTCCACCTTCGCCCCGTTCGCAAAAGCCGTAGCCCTCCAACGACAAGATGATCAACGGGCTGAATGCGTCGTAGAGCTGTGCGACCTTCACATCGGCGGGCGTCACGTCGGCCCCGGCCCACAGCCGGGCGGCGGTCACCCAGGCCGGTCCGCGCAGCGGATCGTCGCAGAAGAAGTTCGTCATCGTCTGGTGCTGGCGCGGCAGGCCTTGAGCCCACGAATGTACGACGGCGGGCTTGTGCGCCAGATCCCGTGCGCGATCGAGCGTCGTGATCACGACCGCGAGCCCGCCGTCGGTTTCGAGGCAGTTGTCGAACAAGCACAACGGTTCGCTGATCCAACGCGCGTCCATGTACTGCTCTCGCGTCAGCGGCTTCGAGTACATCGTCGCGTTCGGATTTCGGTTTGCATGTTTGCGGGCTGCGATCGCCACGTTCGCGAGGTGATCGCGGGTTGCGCCGTACTCGTGCATGTATCGGCGCGTCAACATCGCGATCTCGTCGACGGGGCGCAACAAGCCGAACGGCCGACTCCATTGCGAGTGATCCGCGAGTCGCTGATTCACCTGTGCCCACGGACGGCTCGCGGCCGACGACCGTTTGCGGGCGCGCCACGCGACTGCAACGTCACAGCGGCCGGTCGCGACCGCCATCGACGCCTGACCGACCACCCCACACGCGGCGCCTCCGCCGAACCCAACCTGGGTGAAGAACGCAATGTCGCCGAGTCCGACCGATCGGGCGACGTCGACTTCGCGGAACGGCTCGAGCGTGAAGCTCGCCAGACCGTCGACCTCGCTGGGAGCGAGCCCGGCGTCGTCGACGGCCAGCGCGATTGCCTGGCACGCCAACGCCAACTCCGAGTCGGCCAGACCCTTCCCGAAGGTGGTCTGGCCGATCCCGACGATGGCGGTGGCGCGCAGCGAGGTCATTGCCTACCAGCCGGTGAACTCGACTGGGCGCTTCTCGCGGAAGCTGTTCACGCCTTCCATGCCGTCATGCGTTCCCGCGTTGAGTTCGACCATCATCGCCTCTTCTTCGAGGAGATCACGCCGGGAGAGCTCGGACGCGTCGTGCAGCAGCTTCTTCGCCCAACCGATCGCCTTGGTCGGGCCTTGCGCGAGACGCTCCGCCCACTCGCGCGTCACCGACTCGAGTTCGGCGCCCGGTACGACTTTGTTCGCGATGCCGAGGCGGAGCATCTCGTCGGCCGGCAGGTCGTCGCCGAAGAAGATCAGCTCTTTCGCCTTGTGCATGCCGACGATCCGCGGCAGGAGATAGGCAACGCCGCCGTCGGGCACCAGACCACGGCGCACGAACACCTGGATCAGCTTCGCGTGATCGGCCGCGATCACGAGGTCGGCGGCCAGCGTGAACATCGAGCCGCCCCCGGCGGCCGTGCCGTTCAGCGCGACGATGACCGGCTTTTCGCAGTCGAGGATTGCCGCCATGAGCGTTTGGAATCCTCGCCGCATCATGTCGATCCCCGTCCCGACGACCCGCTCGGGGACACTCGGCGGGCGCGGTGCCGCCGGCTGGCGGACGCCGAGGTCCGCACCGGTGCAGAAGTGGCGTTCGCCGGCTGCGGTCAGCACGACACAGCGGATGGCGAGGTCGGTATGCGCGTCTCGAAACAGTTGGATGAGGCGATCGCGCACATAGAACGGGATCGCGTTTCCTGACTCGGCGCGGTTGATCGTGATCCAGAGCACGCCGTTTTCGAGCCGGGTGGGCAACTCGGCCTCGGCACGCGCGCCCCAATCCTCGGAATCGCTCATGTTCTCCTCACGACCAGTGCATCGAGTGCGACCGCGCCTTCGCGCCGCACGACCAGTGGGTTGATGTCGAGTTCGGCGACGACGTCCGCGAGGTCGGTCGCGAGCCGCTGCACCTTCATGATCACGTCGACGAGCGCATTCTCATCGACTGCAGGTCGACCGCGCACACCGCGGAGGAGCGCAGCCCCCGCCAGGGACTCGATCATGCGCCGAGCTTCTCGCTCGGTGAACGGCGGAACCCCGATCGCGACGTCGCCGAGTGCCTCGACGAGGATGCCTCCGAGCCCGACGGTGACGACTGGCCCGAACCCGTCGTCCCGACTCACGCCAACCAGCGTCTCGACGCCGTCGCTGATCGACTCACACACCAAGATTCCGTCCACGCGTGCGCCCGGCGCAGCGCGTCGCGCTCGGTCGAGGAGCTCCGCGTGGACCCGGCGGACGGCAGTCAGCGAGTCCACACCGACGACCACCAACCCTGCGTCGCTCTTGTGCGCGAGGTCGGGCGAACTCACCTTCATCACCACCGGAAGACCGAGGTCGGCGGCAGCTCGTGCGGACGCCGCCGGCGTCGCGCACATGACGTCCTCGGTCGTTCGGATGCCGTACGCCCGCAGGAGGGCCTTGCTGGCGTGCTCGCTGAGCGTCGGCCCGCCGCTGGCGTCGGTCAACACGCGACGGGCGGTCGTGGCGCTGCGCCCGGCCGTCGTATTCGCTCCCGAAAGCGGCGACTCGTACGAATCGGCGAACGACGACCATTCCTGCCATGCGACCACGGCTCGAACGCAGTTCTGGAACGTTCGAAAGACCGGCAGACGAGACCCGAGCAGGATCTCGCGATACGCGCGCTCGTCGCCGACCGGCGAGCCCCACACGACGAAGATCGGTTTGTGCGTCGTCGCAGCCGCGTTCACGAGGTCACGCGTCATCGGATCGCTCATCGACTCGACGGCGCCCGTGATCGGCACGATCAAGGCGTCGATCTCAGGGGCCTCGAGCAACACGTCGAGAATCTGGCGCCCGCGCGCGTCCATCACGGGAGGGCCGCCGCAATCGACGGGGTTCGAGACGCGCAAGTACGACGGGATCAGGCCGTCGTGCAACGCCGCTCGGGTCGACGCGGACAACTCCGGCAGGTGGAGGCCCGCCGCCGACGCGAGATCGGCCATGTGCGCCCCCGTCCCGCCCGAGATCGAATACACGCATATACCTGGTCGCGCTTCGCTCGACGCCGGGATACCTGGCGTCACCCGGCGGGTCGCTTCGCCGCTCTGGCGAGGCGCGGCTCGTTCACCCGCAGGGTCATGGTTCGGGAGCGAAGGGCGGTACGGCGCTGTGCGGCAGAACATCGCGCTGAGGTCGAGCAGTTCGTCGAGGCCGTCGACGCGCGTGACCCCGTACTGGCGGAACACGGCGTCGGTGACGGCGTCGCTCCCCGTCAGATGTCCGGTGTGGCTCATCGCCATCGAAGCGCCCGTGGCGGTGCGTCCGACCTTCACGATCACGATCGGCGTCCGCCGGCGCGCCGCGTGATCGAGCGCTCGTACCAGCGTTGCGCCGTCCTTGAACCCTTCGATGTAGGCGGCGATCGCGCCGACTTCGGGTCGGTCGGCGAAGTACTCACAGAAATCCGCGAACTCCAGATCGATTTCGTTTCCGGTCGGGGCCCAATGCGAGAGACGGATTCCCAGTTCTTGACCCTGGAAGATCGGCCGACCTTGATGGCCGCTCTGGGTGATCAACGCGATCGCGGGTCCGGCGAGGTCCGAGCGGAACTCGCTGAAGGCGTTCAGATTCGTGTTGGGGCCGAGCAGTCGCGTCGGGCCGCGCTCGACGAGCGCGCGAAGTCGAGCCTCGGCCTCGGCGCCCGCCGGGCCGATCTCGGAAAAGCCCGACGCGAAGATCACCGCGAATCGCGCTCCGACGGCGCACGCTTCGGCGAAATGGTCGACGACTCGATCGACCCCGGTGAGCAACACCGCCAGGTCGATCTGATCGTCGACGTTTGCGAGCGTCGGCACCGTCGTGACGCCGAGCACCGACGGGTACACCGGCGTCACCGCATGGAACCGTGCACCGTGTTTCGCGGCAAAGGCGTGCAGGCGCGTCGTCATGAGGGTGTTGGGCCGCCCGCCCGCGCCGGACGCGCCGACCACGGCAATCGAGCGGGGGCGCAAGAACGCATCGAGGTCGGACGCCATCGGTGCGATCCTGACACGCACGTCAGGTTCTCGACCAGGCCGCCTCGCGTGGCAGGCTCCGTCCATGCCGCGATTGCGAGAAATCCCCCGGGCCGAAGCTGCACCGACCGTGCTTCCGCTCTACGACCTGCTGTTCGGCCCCGACCGCGATCCCGTCGCCGAACCGGGCACCGCCACCGGCAGCCCCGGGAACTGGTGGACGGTGTTCGCGGCCGTGCCCGACGTGTTCGACCACGCGGTGATGGGCTTCGCGCTGTACCGCAGCGCGCGACGCCGTCTGGATCCTCAGTTGCGCGAACTCGGTCAGACGCGAGCGGGTTGGGCGCGGGGGAGTCAGTTCGTGTTCTCCCAGCACTGCAAGTCGTGCCGCAGCGTCGGCCTCCGCGAAGAGCAGATCGCCGCGATCCCTTCGTGGGCGGCAGCCGATTGTTGGACGCCGGCCGAGCGAGCAGTGCTCGCGTACACCGACTGCCTCGTCTACGACGGCGGCCGCGTGCCCGACGGCGTGTTCGAGGCGCTGCGCGCGCATCTGAGCGAGCACGAGAGTCTCGAACTCACCTACATCACCACCATGTACGAGATGCACGCGGTGATGTCGCGTGCGCTGCGCGTCGAGTTCGACGACAAGGACGAACCGTGCATCGAGATCGCGGCGCCCGGGGAGAGCCAGAGCTTCGACATCGGCCGGGACACGAGCGGCGCATGAGCGCTCGTTCGGTCACGATCGTCGGTTTCAGCCTCGCCGGTCTGCGCGCCGCCGAGACCCTGCGTCGGCTCGGCTTCGATGGATCGATTCATGTTGTCGGCGCCGAAACGCGCGACCCGTACGACCGGCCACCGCTGTCGAAGGAGGTGCTGACCGACTCGGGTTCGCCGATCGTGCCGTTGCGCAAGGACCCGATCGGCGACCTCGATCTCGATCTGCATCTCGGGGTCGACGCAGTTGGTCTCGAGGTCGAGGCTCGGAAGGTGAGGTTGGCCGACGGGTCGTCGATCGTCAGCGACTCCATCGTCATCGCCACCGGAGCCTCGGCGCGGAACCTCCCGGCCTCGATGTGCCCGCCCGACCTTGCGAACCTGCACGTGCTGCGCACCGCGGATGACGCACTGGGGCTGCGCGAGTCCTTCGAGGCGCGCCCCGATCGCGTGGCGGTCGTCGGCGCGGGCTTCATCGGCATGGAAGTCGCAGCAGCGTGCCGAACCCGCGAGCTCGACGTGACGGTCGTCGAGCCGCTCGCCCAGCCAATGGTGCGCGGACTCGGCGAGACCATCGGCGCCGCGTGCGCGCAACTCCACCGCGACCACGGTGTCGATCTTCGTCTCGGGGTTGCGGTCGATTCGGTCGATGGTGCGGGGGTTGCGCTCGCGGACGGATCACGAGTCGATGCCGGTGTCGTGGTCGTCGGTATCGGAGCCACACCGAACGTCGAGTGGCTTGGTGGGTCGGGTCTCGCGATCGACAACGGCATCGTGTGCGACGCCGCGCTGCAGGCTGCGCCCGGGGTCTTTGCGATCGGCGACGTGGCGAACTTCCCGAACCGGCTGTTCGACAACGAACGGATGAGGCTCGAACACTGGACGAACGCAACCGAGATGGCGATGCACGTCGCCGACTCGATCGTGAACAATTCGTCGGGCGCGTTCGCGCCGGTGCCGTTCGTGTGGAGCGATCAGTACGACGTCAAGATCCAAAGTGTCGGACGTTTCGACGCGCAATGCGATCTCCATGTTGCCCATGGCGTTGTCGCCGACAACAAATTCGTTGCGTTGTTCGGTCGATCGGGCCGGTTGGTCGGCGCGCTCGGGTTCTCACAACCGCGGCTCGTGATGCAGTACCGGCGGATGATCGCGGACCGGGCCACCTGGGCCGAAGCCCTCGAGCGCGCCGAGTCCTGATCACGTGACCACGGCCGCGGCGGATCGACCCCGACTGCTGACACTTCCGTTCTGCCTCATCGTCGGCAGCGGCCTCGCGTACTTCGTATCGCTGGCGATGCTGAACCCGGTGTTCGGTCCGTACGTACGCGACGGGCTCGGCGGCAACGATGTCGCGGTCGGCGTGAGCCAAGGCGCCTTCGCGGTCGGCGCGATCGCGTTGCGGCCTTCCGCTGGTCGGATTGGCGACCGTTTCGGGCGGCGCCCGCTGCTCATCGGCGGTGCCCTGGTCGTTTCGATCGGGACGGCGCTGTACGGCGCGTTCGACAGCTTCGGCTGGTTCCTCGCCATGCGAGTCGTCACCGGGCTCGGTGAAGCTGCGTTCTTCGTCGGGGCGGCGACGATGATCACCGATCGGGCGCCGGTCGAGCGGCGCGGCGAGGCCGTGAGCTACTGGTCGATCGCGATCTACGGCGGGTTGTCGTTCGGACCGTGGTTGGGCGAGGCGCTCCTCGGACCCGACGACGACCGGTTCGCCCTGTGTTGGACCGTCGCCGCGATCGCGGCGGCCATTGCGGTCGTGGTCGGAATCTTCACGAGCGAGATCGACGATCGTCCGGCACCACCGCCAGCGGGCGGGCACCTGATCCACCGGGCCGCGATCGGACCGGGCATCGTGCTGTTTCTCGGCTTCGTCAGCCTCGCCGGATGGCAAGGCTTCGTGAAGCTGTACGCGCGCGACGACCTCGACGTTGGCGACGTCGGTGGTGTCTTCACGCTGTACGGCGTGCTCATCCTCACGATCCGCATCTTCGGCGCTCGCCTTCCCGACCGCCTCGGCGCGCGCCGAGCGGGAACCGGCGCGCTCGCGTTCGGCGCGGTCGGCATGGCGATCGTGGTTGCCTGGCCCACGATCGGCGGCCTCTATGTCGGCACCGCTGTGTTCGCGATCGGCCAGTCGCTCGCCTACCCGGCGATGCTCATGCTCTCGCTCGAGGGTGTCGACGACTCCGAGCGCGGTTCGGTCGTCGGAACGTTCTCGAGTGCGTTCGATCTGTCGATGGGGGTCGGCGGGCTCATCTGCGGCCTCGTCGCGAACGCGATCGGCTACCGCGCGATGTTCGCGACCGGAGCCGCATTCGCATGCGTCGGACTCGTCTACCTGCGCACGGCGAGACGCTTCGCGCCCACCTCGTCCTAGCCTGCGGACCGCATGCCGTCGCTGCTCGTGACCAACGACTTTCCGCCGAAGCTCGGCGGGATCCAGACCGTGTTGTGGGAGTTCTGGCGCCGGCTCGACCCGGGCTCGACCACGGTGCTCACGACTGCCCACGACGGGGCCGCGGCTTGGGATGCCCAGCAGGCGTTTCGAGTCGAACGAACTCGCGAACCCGTGTTGATGCCGCATCCCGGACTCGTCCGGCGCATCGAAACGCTGGCCGACGAAGTCGGCGCCGACGTCGTGTTCGTCGATCCGATGCTGCCGCTCGGACTCGTGGTCCCCAAGCTCGCGGTCCACCGCACGGTGATCGTCATCGCGCACGGCGCCGAGATCACGCTCCCGGGACGGTTGCCGGTGAGCCGCCTGGCGGCCCGCCGGGTGCTTCGGGCGGCGCATGGTGTGCTCGCGTTCGGTGGGTACCCCGCGGCAGCGTGCGTGCGTGCGGCGGGTCAGCCGATCCCGATTCTCGAGCTTCCCTGCGGGATCGACACCGAGCGGTTCGCGCCGATCGACGCAGAGGCTCGCGCCGCGGTGCGCAAGCGCGTCGGCCTCGATCCCAAACGACCGGTGGTCCTCGGTCAATCGCGGTTGGTTCCTCGCAAGGGGTTCGACGTACTGATCGACGCGATCGCGCGCCTCGACGATGTGCAGCTCGCACTCGGTGGTACCGGACGTGATCGCGCTCGGTTGGAGCGCCGGGCGCGCGCTCGCGGGATTGCCGATCGCACCGTGTTCCTCGGGCGGGTCCCCGACGAGGAGTTGTCCGAGGTGTTCGGCATGGCCGACGTCTTCGCCATGTTGTGTCGCGATCGCTGGGGTGGGCTCGAGGCCGAGGGTTACGGCATCGTCTTCGTCGAAGCGCAGGCTTGCGGCGTACCTGCGGTCGCGGGTCGCAGCGGCGGCTCCCACGAGGCGGTGGTCGACGGGGTCACCGGATTCGTCGTCGAATCCACCGATGTCGGGTCGGTCGCGGGCGCCCTGCGACGGTTGCTCGACGATGACGAGTTGCGCGATCGGTTCGGGCGTGCGGCGCGTCGGCGTGCCGTCGAGGAACTCGACTACGACACACTCGTCCCGCGCCTGGCCAGACTTGCGGACAACGATCTGTCGATGCTGTCGGAGGACTTCGGATGACCCGTCGCATGAAGCGGGCATTGGCGCTCGGACTGACCGAGGACACGCGTGGGGTTGGCATCGTGCGATGGTCGGCGGTGACGGCACTGCTCTACGCGATCGCGGCGGGTTGGGATGCCGCCGGGGTGCCCGGCGGCGATACCGCATCGGTCGGCATCGCGCTCGCGCTGTTCGTCGTGTCGTTGGTCGTCTGGGTGGTGGCGTTCGGGCGCGCCGTCGCCCGAAGCACCCGGGGTGACGAAATCCAAGTCGCCAGTTTGTTCTTCCTCCAGACCAGCGCGCCCCGCGACGTACGCGTTCGGCTGCTCGGAATCGCAGCCGTGGTCGTCGTCCTCACGATGGTGACGCTGGCGACGAACCCAGTGGGTTTTCTCGTCAACATGTTGCCCATCGGGTTCGCCGGACTGTGGGGCGCCCGTCACGGGACGTACCCTGAACGCACCGACCCTCGTTATACCGGGAGAACCGATGGCCGATACCGCCAGCGAGCGCACCAGGATCGCCGCCCCCGCTGAGCGATGCCTCGCGATCGCGCTCGATTTCGAGCGATACCCGCAATGGGCGAAGGACGAGAAGCTCGCCAAGGTGCTCGAACGCGACGAACACGGTCGCGGGAGCACCGTCGAATACCGCGCGGCGGCACTCGGACGCAGTGTCCACTACGTCTTGCGCTACGACTACGGCGCGATGCCGGAGTCGTTCTCGTGGCAGTTGGTCGACGGCGACCTGATGCGAACGATGGACGGCCGCTACCGGTTCGAATCCGACGGTGACGAAACCCGCGTCCACTACGACCTCGCGATCGAAGTCGCGTTGCCGCTGCCGGGGATGCTGAAGCGTCGCGCGGCATCACTGATCGTCAACAACGCGCTCAAAGATCTTCGCGCCGCGTGTGAGGCTTCCTCGTGACTCGCATCCTGCTCGTCACCGGAAAGGGCGGCGTCGGCAAGACGACCGTCGCCGCGGCGACGGCTGTGCATGCCGCATCGCGCGGGCTTCGCACGATCGTGCTGTCGACTGACCCTGCTCACTCGCTTGCCGATGCCTTCGCGCAACCGATCGGTGACGACGTCACACCGATCTCGGTTCGACTCGACGCCCAACAACTCGATGCTCGTCGCCGTTTCGAAGCAGCGTGGTCGGAGGTGCGCGACTGGTTCGTCGAGGTGCTGGGCTGGGCCGGTGCCGATGCGATCGAAGCGGAGGAACTCGCGGTCATCCCCGGCCTCGACGAGTTGTTTGCGCTCGCGGACCTGAAGCAGCACGCGACGTCGGGCGCGTACGACTTGGTGGTCGTCGATTGCGCTCCAACCGCGGAGACCATCCGCTTGCGGTCGCTGCCCGACGTCATGGCCTGGTACATGGACAAGGCGTTCCACGCGACCCGGCGCGTCGCGCGCATGACTCGCCCCGTCCTGCATCGCCTCGCCGGAGTGCCGGTCGCGAGCGATGCGGTCTTCGGCGCCCTCGAACGTTTCTACGCCCGGGTCGACGGTGTTCGAGAGTTGCTCACCGACGGAACGATCACTTCGGCACGTTTGGTCGTCAACCCCGAACGGATGGTGGTCGCCGAGGCGCGTCGCACGTTCACGTATCTGTCGCTGTTCGGCCATCACGTCGACGCCGTCATCGCCAATCGGTTGTTGCCGAACGCGGTCGTCGATCCGTATTTCGACGCTTGGCGCGAGAGCCAACGCAACGAACTCATCGGAATCGAGGCGGCCTTTGCGCCGGTTCCGGTGCTGGCCGCCGATCTTGCCTCGAGCGAAGTCCTCGGCGTCGAAGCCTTGGGTGCGTTTGGAGCGGTGCTCTACGGGGCGCTCGACCCCGCGGCTCGGCTCGCGGACGTCGAACCGTTGCGGTTGGAGGCGGCCGGCGACCGGTTCGTGCTGTCGTTGCATCTGCCCTTTTCGGCGTCGTCCGACATCGACCTCGCGCGGACCGACGACGAGCTCCTCGTCGCCGTCGGTCCGCATCGCCGGGCCGTGGCGCTGCCGGACTCGTTGCGCGGCCGTCAGGTCGGCGCGGCGCGTTTCGACGACGG
>SXGT01306573.1_pt1 | contig 17142 bp, 25 predicted proteins | sample 3176221 | NCBI WGS metagenome assembly SXGT01 (sample SAMN11356862, study PRJNA531348) | freshwater metagenome | isolation source: freshwater sample F1-120 | place: China: Fuxian Lake, Yuxi | collected 2017-12-25 | reverse complement strand
CGACATGCTTGCCCGCGTTGGCGGCGGCGACGGCGGGCTCCATGTGGGTGCCGCTCGGCGTGCCGATGATGACGATGTCCACGTCCTTGTGTTTCACCAGGGCGTCGAGGTCGGCGGCGACATCGCAGCGGATGTTCCACTGCTCGTGCATTTCCTTTTGCAGCCTCGCCGCGCTGGCGGGAATCTGATCGAAAACGGCCGCCACGCGCGTGCCGGGGATATCGTTCAAGGCCCGGACGTGGAACCGAGCAATCATGCCGCAACCGACGAGGCCAACACCGAGCATGGGTCGAACTCCCTGGCCGCTTGCGGCTTAGCGCTTGCGGCACGCCATCGAATGTTCTAGATCTCAGCCTGCGAGCGCTAAGCCGCCAGCGGCTAAGAATTCTTGTTTAACAGGGCAAACGCCTTCCACAGATATTGCAGACCGCTCAGGGCGGTCGCGGTCAACATGGACCACACGAGGATATCACGTGCCCAGTGGAAGATCTCGTTGCTGCGATCGTGCAGGGCCAGGAAGATCGCGAAAAGTGCCGCGCATTGAAGCACCATCTTGATCTTGCCGAGCCATTCCGCGCCGAAGTTGGCGCCGAGATTTTCCAGAAAGCTGCGCAGCCCCGTGATGATCAGCTCGCGCGAAACGACGATCACGATCATCCAAGGCGTCAGGGCGGAGTGAGGTTCGCGCAAAAGAAAGATGTACGCGCCGCAGACGACTACCTTGTCCACGAGCGGATCGAGATTGCGGCCGAGCGTGCTGGTGAGGCCTTGCTTGCGCGCGACATAGCCGTCGAGCCAATCGGTGAAGGCGGCAAGGGCGAAGACGGCGATGCACGAGCGCCAATGGTCGTGTTCGATGAGGACAAAGAGGATGATGCCGAGCCCCAGCCGGCCCGCCGTGAGCTGATTCGGCAGGTTGAAAACAGGCGGCTGCTTGGGAGGCGTGGCCGTGGTTGACATGAGGTTGTTATACGAACGAGAGAGCCGCGTGCGACACGTGCTTACGCCGAGATTTCATCCCATGCGCGCTTCGTAAACGCAGGTCACGGTCGTCGTGATGCCGCCGCGCGGCGTGAAGGCGCCGACGACTTTGAGCTTGCGCGGTCGGCACGCCTTGATGAAATCGTCGAGCAGGCGATTGATCACGTTCTCGTAGAAGATCCCCTCGTTGCGAAAGCGTTGCAAGTACAGCTTTAGCGATTTCAGCTCCACGCACAGCTTGTCGGGCGTGTAGGTGTAGGTGATCGTCCCGAAGTCCGGCTGCCCCGTCTTCGGGCACATCGACGTGAACTCCGGGCAGACGATCTCGATCACGTAATCGCGCTCGGGATATTGATTCGCGAACGTTTCCAACTGCTCGCTTGTCGGCACTTCGGGCATGAGTCGATTCCTTGCGTCAAACTACAGGTGAACAGAGATAGAATATGGAAACTGTGGTTGATCTGGATTTCTGTGATTTGACCATTTATGATACGGCAGAGTAGTTCTTGGACGAGGGACGCCAACATGGTCGTGACAGTCATTGACGGCAAAATCAGCGTGCCGTTCTGGGTCGTGGACATCGATTCGTTTCGCCGCTGGACCGATGAAGACGATTTCCCCAAGAAGGGGAGCGTTTGGTGGCTCTGTGGAGAGGTGTGGGCCGACATGAGCAAAGAACAGATTTTCACCCACGTTGCCGTCAAGACAGAGTATACCTCGACTCTCTACAATTTGTCCAAAAGAGGGAAGCTGGGCTTGATGCTTGGAGATGGGCTACTCCTGAGCAACTTCGCGGCGGACATCTCCGGCAATCCGGATGCGACGTTTATCTCCAATGAAACGCTGCAATCGGATCTCATTCGGCTCATCGAGGGAAAAGAGGGAGGATACGTCGAGCTGCAAGGCTCGCCCGACATGGTCCTTGAAGTCTTGAGCGCTAGCTCCGAAGCGAAGGACAACGTCATCCTGAAGCAAGCCTACTGGGAAGCGGGCATACGCGAATACTGGCTGGTCGATGCTCGCGGCGACAAGCCGCAATTCGACATCCTTCACCACACGGCCAAGGGCTACGCGACGCGACGCAAGAAGGACGGTTGGGTGAAATCCGAGGTGTTCGCCAAATCGTTTCGCTTGACTCAATCGAAGAACGCGCTGCGGCATCCCGAGTATTCGCTCGAAGTGCGTTGAGCTTGACACATCCTCACCGACCGCGTATTACACGTCCCTCTTTGTCCTGGTCTTTCAGGTGAGGGAACGTCATGAAACGCTGGCTCGTCTTGCTTGCCCTTTTGCCGAACTGCACGGGTTGCCTGGCTTACGTAATTCCGACGCTCGCGCACACGCCCGTGCTGGCGGTTCCGAACGCCGACAGCGTGCATGCCTATCGCATCGATGTCGATCGCACCGAGCGTGCGCCGGCGCCGACCGCGACGCAGTACTCGCTATCGAAGATCCCGATCGACGAACACGGCCTTGTTCCCAGCCAGCTTGAACTGGCGCACGCCCTGGGTGTCTACGATCCGTTCGGCATCGGCGGCGGCGCCACGCATGAAAAGAGCCAGTACACGCTGCTCGTGCGGCTCTATCGGCCTGGCTATCGCACGATGGTAGTGAAGGCGTGGGAGAAGGCGCGCGATCTGCACTGGTCGAAGGCCGAGGACTTGCCCGATGAAGAAAAGGCGATCGACGATCTGCTGGCGGATCCCGTGCATCCAGCGCACCGCGATGAGTCTCGTTTGATCAACGGTTCGTTTGTACCGGTATCGAGTGAGATTGCAGCGAAGGAACGGATCGACGCCAGCTGGTGGGGTCTGAAGGATCGGAAGACGCCGCCGCTCGGCTTGCAGTCCGGCCTCAGCGCATCGACTGCACACCGCATAGCGCTCGTGTTCGCGGCCGGCGAATACGAAAGGCTCGCCGAAAGCCCCACGGCAAAGCAGACAAGCAATCAAGCGATCCGCGATCGCCTTCGCCTCAAAGCGAACTGGCTGCGATCCTACTCCCACCTGGAGCCTGTCAGGGGTGGCGAACCAAAAATATTCCAACCGCTGCCGGAAGCGCCGCCGCCAGCGCGGCAAACCCGCTAAGACTGATTTGTTTAGCGCTCGCGCATCGCCACGCGAGCGCTAAACGTGATCATCGTTTCCCGCTGAAGTCCTTCGCAAATGCCTCCGGGCTCAGGTCTGCGTCCGTGGCAAACCTCGTCAGCTCATTCCAGTTCAGCGTGCGGCCCGGCTCGAAAACGTGCCGCCGCATGAAGGCGCCGACCTCTTCGTTGCCTACGTACGTCACCGTTTTCGGATCGGCGCCCTTGTAAACCTTGCGGGCGATGGCGTGGTGCAGCTGCGAGGCGAACAACTCGCCCATCATGTAGTTGTGATAATAGACCGGGGCGCCGACGATGTGATACTTGCTGCCATAGTCCGGCGCATTGCGGCCGACCGGGCGGCGCAGTAATTGATATTTCTCGACGTTATCCCACCATAGCTTGTTGAGGTCCTGCTCCGGGTTCTCGTACATCCCTTTCTCGAAACGCAGCATCACCTGACACCAGCGCGAGAAGATCAAGAGCTGATAACGCAACATCTTCGTCCCCGTTTCGTCGAAGGCCTTGGAGTCCTTAACCTTGACACCCATTTGCTCCAGCCAGGCCCTTCTTTTCGACATCTTTTCGAACATCATCGCCACGCCTTCGGTGGTGAGGATGTGCGATTCGGTCCGCAAAACGTACGGCAGCTTCTCCGGGATGTTGATGCTTGAATAGACCGAATGCCCGAATTCGTGCAGCAATGTCGACATCCAGTATTCATTGGGCACGACATTGGCGAGCACGCGCACGTCGGTGCCGTCGCGCGTGATGTCGGTGCAGAAGGCGTGCGGATTCTTGCCGACTCTCGGAGCGAAGTCGTTGCCGGTCTTCTCGATCACCAGGTCGATCGGCAAATCGATACCCTTGTAGAACTCCCGGCACAGGCGAATGAGGTCTTGCTGGGCGTAGATCTTGTCGAGGTCCGCCTTGAAGACGCCGGGGACTTCTTGAAAGAACGGATCGTGATAGTGCCACGGCATCAAGTCTTTGACTTTGACGTTTGATTGATTGGCCAGCTCCACATCGATTTCGGCCTTCGCTTTCGTGAATGGTTCGCGGGTGAGTTCGTCGAGCTTATCGAAAAGCTTGATGAGATCGTCGCCGTTTTGCTCGTTGAGATGAAGCTGCATGGCGTGGAAGTTCGCGAAGCCGAGCTTCTTGGCGGCGTCGTTGCGGAGCTTGACGAGCTTCTTCAGGGCGGGCTCGACGACTTTGCCCAGCTCCTTCGACGCCTCCCAGGTTTCCTTGCGGCGCTCGGAAATTGTTGACACCTTGAGGATGCGCCGTACCTCGGCGTCGGTCAGCATGATGCTCTTCTTGCGGTCGAGGGGATCGGCGATCTTGGCGCGGAAGTTCGTGAACTCGGCCTCGATCTCGTTGCCGAGCTTGGTCAGGTTTTTCAGGAGCTTCTCGTCGAGCTGCTTCTCCAGGCAGGCGAGATAGATGACGTCGATGGCGCGCTTGGTGATCGGATCGTCGATTTCGCCGGACTCCTTGATCTCCTTGACACCGGCGAACTGGGCCTTGTCGGCGAGGATGGCATCGAGCTGGTTCTGGGCGTCCTCCTTGGCCTGGTAGGCTTTCTTTTTCCCGGTAATGTTGGCGTTCCACCAGGCGAGGTTGGCGGCGACTTCGAGCGGCCGCACCCGATTCGTGAACGCAGTGACGATCTCCTTGGCGATTTTGGTGTGCTTTTCATCGGCGGACGCGGCCGGCGTGAGCATCCACAGCGCCGTGATGAGGCAAATCAAGAGCACGAGGCCGACGCGCAAGGTCAACATGATCGCTACTCCTTGGGGTGCGCCCCGTAGGCTCCATCGTCGCCTGCGGGCTTGAATTCATGCCTCGGACCAATCACGCATCCGCCGTCACGATGATGATGCCGTCGGCCGTGATCGCCAGCGTGTGCTCGACATGCACGCTCGGCAAGCCGTCATTGGTGACGACTGTCCACTGATCGCCCAGCGTGCGCGTGTCGGCCTTGCCCATGTTGAGCATCGGTTCGACCGCGAGCACCAGGCCGGGCTCCAGGCGGAAATCGTGCTTCTTCACGTCGCGGTTGACGAAGTTCGGCACCTGCGGGTTTTCGTGCATGATGCGGCCGATGCCGTGGCCGACGTACTGTTCGACCATGGTGTAGCCCGCTTGCTCAGCGTGGTGCTGCATGGCCGCGGCGACTTCGGACCACCAGCGGCGCCGGCCCAGTTCTTCGATGGCGATCTTGAGGACCTGCTCGCCTGTCTGGATCAGACGCAGGCGCTCGGGGCGGACGTTGCCGACGGGGACCGAGATGGCGGCGTCGGCGCACCAGCCATTGAGCTTGCAGGCAGTGTCCACTTTCAGGATGTCGCCGTCGCGGATCTCGCGACTATTGGGGATGCCGTGGACAATCTGCTCGTTGAGCGACAGGCACGTGCAGGCCGGGAACGGGTGTTTGGGATTTTGGCCGGGATAACCCTTGAATAGCGGTGTGACGCCGTACTTGTGATAGAGCGCTTGCACGGCGCGGTCGATGTCGATGGTGCGCACGCCGGGTTTGGCCATCTCACGGCACAGGCGCAGAGCCTCGGCGACGATCTTGCCCGATTCGCGCATCAGGCCGATCTCGCGCGCCGATTTCAACTCCGGTGGAGTGGTGAAGAACTGACGGAACACCGCGATACCATTCCTCTTGAGTGCCGCTTGCGCCTTGGCGTTCGCATAGCTCTATTACGAACACCAAGCCGCGAGCGGCAGATTATTTGCCACCCCTCTCCCCCTGTACTCAGGGGGAGAGGGGCCGGGGGTGAGGGGGTGGAACCGCCGGCAGCTCAGCCCCTCACCCCCAACCCCTCTCCCCTGAGTACAGGGGAGAGGGGTGAACGATTACTACTTGCCGAGCGCTTTCACAATGCTGGCATAGATCGCCTCGATGTCGCCGCGGCCGGGAACCTCGATCAGGCGGCCTTGCCGAGCATAGTGATCGAGGATGCCTGCCGCCTGCTCGTGAAAATATTGCAGACGGCGTCGGATCGTCGCCGGATCGTCGTCCTCGCGCTGATAGAGCAGGTGTTGGCACAAATCGCAGCGTCCGGGCGTGAGCGGCGGCCTCGTCAGCGTGTTGTAGGTCGCCTTGCATTCCGGGTTGATGCAGGTCCAGCGAGCGCCGTTGCGGCGGACGATCTCCTCGTCCCCCACGTTCAAGAAGACGACCGCGTCGAGGTCCAGCCCTTGCTCCTTCAGGACCGCGTCGAACGAATTCGCCTGGGCCAGGGTGCGCGGGTAGCCGTCCATGATGAACTTCACGGGGCGATTCTTCGAGCGCAGGCGGGCGTTGACGATGTCATTGACGATGATGTCGGGGACGAGTTGCCCGCCGGTCATGAAGGGCTTGGCCCGTTGGCCTTCCGGGGTGTCCTTGGCGACGGCATCACGCAGGATGTCACCGGTCGCGAAATGCAGAAGCCCAAGGCGCTGGCTCAAGAGTTGGGCCTGCGTGCCTTTGCCGCTGCCAGGGGGACCGATGAAGATCATGCGCATAAGTCGTGTCTTCCGCGACCATGCATCCGTGAGACTCGTGGCACGAGCGTCATGCCAGTGCGGCAGGCAGGTCGCCTGCGTTTGGGGAGAGAACGAGTATGGAGCCTGTGTCCATTTTGGGAAAGTTCCATGTTCTTCGCAAGCCCCGCGCGCATCAATCAAAAAACAAACCCGACGCCGAGACGATTTCGGAGTCGGGTCTTTTGCGTTTAGCTGCGGCTCGCAGAGCCGCGCGGGTCTTCGACCCGCGGCTAAACAGATCAATCCTCCGTCAAGCCCGGGTAGTTTCGCATGACGAGGTGGCTGTTGATCTTCTGTACGAGATCGAGCGCGACGCTGATGACGATCAAGAGCCCCGTGCCGCCGTAAAAGCTGGCGATTGTATAGTTGACTTCGAGGGAGGCCGAGATCATGCTCGGTATGATGGCGACAATGGCCAGGAAGGCGGCGCCAACGTACGTGATGCGCATGATAACCTTCTCAAGGTAATCGGCGGTGCGCTTGCCTGGCCGATAGCCGGGGATGAAGCTGCCGTAATCCTTGAGGTTGTTGGCGATGTCCTTCGGGTTGAAGGTGATCGCTGTCCAGAAATAGCAGAAGAAGTAGATCAAGGCGACGTAGAAGATATTGTAGAGATAGCCTTGCCGTTCCAGGGCGTAGGAAAGGTTGTGCATGACATTTGCGAAGGCGTTGTTTTCGCGAAAGGCGCCGGCGATCCATTTCAGCAGCATGGTAGGCAGAATCAACAAGCTCGACGCGAAGATCACGGGCATGACGCCCGCCTGATTGATGCGCAACGGCAGGAAGTTGCGCGTGCCGCCGTAGACGCGCCGGCCGCGGACGTGCTTGGCGGACTGCGTCGGGATGCGGCGTTGGGCCTTGGTCATGGCGATGACGCCGACGACGACGCTGATGAAAAGGAAGATCAATACGAAGACTTTCTCCAGGCCGATATCGCCCCCCGCGCCGGAGCCGCCGAGCACGAGTATGCTGGCCCGCAGCTTGAAACCCAGAAAGGGCACCTCGAAGCCAGGCTCGGAGGCGCGGGCCGAGATCAACGAATAGGTGGCATCCGGGATGCGCGAGACGATGCCCGCCATGATGAGCAAGCTGATGCCATTACCGATGCCGTACTCGTCGATCTGCTCGCCGATCCACATGAGGAAGATCGTGCCCGTGGACATGGTGACGATGGTCGCCAGCACGTACCAGAAACTGTCGTAATGGGCGATACCCATTCCCAAGCCGTCGGGCTGTGGGCGCACCAAGGTCGTGACCCACATCCAGGCCTGAAACAGGCATATGACCACCGTGGCGTAGCGGGTGTATTCGTTGATTTTTTTTCGGCCCGCCTCTCCTTCCTTTTGTAGCTTCTCCAGCGGCGGATAAACGCTCGCCAGAAGCTGGAAGATGATGGAGGCCGAGATGTAGGGCATAATCCCCAGGCCGAAGATCGTGCTCTGGCTCAGGCTGCCTGCGGAGAACATCGAAATCAGGCCGAGCAAGCCCTCGTCCTGGCTGCGGGCGGCCATTTTTTCTTGATCGAGAATCGGCACGGGGACGTGAAAGCCAATGCGATAGATGGCCAAGAAGAGCAGCGTGATGAGGATCTTCTGGCGTAGTTCCTTGATTTTGAAGACCGAGGCGAGTCGGCTTTGCCCGAAAGAGTTCAGGCCGGTCTTCACCAGCACCGTAGCTGTTGACATGGGTAAATCCTCGAATCAGCGAACCGCGGACATCGTGCCCACTTCCATCCGATAGAGTATCAAGTTTCACTCGCGCGAGGCAAGAGAAAGTCGTGGAAGCAAATTAGCCGCGGTCGGCCCTCATTTTTCCTTGGCCGTCTTGGGCTTCATCTTGTTGCGGACGGGCTTCTTCGGGCCGGGCACGAGTTCAAACGCGCCTCCCTTGGCCGTGAGTTTCTCCTGGGCCGACTTGGAGAAGTGGCTCGCTTTGACGGTCAATTTCTTGGTCACGTCCCCCTGGCCGAGTACGCGCACGCCGTCAGCGGGGCCCTTGGCGAGGCCGACTTTCGCCAGCGCGGCGGCATCCACGGTGTCGCCGTTGTTGAAGGCCTTGTCGATATCGCCGACATTGACGACGTGATACTTAAGGTCCCAGGTTTCGTGGCTGAAGCCGCGTTTCGGAATGCGGCGGAACAGCGGCATCTGGCCGCCTTCAAAGGTGAAGCGCGGCTTCTTGGCGCCGGCGCTGGCGTACTGGCCTTTGCTGCCGCGCGAGGAGGTTTTGCCGTGGCCTGAGCCCGGGCCGCGTCCGACGCGCTTCTTCGGGGTGCGCTTGTTGATGCCGTGATGTATCTTGGACAGGTCCATGTTAACCTCGATTTGTTTAGCCGTAGTTCGGAGCACCGCGCGGATCTGCGATCCGCGGCTAAACGTCATAATGCCACGCCGCGCAGCCCGGCCACTTCCTCGCGGGTGCGCAGTTGCTTCAGACCGTCGATGGTGGCCTTAACCAGGTTGATTGCGTTGGTGCTGCCGTGAACCTTGGTGAGGATGTTGTGGATTCCAGCGGCGACCAGCACATCGCGCACACCGGGGCCAGCCTTGACGCCCGTGCCCGGCCCAGCGGGGACGAGGATCACCTTGCTCGCGCCGAATTTGCCGACGACACGATGCGGAATCGTGCTGCCCTTCATCGAGATCTTCCGCAATTGCTTGAGAGACTTCTCGGCTTCCTTGGCGGCCTTTTCGACGGCGGGGGGAACTTCGTTGGCCTTACCGTAGCCCCAGGCGACGCGACCTTGCCGATCACCAACGACGACCATGGCGTTGAAGCTGAATCGCCGGCCTCCCTTGACCACGGCGGCACAGCGCCGAATCTTGATGATGCGTTCTTCCAGTCCTTCATTGCGATCTTCGCGGTTGTCTTTGCGGTCGCGTTTTTCGGCCATGTTTCGTCCTCAATTGCGGTCTTCGTTTAGCGCTCGTGATCGATAAGCGAGCGCTAAACGAATACGGAACTTGTTAGAACTGCAACCCGCCTTTGCGGGCTCCGTCGGCGAGCGCCTTGATGCGGCCGTGGTACCGATAGTGTCCGCGATCGAAGGCGGCCAGCTTGATCCCCTTGGCGAGAGCGGCCTCCGCCAGCTTCTGCCCGACGACTTCGGACGCCTTGACGTTGCCGCCGTACTTGATCGACGAGCCCTTGTCGCGGCTCGAGGCGGCGGCGAGAGTGACGCCGCTGCCGTCGTCGATCAATTGAGCATAGATGTGCTTGGAGCTGCGATACACCGTCAGGCGCGGACGTTCCGCGCTGCCGACGATATTGCTACGCACGTGGCGGCGCCGCCTGAGCTGGCGCCGTTTCTTGGTTTTTTGCAGATCCATGATTCCCTCGAACCGCCGCTTTCAAGCGCTAAGCTGCAAGCGGCCCATGAACTACGCGCCGCTGGTGAAGGACTTGCCTTCCTTGCGGCGAATTTTTTCGCCTTCGTACATGATGCCCTTGCCCTTGTACGGCTCGGGCTTTCGCGAAGCGCGGACTTCGGCGGCGAACTGGCCGACCTTCTGTTTATCCGCACCCTTGATGACGATCGTGGTCGGGTCGGGCGTTTCGACCGTCACGCCATCTGGGGGCGTCTTGACGATTTGGTTGGCGTAGCCGACCATCAGCACGACCGATTTCTTGTCCATCTTCGCTTGATAGCCGATACCCTCGATCTTCAAGCGTTTTTCATAACCCTTGGTGACGCCGAGGACCATGTTGTTGATGAGCGAGCGCGTCAGGCCGTGCAGGGCGCGGTTGAGGCGCTCGTCGTCTGGCCGGCTGACCTTGACGGCCTTCCCGTCGGATTCGACCTTCATGGCTGGGTGCCAGGCGAATTCCAGATCGCCCTTGGGCCCTTTGACCTTGATCTTGCCGGCGTCCACTTTTACCGTGACGCCAGTGGGGATCGCGACCAGTTGTTTACCGATGCGGGACATATGCGTTTTTCCTGATAGTTCAGCCCCAGCTCGCAGAGCCGTGCGCGGGTCCATGACCCGCAGCTAAACATTTACCACACGTAGCACAGCAGTTCGCCGCCCAGCCGTTCGGCGCGGGCCTTGCGATCGCTCATCACGCCACGGCTGGTGCTCACTACCGAGATGCCCATCCCTTGCAGCACGGGCTTGATTTCTTTGTAGCCGCAGTACAGCCGACGACCGGGCTTGGAGGCACGCTGGATGCGGCGAATGACGCGCTCGCCGTCCGGACCATATTTCAGGAACAGGCGCAGAACCTTCTTCACGTCCTTGTCGGCAGCGGGCGACTGGAACACGTTTCCGCCTTGCTCGTTCGGGACCATCGAGCCGACCTGGAAATCGAGGATGAAGCCTTCGTCCTTGAGCACCTGGGCGATCGTCACTTTCACCTTGGTGCAGGGCATATCGACAGCGGGCGATTCAATGCGATTCGCGTTGCGGATGCGCGTCAACATGTCGGCGATCGAATCGGTCATCATACCTTGGATACTCCTGCGTCGTTTAGCGCAAACCTCCGCGCGGCGCCGCGCGAACGCTAAACGAAAACCACTTACCAGCTCGCCTTCATCACACCAGGAATCAACCCCTTGTTCGCCATGTCGCGGAAGCAGATTCGGCAAATGCCGAACTTGCGATACACGGCCCGCGCTCGCCCGCACAATCGGCAGCGCATGCGAATGCGAATGCGTTCGCGCGGCTTCAGCAATTTCTTGCCCGTCTTGTGCAGCTCAATCTTCTTCAGATTACTTTCGTGCTCGACTTTTTTCGCTAACGTTGACATTGGCTTCTCCAGGCCGATCTATGCGTGCTAGGCCGCACGGGGCGAACGTTTAAGCTTCACGGAACGGCATGCCGAACGCGCGCAGGAGTTCACGGGCTTCATCGTCGTTGCGTGTGCTCGTCACGAAGGTGATGTCCATGCCTTGCGTGAAATTCACCTTATCCGGGTCGATTTCCGGGAACACCATCTGCTCGGAAAGTCCCAGCGTATAGTTGCCATTGCCGTCGAAACTCTTCGGATTGATGCCGCGAAAGTCGCGAATACGAGGCAAGGCGACGCTGACGAGCCGATCGAGGAATTCGTACATGCGCCGGCCGCGCAAGGTCACCCGGCAACCGATCTCGTTGCCTTGCCGCAGGCGAAACGCGCTGACGGCAATCTTGGCCTTGGTGATCTGGACACGCTGGCCGCAAATCGAAGTCAGCTGTTCGGCGGCCTGCTGCATGCGGTTCTTGTCCTCCAGCGCTTTGCCGACGCCCATGTTGACGACGATCTTCTGCAACTTGGGCAAGCTCAGGATGTTCGTGCGGCCGAGCTTGGTCTTCAGCGTGCCGACGATCTCTTGGTTATACTTGTCTTGCAATCGGGCCATGTTTCAACCTCCGTCACTGGACGGATCTCGCGTGAAATCTCGCCTCATGTTTGCCGCTTGCGGTGTAGCGCTCGGGGTGCATCGTGCGAGCGCCAAACCGCAAACGACGGATTATTTCCCTGCATAGGCATCGCGGGCCTTGCTCAAGAAGCCCAGGCCGGCGCCACACTTCTTGCAGAAGCGCTCTTTGCGTCCGTCAGCGGCGTAGCGTTTGCCGATGCGAACACCCTTTTGGCAGCTCGGGCAATAGAGCAGCACATTGGAAACCGCGATCGGCATTTCCTTGGAGAGCCGGCCGCCCTGCGCGTTGCGGCGATTGGGCTTCAAATGGCGATAAACGCGGTTGATGCCTTCGACCACGACTTTACGTTCTTCGATCAACACGCGCAACACGCGCGCCGTCGCGCGGCCCTTTGCCTTGCCGACGTCGTCGCCGGTGAGCACTTCTACGATATCGTCTTTGCGAATGTGCATGACTATTCTTCCTGCTAAGCCGCGAGCGGCAAATCACACGACTTCCGGGGCCAGGTTCACGATCTTCAGATATCCCTTGTCGCGCAGTTCGCGGGCGATGGCGCCGAAGATGCGCGTGCCGCGCGGGTTGTCGTCTTCCTTGTTCAGGATTACCATCGCGTTGCTGTCGAAGCGGACGTAGCTGCCGTCCTTGCGGCGAATCGCCTTCTTGACACGAACGATGACACCTTTGACAATCTCGCCCGGCTTCAAATCGCCGCCGGGGATCGCCTTCTTGACGCTGGCGATGATGACATCCCCCAGGCTCGCGCTGCGACGCTTGGTCCCGCCCAGCACCTTGATGCACATGCATTCTTTGGCGCCGGTGTTGTCGGCCACGTCGAGGTAACTATACATCTGGATCATCGGATCCTGTCCTTCTTCGTTTAGCGTTGGTCTAGCCGCGCGGTCACGCAGGGTTCGGCGGGGTGAGCACATCCGGCTGGGCCAGCTCGCTCGGCGCGGCCGCCTGGGTCGGCGCTTTCTTCACGACGCGCACCAGTCGCCAGCGTTTCAATTTCGACATCGGCCGGGCTTCCGAAATCTCGACGGTGTCCCCTACGCGCGATTCGTTCCCTTCGTCGTGGACGTAGCAGATCGTGCGGCGCTTGATGTATTTGCCATAGCGCGGATGCTTGACCAGCCGGGGAATTTCCACGCGGCGGGTCTTGTTCATCTTGTCTTTGGTAACGACGCCCACTTCGGTGCGGCGCGTTCCTCGTACTTGGCTCGTCATCTAGTCCCCTCACGCAGCCGTGGTCGGCTTTTGTCCGCGGGTCCCCATTTTGCGTTCACGCATGATCGTGTGAATACGCGCGACGTCGCGCTTGGCTTTCTGGATTTCGCTCGGCGTTTCCAGCCGATCAGTCGCCGACTGAAAACGCAGATGAAACACGTTCTTGATCATTTCCTTGAGCGTGAGGTCCAGCTGCTCATCGCTCATCTGTCGAAGTTCTTCGGCTTTCATGACACATCTCTCGAATTCGTTTAGCGCTCGCATGACGCCGCGCGAAAAATCCACCTAAATGTTCGGCCGCCTTGCAATCAAACGACACTTGAACGGCATCTTATAAGCCACCCGGGCGAGGCAATCGCGTGCTGCCGCCTCGGGGACGCCGGAGACCTCGAACAGGATCAGACCCGGTTTTACGACCGCAGCCCAGTATTCCGGTTCGCCTTTGCCCTTGCCCATGCGCGTCTCGGCGGGAATGCTCGTCACCGCCTTGTGTGGGAAGACACGGATGTACAGCCGGCCTTCACCCCGCATGAAATGGCTTGCCGTCACGCGGCCCGCCTCGATCGCCTCTGCCGACAACCAGCCGCCTTCGAGCGTCTGCAAGCCGAACTCGCCGAACGCGACGTAGTTGCCGCGCTGGGCGTTACCTTTGACTTTTCCACGCTGGTTTTTTCGAAACTTTACTCTTTTGGGCATTTGCGGCATTGTCGTCCCCTTCGTCGTCCAAGAAATCGCCGTTATTGATCCAGGTCTTGATGCCAATGTGGCCCTGGGCGGTCTTGGCCTCGGTGAAGCCGTAGTCGATTTTCGCGCGCAACGTCGAGAGCGGGATGCTCCCTTCCACTGCGGTTTCGCAACGCGCCATTTCCGCGCCGCCCAGACGACCCGACAACTGGATTCGGCAGCCCTTCGCGCCTGCTTCCATCGTTTGTTCGATCGCCCGCTTCATGGTGCGGCGAAAACTCTGACGCTTCTCCAGCTGATCGGCGATATCTTCGGCGACGAGCTGGGCGTCCACTTCAGGCCGGGCGACTTCCATCGTCTTGACCTCGATGTGGCGATGCGTGAGGTCTTCCAGCTCTTTCGTCAACTTGTCGACTTCCTGTCCCTTCTTGCCGATGATGACGCCGACGCGCGCGGAGTAAATCAGCACGACGACTTTTTCGCGGGTCCGTTCGATGCGGATGCGCGAGATGCCTGACCGGCCTTGCTTGACGCGCTTGTTGACGAATTTATGGACAAAGTCGCGGATCTTGACATCCTCGACGAGCAATTCGCCGAATTCCTGTTTGCCGGCGTACCAGGTGCTTTGCCAATCCAGCATAATGCCGGTGCGAAAGCCAGTCGGACGTACTTTTTGACCCATGGATCGCTCTCAAATTAAGCCGCTTGCGGCTTGGCGTTCGCGTCAAACCTGCGAGCGCCAAGCCTCAAGCGGCAAAAGCGGTTCATCTTTCGTTATTCGGCGGCGGCCGCTTCCGGGGCAGGCTCTTCCATATCCGACAGCACGAGAACAATGTGGGCGTAGCGGCGCTTGATCGGAAACGCCGACCCACGCGCCCGCGGCTGGAAGCGCTTCATGATCGGTCCGCCATCGACTCGCGATTCGAGCACAACCAGCTCGTCCTTGTCGCGCGCCCCGCGATCCTCGGCATTACCCATCGCGCTTTTCAAAACCGATTCGAGAAGACGCGCGCCGCGGTTCGGATAGAAGCGCAGAATTTCCAGCGCCTCGTCCGCCATTCGACCCCGGATGAGGTCCGCAAATTGCCGAATCTTGCGGGCGCTCATGTCCGCGAAGCGATGTTTTGCCTTGAATTCCATCGTAATAACACCTTGGCTGACCAATTCAAATTCCGGGGGTAGGATTTGAACCTACGACCTCCAGTTTATGCCTGCCACTTCGGCTTTCGCCGCCCGAGCGCTTCTCGGTTTGTGGTCTGGACTTTCCCTTCATCTTTCGGTCGCCTGAGCGACCGGGAAGATGCCTGCCGTCAAGTCTCTACACCTTCTTCGGCTTGCGCCGAAGCTTGGCTCGGGATTGCCACCGCATAAGGGTTTCCCGACTTTGACAGGTTATCACACGCGAGTTTCCTTGCGTGCAGCCCATTGGGAGATCCGATCCCAAGCGTCTCGATATTCTGCGGATCGAGGCTTGCGTTGACGTTTGCCAGATTCAACGAGGTAAATCTGACTTCCGTATTCGATGAACACAGCGACCGGAAACACGTAGAAAAGCGACAATTCAACGAGATAGACCAGTGCAAAATCGAAGTCCTTTGCTTCGTAAGACTGGCGTTTCATGATTCGGCGATTCGTTTTCGTGCGACGATTATCGACGACGTACGCATCATCCGATTCTTGATACCAGGCTGACTTCACTTGCACTCTCACCAAGACGCCCGCAATATCGATGATCAAGTCGTAGGACAACCGATCGCCGAGTGTTTTCGAGACGCCCCACCCTCGCAAGAGGGCTTGAAGAATCGCTGCTTGCTCTCCGATGTCTCCTTTCAATTTCGTGTTCACAGATCAATCTCCGGTTCGAGCCTGGCGAGCTACCACTGCTCCACCCCGGGATCTTTTCACTACTTCGAAGGGGGCGCACTAGCTGCCGCGGCAGCTGCTTTGGCCCGGCCGCCCGAATGCCCTTTGAAGATGCGTGTCGGCGCAAATTCGCCGAGCTTGTGGCCCACCATGTCTTCGGTCACGAACAACTTCGTGAACGCTTTGCCGTTGTGCACCAGGAACGTGTGCCCAATGAAATCGGGAACCACGGTGCAATCGCGCGCCCACGTCTTGATCGGCTCACGGCTGCCGGTACGCTGCTGCTTTTCGACTTTCGCCAGCAGGCGCTCGTACACATACGGACCTTTTTTCAACGAACGTCCCATGCCCACTCCTCAAAATCAGGGACTGATTATGTTACGAATCGGCCCTGTTTCGACCAGTGAATTATCGACGTATTTCCTGGCATACGATTCCAATTGTGTGGTTGGATCAAAAAAAATCACACGATTGGAATCGTATGCCACGAAAAATCAACCCTGCGAATAATGCGGCCCCGGCCGACGGCGACGGATGATCGCCTTGTTGGAGGGTTTGCGTTTCTTGCGCGTCTTGCCGCCTTTGGACAACACGCCTGTCGGTCCGCACGGATGCCGGCCGCCCTTGCTGCGTCCTTCGCCGCCGCCCATCGGATGATCGACGGGGTTCTGCGACGTGCCGCGATTGTGCGGCTTGCGGCCCATCCAACGTCTGCGGCCCGCCTTGCCCAGCCGAATGTTCATGTGGTCCGAATTGCCGATGACGCCGATGGTCGCCCGGCATTCCGCGCTCATGCGGCGCACTTCGCCCGACGGGAGCGTGATTTGGGCCCAATCCCCTTCGCGCGCAGTCAACGTCGCCGTGCAACCGGCGCTGCGGCAAATCTGGCCGCCGCGCCCGGGCTGCATCTCGACGCAATGCACGCTCATACCGAGCGGGATCTTCTTGAGCGGCATCGCGTGGCCCAGGCGTGGCTCAATGTCCGTGCCCGAAATGACGCGATCGCTCGCCTTCAAACCCTCCGGCGCCAACACATACGCTTTCGTGCCATCTTCATATTGCAGTAGCGCAATGCGGCAGGTGCGGTTCGGATCATACTCAATCGATACGACAGACGCCCAGACGTTGTCCTTGACGCGCTTGAAGTCGATGATGCGATACATCCGTTTGTGTCCACCGGCGCGGAAGCGCGAGCAGACGATGCCCTGGAAGTTTCGCCCACCCTTCTTCTTGCGCGGTACGACCAGCGTCTTTTCCGGCTTCTTCTTGCGGTCGGTGATCTCGGCGAAATCGCTGACGGACGCGCCGCGCCGACCCGCTGTTACCGGTTTGTAATAACGAATGCCCATGGCTGATCTCCTGGTTAGCCGCGGGGCGCAGACCCGCGGGGGGCGGGGG
>SXGT01169004.1_pt1 | contig 17142 bp, 12 predicted proteins | sample 3176221 | NCBI WGS metagenome assembly SXGT01 (sample SAMN11356862, study PRJNA531348) | freshwater metagenome | isolation source: freshwater sample F1-120 | place: China: Fuxian Lake, Yuxi | collected 2017-12-25 | reverse complement strand
GTGGACGTCACCTTTGACGGTTGCGAGGACGACCGTGCCCTTGCCGCCGGCATCGGCCTTCTCCATATGCGGTTCGAGGTGGCTGACGGCCGCCTTCATCGTCTCCGCGGACTGCAAGACGAACGGCAATTGCATCTCGCCGCGGCCGAACAGATCGCCGACGACCTTCATGCCTTCGAGCAGGACATCGTTGACGATCGCCAGCGCCGGCATCGACGCGAGCTGCTCGTCGAGGTCGTCGGTGAGGCCATCGCGGTTGCCGTCGATGATCCGGCGTTGCAGCCGCTCGTCGATCGGCAGCGTCGACAGGTCTTCCTTGGGGGCCGCCGCCGAGTCGACGTTCTCGAAGAGTGCGATGAACTCCTGGAGTGGGTCGTAGCTCTCGGTGCGACGGTCGTAGATGAGATCGAGCGCGACTTCACGGTGACGCTCGTCGATCTTGTGCATCGGGAGGATGCGCGCGGCGTGGACGATTGCGGCGTCGAGACCGACGTTCATGCACTCGGCGAGGAACACGCTGTTGAGAACGTGACGCGCTGCGGGCTTCAGGCCGAAGCTGACGTTCGACAGACCGAGGACGGTCGACACGCCGGGAAGTTCTTCCTTGATCCGCCGGATCGCCTCGATCGTCTCGATCCCGTCGCGACGTAGATCTTCGGACCCCGCCGAAAGTGGAAACGTCAGCGGGTCGAAGATGAGGTCGGTTGCCGCGATTCCATACTTCTCGGTTGCGAGGTCGTAGAGACGGCGCGCGACTCGCAGTTTCCACTCGGTGTCGCGTGCCTGGCCCTCCTCGTCGATCGTGAGGCAGATGACAGCCGCGCCGTATTCGGCGGCCAGCTTGAAGACGCGATCCATGCGCTTGCCCTCGGCCTCGCCTTCCTCGAGGTTGGCCGAGTTGAGGATCGCCTTGCCCCCGTGGTGCTGGAGACCGACCTCCATGACCTGCGGCTCGGTCGAGTCGAAGACGAGCGGAAGGCTGGCCTGCGTTCCGAATCGCGAGGCGATCGCCTCCATGTCCAAGGTGCCGTCGCGCCCGACGTAGTCGACGCACACGTCGAGGACGTGCGCGCCCTCTCGGACCTGGTCGCGCGCCATCGCCAAACAGGTGTCGTAGTCGGCCTCGAGCATGGCATCTCGGAACTTGCGCGACCCGTTGGCGTTGGTGCGTTCGCCGATCGCGAGGTACGAGAGCTCTTGGCGGAAGGGAACGTGCGAATAGATCGATGCGCATCCGGGCTCGAAGGTCGGAGTGCGCGGAACGGGCGCCCGGTCCTTGCCGAGACGTTCGACGACAGCCGCCATGTGTCGAGGAGTCGTGCCGCAGCACCCGCCGACGATGTTGAGTCCGAACTCGCCGACGAACCGCTCGTGGGCGTCGGCGAGCCCTTCGGGTGTGAGGTCGTAGTGGGTGTGCCCGTCGACGACGCTCGGCAGACCCGCGTTCGGCAGACACGAGAGGTACGTGCGGGCATGTTGAGCGAGGTAGCGGAGGTGCTCGGTCATCTCGCCGGGGCCGGTCGCGCAGTTCAATCCGATGACGTCGGGCTTCATCGCTTCGAGCGCGGTGAGCGCAGCGCCGATCTCGGATCCGACGAGCAGACGTCCGGTGGTCTCGACCGTCACTTGGACCATGATCGGTACGTCGATGCCGGTCGCTTGCATCGCTCGACGCGCGGCGATGATCGCGGCCTTGCCCTGCAGGAGGTCTTGCACCGTCTCGATGAGGACGACGTCGATGCCGCCCGTGAGGAGCGCCTCGATCTGTTCTTGGTAACCGTCGCGCAGTGGAGCGAACGGGATGTGACCAAGCGACGGCAGCTTCGTACCGGGACCGACCGACCCGATCACGAATCGGGGGCGTCCGTCGCGGGCCGCGTGCCGGTCGGCGACGTCACGCGCGATGCGCGCGGCAGCCTCGTTGATCTCGCGCGCCTTTTCGGGAATCTGATACTCGTTGAGCACCAGATCGAACGCGCCGAAGGTCGCCGTCTCGACGGCGTCGACACCTGCCGCGAAGTAGTCGTCGTGCATCGCGGCGACGAGGTCGGGCCGCGTGAGCACGAGCATCTCGTTGCAGCCCTCGAGTGCCGGTCCTCCGAAGTCGTCGGCGGTGAGGTTCTGATCCTGCATCCAGGTGCCGAAAGCACCGTCGAACACCAGGACGCGTTGCGCGAGGACTTCCAGGAACTCCGACATTGCGGACCAGGCTAATGGGGGTACCCGCCCGAACTTCCAGCCGTTCCTCGCGTTCGTGACGCATTGGCGCCCGCAACCGTTTCGAGCACGACGTGATCGATTGCGTTTTCGTTGAAATCGAGGGCGTCGGAGGCCAATTCGAACTCGACGTCGTCGCCTTGCGAAAGCACCGGTCGCAGCGACCGTCGAGGTCCGAAGACCGAAATCGCCGCGTCGGGGACTCGAGTCCACCGAGCGAGCGCGATGAGCTGGTGCTCGATGCTCGGCGGGTCGGACGCCATTGCGTCGAGGAGCGCGAGCGCGCAGCCGGCCTCGCGGTGAACTTGTCGGAGCCACGGCTCGACCTCGTCTTCGATCCCCGGGGCAGTGCACGCCGCTGCGGCCGCGAGGAATTCTCGCCGCTGATCGTTCGGAAGTCCGCGAAGGTGGGTTCCGTCGCAGGCTCGGGCAAAGGTCGTCCACCCGAACTCGTCGGCCACCGTCGACCAGATCGCGTCGGCGTTGTCGCCCTGCCACCACGCCAACGCGGATGCGAGCGGGAGCTGCGAGGCGCGCGCTTGGATCATCGGATTCGCCAGATAACCGGCGAGCGCAGAGCGGAGTTCGGGATCGCGCCCGCGCAGTGACCCCATGAACAGGCGTTCGGTCATGATCCCGTCGTTCACCGGGTAGTTGTCCCATAACCACGGGACGCGTCCGCCGAGCGCGTCCGCACGTGCTCGCGCGTCGTCGACCGTGATCCGATCGGTGACCACGGTCGGGCCCGTCCATCCGATGGCGACCGATTCGGGAACCGATGCGGCCAACCCGTCGAGGTACGCGTTCGGCCGGGTACTCGTGTAGTCGGTCGGCACGAAGATCAACTCGCACGGTGCGATGGCGTCGACGATCCACGCGCACAAGGCACCTTGATCGCGTGCGGCGTCGGGCCCGGCGGGAATGTCGTCGAGCGCGAGACAGAACCAGTCGATGCCGATCGATCGCATCGATTCGAGCTTCGCGATCAGCGACGCCCGGTCGTCGCTCGACGCGAGGTCCATCGACAGGCCCGGCGAGATCGCGTACCCGACCCGGAGACCGCAATCTTCGACGAGCCGTTCGAAGCCCGCGATCTCGTCGACTTCGTACGGCTCGCGCCACTGATCGCGATGGCGCGGGTCGGACTTCGGCGCGTACACGTAGGTGTTGGCCCCGAACCGGGTCAGGAACCGACAGACTTCGATGCGTGCGTCCCAAGACCAGGGCGGCCCATAGAACCCTTCGATGACTCCGCAGAACTGGGTTGCCGTGTCGTCGCGAGCGCTCACGAACCAACGGTAGAGTCGATCGACGTGGTCGCGAAAGCCGAACGTGACCGCGAGCCTCGCTGAAAGGACTTCCTCCGTGGCCGTGAAACTGAGCGTCACCGCAACTGCGCCCACCCGTGCCCGAGTCGACGCGGTCGCGGTCGGGCACTACACGGGACGCAAGTCAGGACCAGGTCGTGAACTGCTGGCGCCGAGCGCTGGCGCGGTGCTCGAAGCCGCAGGGTTCAAGGGTGAGGTCGGCGAGACGGCCGTGATACCGGGCGAAGGCGTCGCCGCGAAGGCGGTCATCGTCGTCGGGCTCGGCGACCGGTCGAAGGTCGATGCCGACACGTTTCGACGAGCGGGCGCGGCCCTGGCCCGCCGAGCCCGTTCGAGCAAGACGATTGCCACCACCGTGCTCGATGATCTCCCGAAGGGTCTCGACGCGGGCGACGCCGCACAGGCGTTGGCCGAGGGAGTGCTCCTCGGCGGCTATCAGTACCTGAAGTACAAGAGCGATCCGAAGCGATCCTCACTGACCGCGGTGCAGATCTGCGGCGGCGGAGCCAAGGTTGGTGCCGGGCTCGCCGAGGGGTCGACGATTGCCGCCGCGGTGCTCGCCGCCCGCGATCTCGTCAACGAACCGGCGCTGGGCAAGGCGCCCGCCGCGTTCGCGGCCGAGGCTCAGCGCGTCGCGCGTCGCAGCGGGCTGAAGTGCACCGTCTACGCGGGCCAGCAGCTCGAGCGACTGAATCTCAACGGCACGATCATGGTCGGCATGGGTTCGGCGCGATCGCCCCGCTTCGTCAAGTTGGAGTACAGCCCGAAAGGGGCGCGCACGACCCTCGGCCTGATCGGCAAGGGCGTCGTGTTCGACAGCGGCGGCCTCTCGCTCAAACCGAGCAGCGGCATGGAGCAGATGAAGACCGACATGTCGGGCGCGGCGGCCGTGTTGAGCGCGATGTCGACCCTCGCCGCAATCGGGGTTCGCAGCCGGGTCATCGGGTACATCCCGCTGGTCGAGAACATGCCTTCTGGCACTTCCTACCGACTCGGCGACGTGATCACCTACCGCAACGGCAAGACAGTGGAGGTGATGAACACGGACGCCGAGGGTCGACTCATCCTCGCCGATGCCCTGTGCCTCGCGGCCGACGACGGCGTCGAGGCAATGATCGATGTCGCGACGCTGACCGGCGCGTGCATGGTGGCGCTCGGGAACCAGATCGCCGGCCTGATGGGCAATCACGACGGCTGGACCGAGCAGGTTCGCGGTGCCGCCGACCGGGCCGGCGAGAAGGTCTGGCCGCTGCCGTTGCCGCCGGAGTACCGCAAGCTGCTCGACAGCGAGGTCGCCGATATGAAGAACGTCGGCGGTCAGTACGGCGGTGCCCTCACCGCCGGACTCTTCTTGCGCGAGTTCGTCGGCGAGGTTCCGTGGGCGCACCTCGACATCGCGGGTCCGGCGCGGGCCGAAGCCGACAACGGCGTCGCGGTCAAGGGCGGCTCGGGTTTCGCGACCCGCACGCTCATCGAACTCGCGCGTAGTTTCCAGAAACCGCGCCGTCGTTGAGACGGCACCCCGGGGGAGAATGGTCATGAAGGTTCGGAGTCGGTGGGCGACGTCGGTCGCCGTGTTCGCGATGGTCGGGTTGGTCGCAACGGGTTGCGGCGGCGACGACGACGGCGGCGAGTCGACCGAGGTGAAAGACCTCCGCGGTCAGGCCACCGTCGAGGTGGTCATGACCGACAACATCTTCACGCCGGAGAACATCCGGATCGACCCCGGGACGACGGTGACCTGGGTCAACGAAGGCGATGCCGGCCACCAAATGGACGCGTTCAACCTCGACGGTTTCGGGATCGGATTCGATTCCGATGTGATTCGGGGCGACGACACGTACGAATTCACGTTCGAGAACCCCGGCACCTACCGCTACTACTGCGCGCTGCACGGGTCGAACGTCGAAGGCATGATCGGCGCGATCGTCGTCGGCGACGGCCCGATCGACGGCGTCGCGACCCCGACGATCCCCGACGACGCACAAGAGAACACCCTGCGCGTTCCGCAGGACCACGCGACGATCCAAGCCGCGGTCGACGCGTCGACGCCGGGTGACCTGATTCTCGTCGACCGGGGCGTCTACAACGAGGCGGTCGAGATCAATCCGCCGCACGAGAACATCGTGATCCGCGGCGTCGATCGGAACGAGACGATTCTCGACGGAGAGTTCGAGGAGGACAAGCCCAACGGCATCAAGGTGCTGGCCGATGGCGTCGCGATCGAGAACCTGACGGCACGCAACTACACGACCAACGCGTTCTTCTGGACGGGCGTCGACGGCTATCGCGGCTCGTACCTGAACTCGTACCGCACCGGTGACTATGGCGTGTACGCGTTCGACTCGGTGAACGGCCAGTTCGATCACACCTACGCCTCGGGTTCGGCCGACGCGGGCTTCTACATCGGGCAGTGCTATCCGTGCAACGCGGTGATCACCGATTCGATCAGCGAGTGGAACGGCCTCGGCTACTCGGGAACGAACGCCGGTGGCAACCTCCTGATCGTCAACTCGATCTGGCGATACAACCGCGCCGGAATTGTCCCGAACAGCGGGACGGGCGAAGCACTCTGGCCCGAGAAGGAGACGACGATCGTCGGCAACCTCGTGTACGGCAACAGCAACGCCGACACGCCTTCGATCGACATCGCCGAGACGGCGATCGGCAACGGGATCCTGCTGGCGGGCGGAACGAAGAACGTCGTCGAACGCAATCGCGTGTGGGATCACGACATCTCGGGCATCGGAACCATCCCGCTCCCCGAAAAGGTGCTCGACCCGAGCAACGAGAACGCGGTCGACTTCGACGCACTCGACAACCGGGTGATCGGCAACGTGCTCGACGACAACCGGATCGCCGACCTCCTGAACGTCAAGAACATCACCGAGCCGGGGGACGCGGGCGGGAACTGCTTCTCGGAAAACGAGTTTGCGACGAGCCTGCCGGCCGACATCGAGACCCTGATCCCCTGCGACGCGGCAGGCTCGGGCACGTACGAGGCTCCGATCGGAATCTTCGTCGAGAAGTTCACCGAGGCGAAGCCCGATGGCGTCGACTACAAGACCGCAGCGATCCCGGAGATGCCAGTGGGCGAGAACATGGCCGACCCGATGAACGCGCCGGCGATTCCGGCGAACAACGGATCGGTACCGCCGTCGGTCGACCTCGCCGCGATCACGGTCCCAACCAAACCCTGACTAACCCACCACCACGATCTTGGTGCCGATCGGCGTGAAGTCCCACACGACCTTGACGTCTTGTTGGTTCATGCGGACACAGCCGTGCGAGAGCGGCTGACCGAGTTGTTCGTCGGTTTGGATCGGGGTGCCGTCGGGGCGTAACGGGATCCCATGGAAGCCAATCCACTTCCCGCTGCTCGCCTTGTAGAACCGACTCATGTACGGCAGCCGGAGCGAACCCGACGACGACATCTCCGACTTGCTGGCTATGAAGTAGGTGCCGAACGGAGGGGCGCCGGTACGGCCGGACACGCGGAAGCTGTGGCTCACGGTTCCGTTGGCTTCGATCAACCAGATTCGCTGTTGGCCGTTCGAGTACACAATGCGGCGACCGTCGCCGGAGTTCGCGGGAACCGGCGGGAACTTCGAGCCGGTCGCGATCCAGTAGCCCGAGCCGCGTCGCGTCGTCGCGAGGTCGATTGCAATGACGGGCGCGTTGCTCGCTTGCCCGAGCCCGGCGGCGTCGCCGTATCGCACGACGGATCCATCGTGACCGAGGACCCAGTAGCCGGCGCCCGATTGCGTTGTCGCGATCGCGACTGCAGGTCGTGCGGTCGGTTTGGTGAGCGTGATCCGCTTGGCGTCACCGAACGAGTAGACGTAGCCAGTCGCGTCGAGCAGTGCGTAGCCGCGACCGCTGGGAGACGCCGCGATGTCGCTGATGCGGGGCGGTATGTACAGCGAGACTGCGTTGCCGCGGTGTTGCGCGTCGCCGAACGCGAACACGCGACCTCCGCTCGTCACCAACCAGTAACCACGTCCGGTCGGGGTCGGTGCTATCCCGACGACCGGTTTGCCGAGCGCGTGATCACGAGCAGATCCGAACCAGCGGGCGTCGCCGTAGTGGTACACCGCGCCGTGCGTCGTGACGATCCAGTAGCCGTTGCCGGTCGGGGTGCTGGCGATGTCGGTCGCGAAGCCGGCGAGGGTGTTGGCGTTGGGCGACCCGTAATAGGTGGAGTTCCCACTGGTGAACACGCCGCCGTCGGCGCTCAACGACCAATAGCCCTTGCCTGATGCGTCCGCCGCCACCGCGACGACGCCCGCGCGCAGGGGAACGGACGGTCCTGCGAACTTTGGGGCAGTTCCGAATGCGCGAACGACCGGCGGGTTGACGGCCGCGTTGGCGAAGTCCGAACCGACAGCAGCGTTCGAGATCGGTACTGCCACCGCGATCGCGGCGGCGACGAGCAGACGCGCAGAAACTCGCTTCATGCCGTTTTCATCGGCAGAACCCCACGCACTTGCGCGAAACGACCATGCGCCCGAACCCTCGCCCGTCGGCGCCTCCGGACGCAAGTTCGCTCCGGAAGCGGTTCCGGGGCTGCGGGTTCAGTGACCGGTCGTGCTGCCGTCGGCGAGGACGGCGTGGGGCATGCAGAACTGGTCGTACTCGGCGATCACGATCTCGGCGCCCTCGGAGCAGGTGGGGCAACTCGGGTCGCGCCGCACCTTGAACGTGCGGAAGCTCGTCTCGAGCGCGTCGTACGCGAGGAGGCGGCCGATCAGGGGATCGCCGATGCCGAGCAGCAGCTTGATGGTCTCGAGCGCCTGGAGTGACCCGACGATGCCGGGGAGCACTCCGAGTACACCGGCCTCGGCGCAGCTCGGTGCGAGTTCGGGCGGCGGCGGCTCCGGCAGCAAGCAGCGATAGCACGGACCCTCGTAGGGCTGGAACACGGTGACCTGACCCTCGAACCGGAAGATCGAACCGTGAACGACGGGGATCTTCTTCATCAGCGCGGCGTCGTGGAGGAGGTAGCGCGTCGGGAAGTGGTCGGGGCCGTCGACGATGACGTCGTAGCCGTCGATGATGTCGAGGATGTTGTCGGCGCCGAATCGAACGTCGTAGGTGACGACGTTGACGTCGGGGTTCAAGGTCGTGAGGGTTGTCTTCGCGCTGTCGACCTTGCGGTGTCCGATGCGCTCCATGTTGTGAAGAATCTGGCGCTGCAAGTTCGACGCGTCGACGACGTCCATGTCGACGATTCCGAGGGTGCCGACACCGGCGGCGGCGAGATACAGCGCGCTCGGTGAGCCGAGGCCACCGGCGCCGAGCATCAACACTTTGGACTCGAGCAGCTTTTGTTGTCCGGCCTCGCCGACCTCGGGGAGCAAGATGTGGCGGTGGTATCGGTTGCGTTGTTCGGGGTCGAGGACCGCAGGGGTAATCCACGGCCGACCTTCGTTCTTCCAGCGGCCGAAACCGCCGGCCATCGAAATCACGTTCGTGTACCCGAGATCTTGGAGCGTCTTGGCCGCGAACGCGGAGCGCACGCCACCGGCGCAGTAGACGACGACTTCGGTGTCGCGGTCGGTGATCTTGTTCTCGATCTGACTTTCGAGGTGACCCCGGGGGATGAAGACGGCCCCGGGAATCATTCCTTGCTCGTACTCGTCGAGTTCGCGGACGTCGAGGAACGTCGCGTCGCCCATGCGGGTCTCGGCCGCGTCGGGCTCGATCTCGGCGATATGGGTCTTGGTCTGGGCGAGCAGCTCACGGAAGCCGGGCATCGTCGGAACTCCAGGTCACGAGGTTGTCGAAATCCTACCTCCCAGGTCGGATTTCGACAACCTCAACGACCGGCCGAGGTACCCACGTACTCGAAGTGCACGGGATCGGGGTCGAGCCAGTCGCCGCCCCACACGAACCCCGCGTCGGCGAACGCCTCGACCAGTCCTGCGGGTGCGTCCCCGAGATCGGCCTTCACGTGTGCGGCGATGTCGAGATCGATCGCGATTCCCCAGCTGTGGCGGGACGGCCCCCCTGCGTTCTGCGAACTGCGAGGCTCGAAACACACGGTCTCGGTGCCGTCGAGCTCGGCGGCCGTATCCGGCGGCAGGCTCGCGATCGCCTTGCGCAAGGGCGCCGCGAGTTCTCGGTGACACGTGACGGTGCCGAGTCCTTCGACGGTGAACTCGCGGATCTGGTCGGCGAAGGCGGGGTCGGCCGAGATCGTCGCGGATCCGTCGGTGTCGATCCACTCGCCGAAGTCTCGCTTGATCCACGCCTGAGGGAGCACGGCGTCGCCATGGCGCAGGATCGCGGCTTCGTCGGGAGCGCGGAATCGCACGCCGAGTTCGGATGGAACTGCGAGCCGTATCTCGTCCTCGACACGATCGCGATCGCCGCGGTAGCGGACGAGGAGATACCGCGGTGTGCGGACATCGTCGAGTGCCCCGATGGCCACGACGAGTTCGGCCGCGCCGACGAGTTCGTCGTCGACGACGCGCGCGACGCGCAACGTTGGACCACCGACGAGCGCGATCGGATCGCCCACGCCAACGTCGCGAAGCGTCGCCGAGGTGCGAGACAGGATCGCGTCGTCACGATCGAGGCGTGCGAACGCGTCGCGGTCGGAACGCGGAACGAGCGGCGCGTACGTGGCGGGGTCGACCGCAAGGGCATCGAGGTCGATCGTGCCTCCCGGTGCGGCGAGCGCGACGTGGTCGCCGAAGACTTCGGTGGTTCTGGCGACGCCGTCGATCGCGGCGACCTCGGCAGCAAGTGTCGCCGGGAGTCCGCCGCTCGTCCAGACGAGAAGGACGGACTCGCCGTCGTCGGCGACCGGGAACTCATCGGCCACGGTCGTGACCCCAGGTCCGGAGTCGTCTCGCGCAATCACGACGGCACCTGCGACGATCGACGCCGCGACCGCGACTGCGGCGACGGCGGGGCGCAGTCGAACGGAGCGCGGTCGAGCGGAACGCGGTGTCGACGAGCGCAAGCTGATCGGTGTGACATCGGGTTCGACGATCGCGAACCCCTCTGATTCGTGCCGGAGCACGGCGCGTGCACGAGTCGCTGTGTCGATGAAGTGTTGACAACGGCGACAAGACGCAGCGTGCGCCGACGCCTTCGACGACACTTCGTGACTCGCGCCGTCGAACGCGATCGAGAGTTCTCGTTGCACGGTCCTACACCGCATCGTCGACCTCCGACGCGAACCACGCCGCGAGGGCGCGCCGCGCGCGAAACACTCGACTCTTCACGGTTCCCTCCGCGACGCCGAGCACCTCGGCGGCTTCGGCGTAGGTGAACCCGGTGATCTCGACGAGCAGCAGCGGTTCGCGCAGCTTCGCAGGAAGGTCCCCGAGCGCGGCGCGGATCTCGGCGCGGATCTGCGGGTCAGCTGCGGCTGGCGGCGCCGGAACCCGTTGCCACGCTCGAGCGTGGCGATCACGAGCGCGAATGGCGTCGATGCCGGCGTTTCGTGCGATCTGGACGAGCCACGTGGTGAACCGACCTTGGGACTCGTATCGGTGCAAGTTCCGGTGACAGCGGACGAACGTCTCCTGCGTGACGTCCTCCGCGAGGGCGCGATCGCGAACCAGGTGATCGACGAACCGCACGACCGACGCGCGCAAGCTCCGAACGATCTCGTCGAACGCCGCGTCGTCACCCGCGCGGGCACGCTGTACGAGCGCCGGATCGGGTTCTTGCACACGGTCTCCTGAGCAGTCGGTGTCATCGGAACGAGATCAACACGCACATTGGTACGCCCCCGAACCCGGACGTGCAACTGACGGGTCGGCGCCGGCGCCGGGGATCGGGAGTGGCCAGCTCGCGATCTTTGCGCCCGCGGGGTCGAAGACCGATACGTCGGCGAAGGTCACGGCGTACAGGATCGCGCCGCTTCGGTCCATCTTGATGCCCGTGATGGGATCTTCGACATCGACTCGGTCGATGACTTCGAGCGTCGTCGCGTCGATGCGAATGAGTTCGTGATCGAGGCCGAGATAGAGCACGTCGTCGCTCGCGGTCGCGACGGCCGACGTCTCGAACGGCGTGACCTTCGGGAGCGTTGCGGTCGCGGTGACTTCGAGGGTCGCGGGGTTGATCGACGCGAGCGCGCCCGTGATCCGATCGGTGACGAGGAGCCGTGAACCGTCCGTTGTGAGCGTCAACGCCGGCTCGCTCCAACCGTCGGCGCCGGTGCCGAACGGCGCGTGGAGATCGATGCAGTAGGCCTCTTCGTGGTGGAGGTCCAAGACGTGCACGAACGCGTACATCTCATCGTGGTCATCGGCGACGGGCACGTCGGACGAGTAGTAGGTGTAGAGGAATCGCCCGTCGGCGCTGCTCACCTGCGTGCGGGCGTACCCGCGCATGCGATCGCGTGGCTTGTTGTTCGGAAAGTGCTCGGGCTGGTCGGGGACGGGGCGCACCGAGCCGGTCGTGAGGTCGACCAGCCGTACCTCGTAGTGATCCGGGTTGGTCGCCGGGAGATACTCGACGGCGACAAGATCGGTGCCGTCGAGGGTGAACGCCTCGGGGTCGAAGTTCCCGTCGAGCGTGAGCTCGCGACTGCCGTGCTCATCGACGATCGTGAGTTGCGTCGTCGATCGTGCATCGCTCGGGGTGAGGATTCGTCCGTCGACGAGGGCGACCTGGCGGGCACCGGGTGCCACGACACGAACCCGACGCTCGGCGGGGATCGAGTGCTCCCACTGCGGGTCGCCGGTGGCCGGGTCGATGACGACGATGCGACGACCGACGACCTGCGCGACGGCGGTGCGGTCGGGTGATGCCATGCCGCCCACGGCTCGCATCGTCTGCTCGCCGTCTTCGGTGTCGAGGACGACGACGTCGGCTCGGCCGCTCAAGAACAGCAACGGATCGCGCTCGATCGGAGGAGTCGGGGTGGTCGGCGTGGTCGGAGCGGTGCTGGGCGACACCGCGGTCGGTACGGCCGACGCGGTCGAATCTTCGGCTCGTGCGGCCGGATCACCACCCGTGGCACCCCCACAGGCGGCCAACGGGCCGAGCCCGAATGCGAGTGCGAATACGACTTTGCGCATGGCTGCTCCTCGATGCGTCAGCGACCGGGTGACACGTCGCTCGAGCGTTCGAAGTTCCGTCGCGGCGCGATCGGGTCAGATCAGCGCCGCGACTGCCGGGAGCACCTCACCGAGCGGATCGCGCAGCACGACGTCGGCGTAGGGGTCGAACGGTGTTTCCTCAGCGTTCACGATGATCAGCGACGCACCTCGGCGCAGCGCGATCTCGGGAAGCGCGGCCGCGGGGTAGACGCCGAGTGATGTTCCCAGTGCGAGGAACACATCGCAGCGCGACGCGGCATCCTGCGCGCGATCGAGGTCGGCGGCGACCAGATTCTCGCCGAAGCTGATGGTCGCCGACTTCAGGATCCCACCGCACTCGGGACAGTCGGGGTCGCCCTCGCCCGCCCGCACTCGATCCAACGCGACGCCCATCGGCGCCCGCCACGGGCACGACAGACACTTGACCTCGCGGACGTTGCCGTGGATCTCGATGACGCGGTCCGGGTCGTGCCCGGCCGCGGGGTGCAGGCCATCGACGTTCTGCGTGACGAGCACCGCGAACGCCGCGCCGAGCTTGCGTTCGATCTCGGCGAGTGCGAGGTGGCCGGCATTGGGTCGTGCGTCCCACATCCCGCTGTTCAAACGGTTCTGCCACGCCCGTTCGCGGATCTGCGGATCGCTCACGTAGTACTGGAGGGTCGCGGTCTTCTCCGCGTCGGGGTTCTTCGTCCACACGCCTTGCGGTCCGCGGAAGTCGGGGATTCCCGATTCGGTCGAGATCCCCGCGCCCGTGAGCGCGACGACGTGGGCTGCCGAGCGGAGCATGCCTGCGACGCGATCGATGTCGGAATCCATCGGGGCGTCCGAAGTCAGGCCGGACGCTCGCCCGCGAGCGTGAGTCGCTCCATCTTGCGCAACGCAGGACGATTGTCGGCGACGACCTTGTGTTGCGTGCAGCGGTTGTCCCACATGCCGATCGTCCCCGCAGTCCAGCGATAGCGAACCATGAACTCGGGTTGCTGGCAGTGGCGGTGGAAGAACGAGAGCAGCGCCTCGGACTCCCTCGGCTTCAGGCCGTCGATGTGCTTCGTGAACCCGGGGTTGACGAACAGACACCGACGACCAGTGTCGGCATGCGTGCGAACAACCGGGTGCTTGTTGATGATCTCTTCGCCCGTCGTGTCGGAGGGGACGAAGAAGCGCCGCGGCGCGCTGTGGACTGCGACGAGCGTCGAAGCGAACTCTTGCATGGTCGGGGAGAGCGCGTTGAATGCGGCTTCGAGGTCGAGCCACATCGTGTCGCCACCGAACTCGGGGACTTCGAGCGCGCGCAGCACCGAACCCATCGGCGGGCACTCGGCGAAGGTCACGTCGGTGTGCCAGTTCTCGGCGAGGAACGATCGTCCGGTGTCGCCACCGCTGTACAGCTCGACGAAGTCGCCATCGTCGTGGACGTCCTTCAAGAACGGGTGTTGCCACAGCGCGCCGAAGTAGGTCGCGAATCGCTTGTGCTGCGCGCGGTCGATCGACTGGCTGGGGAAGAAGAGCACCTTGTGGTCGTGCCACGCCGAACGAATCTCGGCGACGGTGGTGTCGTCGAGGTCGTCGCGCAGATCGACGCCGAACACCTCCGCGCCGATGACGTTCGTGAGGGGCCTGACGTCGACGGTCATGGCGCACATCTTGTCACGAGTCGAGCTCACGCTCCTTGGAGGGTGGCGATGAAGCTGAGGAGGAGGTAGCCCCAGCGGTGGGCGCCTTCGTCGTCGAGGACCCAGCGGTGTTTGACGGTTTCGAGGAGGGCGATCTCGTCGGGGTGCCAGGTGATCGTTTGGGTTTGGGCGGTTCCGGGTGGGTCGACGGTGATGGGGGTTGGTGTGGGTGATGGGTCGATGCCGTTGATGAAGGCGGCGACGTAGACGCCGAACTTGGTGAGTTCGTCGTAGTCCATGTCGTAGAAGGTCATGAGTTGTTGGATCCGCGCGTACTCGGCCGCGGACCAGTGGACTTGCACCGGCGTGTCGACAGTCCACAATGCCGCGTGACTCTCACCAGCTTCGGCGATGTACTCGCAGCCCACGACTTGGCCGTGGTTGTTGATCGCGTTTGCTCTGCCGGCGACGCCCGGGAGGGTCTGGAGACCGTTGACCGGATCCCAGATCGCGGCTTCGAACGCCGTTGGACTGGTGATCGTTCCGAGGATCTGGGCGTGGTCATTGAAGTCGGTCGCCCTGAACGATGGGCTGAGGCCGACGCTCAGTCCGATGTCGACCATCCCGGTCGACGGATGCCAGATGAAGTAGCGGTCGGGCTGGAGGAACACGCCCGTCTGAGACCGGCCGAGTACCTGACCCCGGTTGTTGATCGCGATCGCCTCGGCCTCGAAGCCGCCGAGCGTTCCGAGGTTCGTCATCCCAATTCCCGGACGCCAGACGAAGGGTCGATTCGCCCCTTCGGCGACAGTTGCTGTTCCCGCAATCCAGCCGGAGTCGTTGATGCCGACCGGATAGACATCGGACGAGGCACCACCCAATGCGCCGAGGTTGGTGACAACGCCCCCTGGAGCCCACGTGAACGCCCGCGTCCACCCACCGGAGGTTGTTCGCGTTCCGTAGATCGCGCCGTGCTGATTGATGCGGTGCGCGAGCGCGTCGGTGCTGCCGAGCGTGCCGAGGTCGACTCGTCCCGTTCCCTCGCTCCAGAACATCGCGTGGTTGCGAAACTGCGCGTCCACGAACGCACCCGCGATCTGGAGCGAGTCGTTCACCGAGGTCGCCGATGCGTTCGCGCTGATGATCGTCGAGATCGGTGTGAGTTGTCCGTCGGCCCGTCGCAGGTTCCGGTTGACGAGTAAGTCGCCCCGATTGTTGAGACTGTCGATCTGGGTCCAGGCGATCACGTCGGGAAGCGGATCGACCATTCCCTGTTCGGCGGTCCACACGAACCCTCCGAAGTCGCGACCATTCGTGCGTTCGGAATTGCCGACCACCGTGCCGGTTTCGTTGATGTCGTAGGCGCACGCATCACCGCCGAGCGTTCCCAGATCGGTCGGACCGCTGATCGCCGCGGGTGCGACGGCGTCGACGCCTTCCGCGAAGCCGGTCGCCGCCGCGACGAACGCGACGACCACGACGAGTAATGCCTTCCGCCCTTTGTGCATGGGCGCAATCTATGGATCCTTCTCCTGATTGCGCAATGACGTAGCCGTCAAGCCCCTCGATCCCGATCAGGGCGCGATCAGTTCGACGGTCGGGAAGTACGTCCGATACCGGCGCGGATCGCGGGTGAGGAGGCAGGCGCCGGTGACGGCCGCATGCGCGCCGATGAAGAAGTCGGGAAGCGTCGACGCGCCGGTGTTGCGTCGACGACGGTAGGACTGGAACGCCTTCCCCGACGGTCTGGGCCGAGCATCCGGCGACCTCCGCGAACGCGACCCGTGGATTTTCGGTATGACCGAGATTTGTCGAGTCGTCGAACCATTGAACAAGGCGCGGGGTGACCGGTGAAGGTGCGGGGCGGGACGCCACAGGAGCGTGGGTGATGTCCCGCCCCGCTTTCGGGTCGCGTGCTGAGGGGATCCGAGTGGGGGGTTCGGTGCACGCGACACGATCGGAGGCCGTCGTCAGGCGGCAGATGGTGGTGGAGGGTTCGAGGCGGTCAGGGCTTCGCGGTGGCGTTGCCATGCCCAGACCGAGGCGTCACGAGCGACTCGAGGCGGATAGCCCGTGTGCTCGAGCCAGCGCTCGACCAAGTCGCGTTCGGCACCTTGTTCGAAGTACAGCAGTGCCTGGGCCCGGGCGCGGCGGCGGATGGCTTCATGCGGAGGTCGCGTTCGTTCCGTGGCGACCCAATCGTCGTGGTCGATGCGGACCGGTTCGGGCAACCGGCGAACATGGCGGGTGTGGATCGGCGGAAGGTGACGTCGAATGGCGATGGTCCCGGGCTCGAGTTGGCCGGCGAAGTCGAAGGTGGCAAGGCGCTCGATCGCCCGGCGAAGCGGTGCGCCGGCATTGGCTCGCACGCCGAGTCCGAGGCGGGTACTGGTCGTCGCGCTGTCGAGGATGAATCCGTCGGGCTGGTCGTCGAAGCGATCGGCCAGGTGGCGCAGCAAGATCACGCACGTTGGCCCGAGGGTCGGTAACCAGAACGCCTCGACGTAGCGACTCCGTGGATCGTGGCCGATTGTGGCAAGCACCGGATCCGTCCACGGAACGACGCGGAGGTCGAACTTCGGGGGTTGAGCGGTCGGCACCTCGAGATTGTGACAGATCATGTCAAGTTGTGTCAAGTGGTAGTTCTCGGGTCTCAATTGGCAAACAAAGCGAACGGCACTCCACTCTGTCGGCCATGACCGACGCGCCGCGCCCCACCCACGAAGACTGGCGGAAGTTGGCCGCCCGCGAACTCGGTGGCACCGAACCGGACTCTCTCGTGTGGCACACCCCCGAGGGCCTCGACGTGCAGCCCCTCTACACCGCGGCCGACCTCGACGGCGTCGCCGCGATCGGCGAACTGCCGGGAATCGAACCGTTCACGCGCGGCGTGCGCGCAACGATGTACGCGAACCGACC
>SXGT01048780.1_pt1 | contig 17147 bp, 17 predicted proteins | sample 3176221 | NCBI WGS metagenome assembly SXGT01 (sample SAMN11356862, study PRJNA531348) | freshwater metagenome | isolation source: freshwater sample F1-120 | place: China: Fuxian Lake, Yuxi | collected 2017-12-25 | reverse complement strand
GGTGTGATCGAGGGACTCAATAACAAAGCGAAAGTCACCATCAGAAGATCGTATGGCTTCCGGACCTTCCGTGTCCAAGAACTCGCCCTTTATCACTCACTTGGGAAATTGCCTGAGCCCGAGCTAACCCACGAATTTTTCCGACGAACCTTATTTCGCAAGGCTCGCGAAAAATACTTGCCTCCGCCGCGAACCCGAATTCATGCAGCGCGGCAGCCACCTTTTTCCGGGTTGTCAGGATCAACGCCGGCCCCAAAAGTCCAGATCGGCCGTGGCGCGCGGATACCCGTAGTAGTTCACGGCGTAGCCGTCAATCAGAAGATTGTCGGCATTACTCGAGTTCGCCAACCTCAAAACTCTCTGAAGTCGGATGGTGGCAGGATCATAGCCATAGATGATCGGCCGCATCAATTCGCCGGCCTCCGGCCGCTCAAGCGGTGTCTTGGACTTCCAGTACGCCTTGTGGTCATGCTCGTCTGAAAGGGACCGAACGCTAAACGCGGTTCTGTCCATGCGAGCGAAGTCCACAGCCTTCATGATTAAATGCTACTCTGTCTTCGCGGGTTCGGCGCGACGGCAGCGGAACGAGAGCGGCGCGCCATCTGACAGAAATCAAGTGACGGACTTATTGCGAGCCTTCGGATGGGACAGCGCCTTCGAGGCCCACTACGCGGCCTGCGCCGACGCCCGCGATCCGTCCCTTCAAAGTGAACCGGGGCGCGTTGTCTCGCAGCACAAGGGAGAATACCGTGTGGTTACCGCGCGCGGAGAGTCCGCCGCGGAGCCTGCTGGACGGATGTACTACGAGGACGCCGGGATGCCCGCCGTGGGCGACTGGGTAGTGTTACGGGGTCCTCTAATTCAGTCAATCCTGCCTCGAAAAAGCAAGTTCTCACGGCAGGCGGCGGGCACGAAGACGGAAGAGCAGGTAGTGGCCGCGAACGTCGACACTGTTTTTCTGGTATCGGGACTCGACCACGATTTCAATCCGCGCCGCATCGAACGTTTTCTGACCATGGCTTACGAGAGCCGTGCCCAGCCCGTGTTAGTGCTGAACAAAACCGATGTCGCGGGCGAACGTCTGCCGGAATTTGTTCGCGATGCGGAGCGGTCCGCGCCTGGTGTTACCGTAATCGCCACAAGCGCGCCGAGCGCCGAAGGGGTTGAAGCATTCGCGCCGTACCTGCTGCCGGGCAGGACCCTCGTTCTGCTGGGTTCGTCGGGCGTGGGGAAGTCCACGTTGATCAATCGCATGGCAGGCGCTGAGATTTTTGAGACGCGGGCTGTTCGCGAGAGCGATAGCCGCGGACGGCATACGACGACGTCCCGGCAGTTGGTTGTTCTCCCGTCGGGCGCGATTATGCTCGACACGCCTGGGATGCGTGAGTTGCAATTGTGGGGCGGCGAGGAGGGAATTCAACAGAGTTTCGAGGATATCGAGACGAAGGCGCGCGAGTGCTTCTTCAGCGATTGCACCCATGGTTCGGAGCCTGGCTGCGCGATCGCGAACGCTCTGCTTGACGGAACGATCCCTACGGCGCGGTTTGAGAACTACCTCAAGCTGCGGCGGGAAGCCCACAGGCAAAGGCTGCGCGTCGATCAACACGCGGCTCAAGCCGAGAAAAAGAAGCTGAAGCAGCTGTTTCGCGGCTTCAACCGCGGCAAACACCGCTGGTGAAAATGGCGGGCGCCGGGCCGCGCGCTTGCTTCCAGTGACAGGCTTGCGTCACACTGAACTTAGTTCATGTCTGAATACTGCACCTGCGGCGCACAGTTACCGTCCGGCGCGCGTTTCTGCCATCTCTGCGGGAAACCGCAACGCGAGGAGGTTGCGGAGACCCCGGCCGAAGCCGCTCCGGCTCATCCGGTCATATCGATCGTCGAAGCGGCGGCGACGCTTGCTCCGCTCGGACCGAGTTTTCACAATCCGGTGGCGGTTCGAGTAGGGTTTTTCGCCGCGAGCCTGGCGTCTCTGCTTTCGTCGCTTCCGCTGCTGAATCTGGGATTCGTCATCTGGTGGCTTTCGGCGGGATTCTTTTCGGTTCACCTGTATCGGAAGCGCACCGGGCAACTGCTTTCGGTGAAGAGCGGGGCGCGGCTCGGCTGGATCACCGGCGTGCTCACCTTCGTCATCTTCACGGTGGTGTTCACCGTGAGCATCGTTGCGGAGGACTTTCCGGCGGCGTACCGGGAAAGGCTGAACAGTGTTCCGGTTCAGAATCAGGACATGCAGCAGGCGATAGACTTGCTCCAGACTCCCACCGGCCTCGCGTTCTTCCTTGTTTTCGTGCTGCTGTTTCTCTTCATGCTGGTGACCTCGATGTGCACCGCCGGGGGAGCGCTCGGCGCGAAGATACTGGAAAAAGATACTCATTAGGTGGCGCCGAAGCAACCTGGAATTGATCTCGGTGATCTCGGGTTTCCTCAAGCTACGCCATCCTGATGGATCGTGAGCCGCCATCATGCGTAGGCTCGCCGAATCCATTAACACAGCATCTGGGTCGGCGTGCCTTGGTGTCCTGCCACGATCCGAAGTGGGTGAGCACGGCATGTGGAAATTCGATGGGAGAGCGCTTCGAAGAGGTTCGACCGCTGTGCCGCGCACCGCATGATCGAGCAGCGGATCCTCGGGTAATCTTGTCGATTCCGCCTCTCTCCGTTCGACGCGTTAGTAAGGGAGACGACAGCTATCCGATGCGGCAGGCGTCATGCTGGGCGAGAGGCTCCTTGCAGAAATGGGGAGTTCGATGAAGAGTTGGTGAAAGCCGGCGTGCTGCTCGCCGGCGAGGGGTTTCATCCGGCCTCGAAGGGATCGAGTCAGGTTCTTGAGAGAAAAGCGCACCGTGATCGATGGAGCTTTTCCCGAGACGAAGGAACTGATCGCGGGATTCTGGCTGTGGAAAGGCGGGTCCATGGCCGGGGCTATTGAATGGGTGAAGCGCTGCCTGAATCCGCACTCCGGAGCGTCCGAAATTGAGAATTCGGCCCGTGTTCGAGGCCGAGGACTTCGGCGCGGAACTCACGCCGGAACTCAGGGAACCGGAAGAGCGCCTGCGTGCAGCTTTGATGCGCGTCTTGCCTTACGGACCGAAGAATGGTGTGATCGGTTGGAGTGAAGCGGCCCGGCACACCCCACGCGATAGAGACTGTCTGGAGCGCGGAATTCGCCCGCCTCGCGCGCGGCGGCCTGCTGGCGAAGCTTGGCCGCGATGAAGCGCGCCAGGCGCTACAACTCGCGGTGTCGCTCACAGAGAATGCGCGCGAGCGTGAACTCCTTCTCGGGCGCGCCCGGGACCTTTGAGCGTGTGCGCATGAAACGTCTGAGCCTGGTCTACATCGATTCGGGAGGAGGTCATCGCGCCGCGGCGAACGCGCTGAGCGACGTGATCCACGAGCAGCGACGTCCCTGGGAGCTACGGCTGGTTTCCATTCAGGACATCTTCAATCCCATTGACTTCATCAGGAAGCTCACCGGCATCCCGTTCCAGGAGGTGTACAACATCATGTTGAGGCGCGGCTGGACTCGCGGAACGGCGCGGACGATTCCGGTAATGCACGCGCTGATGCGCGCCTCGCACAGGTCCCAGGTCAGGATGCTCGAGGCCTATTGGAAGATCGAGCGCCCGGACCTGGTTGTGTCGCTGATCCCTCACTTCAACCGCGCGATGAAGGAGGCCCTTGACCGGGTCTTGCCCGGAACTCCCTATGTGACGCTGCTCACCGATATCGCGGACTACCCACCGCATTTTTGGATCGAGCGGATAGACCAGTGGGTCATATGCGGGTCCCGCCGGGCCGTGGAACAGGCCCGCGAAATCGGCCTTCCGGAGGACCGAATCCTGCAAGTTTCGGGCATGACCCTGGACCCGAGGTTTTACGCACCGTCTGGTGCCGACCGTGGGGCCGAGCGCATCCTGCGCGGCCTGAGGCCGGATGTTCGCACGGGTTTGGTGATGTTCGGCGGAGAAGGCTCTCCCGAGATGCCACGGATCGCGCGAGCGCTCAACCGCTCGGACAGCGGCGTCCAGTTGATCCTGATCTGCGGCAGGAACGAAGCGGTTGCGGCCGAGTTGCGCGCCATGGAATGGCGCATTCCGGTGCTCATCGAAGGCTTCACGCGCGAGGTCCCGCTCTATTTGGAGATGTCCGACTTCCTGATCGGGAAGCCAGGACCAGGATGCATCAGCGAAGCCCTTGCCAAGTGCGTGCCCGTCATCGTGCAGCGTAATGCGTGGACGATGGCGCACGAACTCTACAATACCCAATGGATCGAGGAACTGGGTGCGGGCATCGTTGTCGAGAACTTCGCTCGAGACATCGGCGCGGCGGTGCGAACACTGCTCGACACCCGGAATTACGAGGCGTACCGCGAACGTGCGGGCGCCGGGCGGAACAGGGCCGTCTACGAGATCCCGGAGTTGCTGAGCGAGATCCTCGGCGAATCCAGGCGCTAATCGCGGTTCGGTCTATACGACCGGAACGCCCTCGGATTCCCGCAGGGCCTGCCAGCCATTCCCACAACACGCACCAGGGAACGGTCTACCCGGCCTACAGGAGTGTTGTGTCAAGGCGGCCGGAGTCTGGCTGGCGCTCTCCTGGCTGCGGCTCCGCTGCAGTAACGGTGCCTTCCAGGAAGGCTCTCATTTGCGCTTCGGAGCCATCGAAATAGCAATCGAGCAATTCGCGCAGCGCGTGGCGGCGCATGGTGTCGCGTGTGATCCCCGGCGTGTAGACGAATGAACGGCCTACCTTGCGCCGTGACGCTGCCCCCTTCCGCGCGAGCCTGTCAAGCAGAGTCATCACCGTCGTATAAGCGAGGGGTTTCCGCTGGGTAACCGCCGCGCGAACCGCGCTGACGTTTCCTTCACCTATTGACCACAGCGCTTTGAGACACTCCAGTTCGAGCGGCGGCGGGATGTCGCGAGGCGGCGCAGGCCGACGCACGTCAACCCCGCTCTGCGGCGTCTGGAGTGATCGCCTGCAGCAGCTTTTCCGCGAACGGTGAGACGTGCCCCCGGGAGGCTGGCTTCAGTGAAGTCCCCGGATTTGAGGGCCGCGACGCTACGGGCTCGTTCTCCGGCGGCTTGTCGACGGTGTTTCCTGCCTGGGAAGTCTCCGTTACGGCCTCCTCCTTAACAGCTCCGTCCTCCAGGTACTTCGCCTTCTTGAAAACGGAGCGTTCGAGCGAAGGGATGTATCCGGTAAAGTGCCCGTCAACCTGACGATCCCGCGCGACGCTCGCGCGCATGCACTCCATTTTTGAATCGAGATCGTCCAGATAGTGGAGCAGAAGAGCCTCGGGAAACTGCGGGACCTTCGGCGACCCGAACTCAAGCTTTCCGTGATGACTCAGAATCATGTGCTCCAGAAGCATTCGGGTCTTCGCCGGGAAGTCTGGAAGTCCGCCGAGCTTGCCGGCTATCATCCGCAGGGCTATCTGCATGTGGCCTAGAAGCTGGCCCTCAATGGTATAGGAGAAGCCACGTTCGTAGCTGAGTTCGTAGATTTTCCCGATATCGTGCAGGACCGCACCCGCAAGCAACAGATTCAGATCGATCACTGGATAATGGGCGGCAGCCGCCTTGCAAAGGCCGCAGAGCGACAGGACGTGTTCGAGCAGACCGCCCAGATGAGCATGGTGAATCTGCTTCGCGGCTGGCGCGGCGCGATAACGGCGGCCAATTTCGGGGTCGTCGAGCAGGGCGTCCAGGAGCGCCCGCAGATGGTCATCCGTCATCGCCGAGACCGTCTCGCGGAGTTCGCGGAACATTTCGCCCGGATCGCGCTCCGAGGCCGGGAAGTAATCTTTGAAATCGACGGCGTTATCCTCAACCAGCCGAAGCTTGTGAATCGTGAGTTGTGGGCGATTGTGATAAACCTGCACCAGCCCCTTCACCTTCACGAAAGCCTCGCGCTCGAAGGTATCCATCACCTCGGTGACGTTGTCCCACATCTTGGCGTCAACCTCACCGGTTCGGTCCGCAAGTGTCAGGGACAAGAAAGGGTCGCCAGTCTTCTTCTGGCGAATCTCCTTAGCCTGTACCAGAAACGTGCTGGTTATGGTCTGGTTTTCCTGAAGCTCGCTGACGTAGGTAGGCTTCATTTGGCGGCGGGCGGCACTGCAGCCGGCGCGGGCGCAGTGGCGGGATTTCCGGCCGGCGGTGGCGCGGAAACATCGCTTTCCGCCTTGGAGCCGCGGCCGGGAAACCCCGGCTTGGGAATTATCTTCAGAAATTTCTTCTTCTTACGCGCCCTCACCTCGTCCTTCGTGGTGGTTTCAGGCTTCAGTTGAGCCGGATCCTTCCAAGTAGTGTCCTTCCCGGGAGCGGCGCCGCTGTCCACGAATCCTTGCCTGATTTCGAGAAAGGCGTTCTCACGCAGCTTCGTCAGGTGCTCGCGCAATTTTGGCTCCATGCGGGGACCGTAGAGCCGCTCCGTTATCTCGTTTTCCACTTCCTCGAACGCTGCCTGCCCTTCCGCGTGACGCTCGTCCACTCTTAGGATCAGGAACCCGGCCGGCATCTTTATCACGTCGGTGATGAAGCCTTTCCTTTCCTTGAACACGACGTCTTCAATCTGTTTGTCGAGCTGTCCTTTTTTCCAGGCGCCCAGGTCGCCGAACTCCTTGGCGCTCGCGGCGTCGGAATTGTCGCGGGCAAGCTCGTGAAATTTCTCACCCTTCTTCGCGCGCGCCTGCACGTCACGGGCTTTCTTCTCGGCGGCGGCCAAATCCGCTTCGGTCTTTCCCTCGGTCGAGATCAGGATCTCCCTCAGAAAAACCTGTTCCTGGCGGATGAACTCGCCCTGGTGTTCGTCGTAATACTTCTTGACTTCCGCTTTGGGAATCGAGATCTTCGATCCCACTTCCTGTCCGACTACGCGTTGCGTCAGAAGCTGGTTCCGCATCTGCGCCTTGAAGTCCTCGAAAGGAACGCCGGCCTGCTCACGCACCCACTGCTGGAACTTGTCGGGATCGGTAAGCTTGCTTTCCATCTGGATCTGAGCGATGCGGCGGGTCACTTCAGGGTCCACGTTGATGTTGAGTTCCTTCGCGCGCTGAACGAGCAGCAGGTTGTCGATCTGCTCGCGGAGTCCGCTCTTTTCTTTCTCGTTCAGTATCTCCTTGGCTCGGGCTGTCGGGATGTTTTGAGCCTTCAATTCGGCTTCGAGGACCTTACGACCGCGGTCGATCTCACCTCGAGTGATGATATCGCCGTTCACCTTCGCGACGATTTCTTCGATCACACGAATTTCGGCGGCGGGGAGGGACGCTGCGAGGGCCAGGAGGGCGGAAATGAACTTCAGTGGCATGAGACCATTATCCAACAGTCCCTGGACTGACGCAAAACCCCGCTTGAAGGGAATACGGACGCGCCGGGTGACTGCCACGCTCGTGTGTCAAGCGGAAAGAATCGGCACCTTGATCTTCAGGCTCGAGCCCCGTCCCGGCTTCGATTCCAACAGGACCTCCGCGGAAAGCGATCGCGCTCTGCGCTTCAGGCTGACCGGGCCGAGCCGAAGCAATTCGAGTTCGTTAAGCGTGTAGGAACCGCTGAAGTTAAAGCCCGCGCCGTTGTCGTCGATCGCGATCTCAACATCTCGGCCCACCTTGCGCATCGAGACTGCCACGCGCGTCGCCCGCGCGTGCCTGTGGACATTGTTCAACGCCTCCCCGATCATTTGGAGGATGTCTCCGGCAATTTCGGGGCTGGTTTCAATGGGGCCATCACCCTCAAACGTCACCGCGAGGCCGGCCTCCTTCTGAAATGTTTCCGCGAGACGGCGGGCGGCAATCGACAGGCTCGCGCCGTCGAGTTCCGGCGGGCGCATACTTCGTACAAAATTTCGCAGTTCACGCAACTGGCGGACAGAGATGTCCTGTAACATCTGAAGTTCGGACATGCCAGCTTCGCGGTCGCGCTCAAGGAGTCTGCGCAACACGACCAGGCGCATCTGGAAGCTGATCAGGCATTGCAGCGGCCCGTCGTGGAAGTCGTCGGCGATCTTCTGCCGCTCGAGGTCGCGGGCGCGGGCTTCGGCATCTCGCCAGTCTGCGGCTTTCCGGTTCAGCGCGGCAATGGCGCTCTCGTGGTGCTGAAGGCGCACAGAGGAAGCAACTGCGAACAGTCCAAGTACTAGTACTGCATTTTCAAGTCCGCCAAGTTGCGGCGAGCGAAGCGTCATCAAGAACAGAAAACAAAGGCCAGTAACGAAGAAGACCTCTAATGGACGAAACGCGGATACGGTGGCGCCGATAAGAAAAAGGAAAAGAATGGAGGAGAGCCACACCGGGCCAGGGGCGAATCCACAGAGAAGGAGGAAGAATAACGTGTCCGCAAGCAAACCTGCCAAGGCCAGGTTCCCCGTGATCGCCCCCTTCGAAATCTCTACGAGAGCGCTGTATATTAGAAAAGCCGTTGCCGCCGCGATCGCCTGAATGGAGCGCGGATCGGCTAGCAAATGCGCGATGAGGAAAACCGCGGCTAGCAAGGGCCGGAAAAGGGAGAGGTAGCGGCCCCAGGATATGTCTGGCAGCGAGAGGGTGGGCTGGAGCGAACCCGTAAGCGAATCGTCCGCTCCAACGGGCCTGGCTGGGTGAGTGTAGGAACCCAAGTTCATGCCTGTTAAACCGCCATAGCCCTAACGTGGGGCAAGGAAAAAACCATGAAAACAACTCCAGTCAACATATCACTGGCTGAATCATATCACGGGAATCCCCTCGCCGAGCAGGTTTCTGAAACCGAAAAGTAATGGTCCGGCGGATGGGACTGCTAGCACCAAGGTCCGGTAATAAGTCGGGTACTGGGAGATTGGTGCACCTGTGATCATTCGGAAGCAAACTAGCGGGGATCTCGCATAGCGCGCTAAAATCAGTGCCAGTGATTCGCCACTGGTCAGCCTGTATCCTGCTTCTGCCATGGCTTTGCCAGGCGGAAGAAAAGGTTGCGCCTAATCCGGCGCGAGCGCCTGCGGCGGCGGATGCAAAGACGGACAGGCGGACCGATCTCAACCTGCTTGGCAAAACGGACACCGGATCGGGCGAAAGCAGGCGGAACGAGAATGTGCAATTTAACCCTATCGATAACAACGCGCTAAAGGAACTCAACGTCCGAATGGGAACCACAGCGACGCTTGTGCCGGAATTCCAGGCTGACCGCGGATACTTCAGCGCGGAGTTCGGAAACAAGCCAACGGCGCCTCCACACGCGACCGACGCGAAATCCCCATCCGGATTTCACGGCAGTTTTTACGAAACTCACGGCAACTCCGTATTTGCGGCGCGGTCGTTCTTTCAGGCGGGCCCGGTCAAGCCGGCCCGGGATAACGACTTCGGCTTCACCGTCGGCGCCACGCCATGGCGGACTGGATCCGTAAGCTTCGAAGGAAGCCAGCAGAGAATCCGCGGTAGCGTAAACGGGAACATTCTGGTGCCGAGGGCGGACGAGCGGACACCGCTCACTTCCGATCCGGCCGCTCGCGCCATCGTAGTGCGGTTCCTGAGCGCCTTTCCTGCGGACCTTCCGAACCGGACTGACATCGACGCTCGGGCACTTAACACGAACGCGCCGCAGCGAATCGATACTAGCAATGGGAGTATCCGGCTCGATCAACGCCGCGGTTCACGCGACCGCCTCACGCTTCAGTATTCGTACACCGATCAGGTTGTGGATGCCTTCGAACTTCTGGCTGGACAAAACCCGGACACAACAACAAGATCGCATTCGGCGCGCGCCACATGGAACCGCGCACTGGGAGCGAATACGTTGACTAGTTTCACAACGGCCTTCGACCGGGCGAGGGCGCTAATCGTACCTGAGCCGAACGCGGTTGGGCCGACGGTGAGTTTCGGGAACGCCCTGGAAGGCCTGGGGCCCAGTTCAGACCTGCCGATTGACCGGGCGCAGAACCGGTTCCGTTACGCGGGACAGGTCCGGCGCGTTCAGGGGCTGCACTCATGGACGGCCGGCGGGGAAATAGTGAGGAGGCAGATAAACGGCACCGAAGTCAGCAGCCAGCGAGGTGTTCTCTACTTCCGAAACGACTTTGGGCGGGACGCGATTACGAACTTCCGAATGGGCGTCCCGAGCCGCTTCTCAACGGGAATCGGCGGCTTTCACCGCGGCTTCAGGAACTGGGAGTACCAGCTTTACGCCGGAGACACATGGCGCGCGCGGCCGAATCTGACGCTTAGCTACGGAATTCGTTTTCAGCCGGTCACCGGGATCAAGGAAGTCAATGGTCTGACGCCGATTCCGTACGGTTGCGACTGCAACAACCTCGCGCCGCGTTTTGGCCTCGCGTATCGCATGAAGGGGTGGAAGGGCGTACTGCGCGTGGCGTACGGTACAGACTATGGCGAGATCTACCCCGTGACGTTTCAGCAATTGCGGTGGAATCCGCCGCTCGTTCTGAAGCTGGAGATTCAAACTCCAAGCCTTGTGAATCCGCTTGGCAACCTGCGACCGGCGGACCTGCGTCCGGACGCGCGCAGCACCGTTTTCGATCTCTCCTCAAACCTGACGACCCCCTACTCGCACCAGTACAATTTCATGTGGGAACCGGCGATCTCTCGCCGGTGGAGGCTACAATTCGGATACATCGGCAGCCGTTCGCACAAGTTGCTGATCTTTTGGCCGACAAACCGGGCGCAGCCTGCGCCAGGCATCGAGCAGACGACGGCCACAATCAACCTGAGGCGGCCGCGCATGGACCGCTTCGAGATCCGGCGCATCTTGAACGGGTCGCGGGGCTACTACGACGCAGCGCGGGCGGCACTTACGGTTGCGAACTGGCACGGTCTGGTTCTGGACGCAGCGTATTGGTTCGGCAAGGCGATCGACCTGGGAGCCGCCTACACCAACACCGCCGCGGGTGAAGACGCACTGCAGGCGCGAAGCCAGTCCGAGTTCAACACTCAACAGGATCTCAAGGGTTTAAGTCCGTTCGACCAGACCCATTCATTCCTGCTGCGCGCGACCTATACGACTCCCGCGTTGAAGGGGAGGGCTCGCCCGGTTGGGCGGTGGAACGTTTCCTGGGTGAACCTGGTGAAAAGCGGTGCGCCGTTCGATGTGTTCTCGGGATCGGACGGACCCGGGTATGGAAATGTGGATGGGGCGTCTGGGGATCGTCCGAATATCCTGGACCCTGTAATTCTGGGACGGACGATCGGCCATCCCGACACGTCGCGCTCGCTATTGCCGCGTTCAGCGTTTGGGTATATCCGGCCCACGGAACAGCGGGGGAACCTGGGTCGCAGCGTTTTCAGGCGGGGAGGCATTCGCAACGTGAACGCGGCCCTGTCGCGGAACTGGACGCTCGGCCCGGAGAAGACGTTGACGTTCCGCGCCGAATCGATAAATTTGTTCAATACGCCCCAGTTTGCCGCTCCGGGAAAGGATTTGTCGGCGCAGAACTTTGGACAGATTACGAATACACTAAACGACGGGCGGGCATTTCGCTTCCTGCTTCGCTTTGCGTTTTGAGGGGGGCGTCTCATCCTGTTCGGCAGACCGGGATGGCTGGCGGCCAAGCTAACCGCCGTCGAGTTGTTTGCGCAAACGGGGTACCCAAAATTGGCACGCAAAATGCTCAATTGCTGTTGGGGGTGCGCATGTTCCGTTTTGACGATTTGATCCGCTCTTCGATGGTGATTCGAGACGTTAAGCGGCAATACCCATCCACAATCGACGTCTTCGAAAGCCTTGGCTTTCGTTCCATATGCGATGACTGCTCCATTGATATGGTCGCTCGCCGCCAGGGCCTTGCCCCGAGCGACGTAGTCGCGGAACTGAACGCGGCCGCCTTCGGAAGTGCATCGCAGACATCGAGATAGAGCCTCGTTCAAACGGTCCCCTCCATGTGTCGAACGCCCCGGCGTTTAGCAACAGGCGGCGGATCGAACTGGACCATGAGCATTCTCTCCAACAGCGGTATCAAGTCGAATCCCGTGCTCCGGTACGCGGGATTGCGCTGGAAGCGCCCGTGGAACACCCGGCAGGACTGGGTCTTTTTTCTCGGACAGCGCCAAACCGCGCAGGTGTTGCGCAATCTTCGAGCAGTGGCATGGAGGAGTTGGACCGGCCCATCGAGACACCTGATCGCTGTTTCCATTCGGAGCGGGTATCCCCGTCGAGCGGTCCGCCGGGGATCGATCTCAGCTAACGCGCGCACACCATGGATCCGCCGGTTGACAGTAACGGCGCAAGAATGCAACATTACGATATTATGTTGCGAAACCGCCGCGCCGCTCTTCTCGCACTGGGACTCGCAGTGTTAGCCTCCAGTTGTGTCAAGTCCACGGAGGTCAAGACCTACGCGCAGGGCGAAAAAGCAACGGTGGGCTTCGTTACGTACAATGTGTTCGAGGCTCAGTGGCTCCCGCAAATAGGCGATGGCCTCATGGCCCGCGTGCCGGCCGATCGCTATTTCCAGATTCGAATTTCCGTGTCGAACGGCGGCGCCTCTGAGTTTCTGATTCCCCCGCTGAACCTGATGGACGATGACGGCAAGTTGATCACCGAACTTTCCGATGGCACGGGTGTGCCGAACTGGCTGGGCATGTCGCGCAAGGTGAACTCGGCGGAGACCGTGGACGGCCTTATCGTCTTCGACGCCCCCGCCAGACATTACAGGCTCCAGGTGGAAAGCGACACGGGCGTTCAGGCCTTGATCGACCTGCCGCTCAGGTTCGGCAGTGACATCCACAAGCAGGATGTCATCAGGATACCGAACGCGCCGCAGTAGGCAGGGGCGGATAGCGTGACAGAGTGGCTGCGGGTCCTTACCTTCAGCGCGGCGTTGTCCGTTGGCGTGGCGCGAGCAGCGGTGTTGCCATTCGGCATCCTAAATGCCGTGGTATCGCAAACTGAAGACGGGGTGAAGCCTGCGAGCGGCTATGAGTTCCGGCCGGGAGAGACCGTCTTTCTCGCATTCCAGATCGCCGGCGTGAAACCGTCCGCGCAAAACAAGATCAAGCTAAAGTATCAGGTAATGGCGCTCGACCCTTTCGGGGTCGCGATCATTCCCGCTCTCTCAGGCGCGGTCGATACCGACGTCGCACCGGAGGACAAGGACTGGATGCCGAAGGTGCGCAAAATCGCCGAGATTCCCCCGCTTGGCCCGAGCGGCAGCTACAAGTTCGCTTTGTCGGTGACTGACGAAGCTACCGGCAGGACGGATATCAAGGAGGTCGAGTTTCCCGTTCGCGGGAGGGCGGTCGAGCCCAGCGCGACGCTCGCGCTCCGCAATTTCACATTCTTTCGGAGCGAGGAAGACCGCGCTCCGTTGTCCATTGCGGCGTACCGGCAGGGTGACGCTGTCTGGGCAAGGTTCGACATCACCGGATACATGATCGGTGTTGGCAACAGGTTCGACGTCGACTTCCAGGTTTCAGTGACGGGCCCCTCTGGGAACCTGCTTTATACACAGCCGGAACCAACCCCCGAACAGCGCGCGCCTTTCTACACGCAGCGTTACGTGCCGGCGGAATTCAGTCTAAGTCTCAGCAAGGACGCGAGCCTCGGGGAATACGGACTGGCGATCACGGTACGTGACAACGCGGGCGCGCAGAAGATTGAGGCCAGGCAACCGTTCCGCGTGGAGTGAACCGGTGCGAGTCTGCGGCGTTGACAGCGTCAAATGGTAGACGCAGAAGGTGTCCCGCTTCCAGCCCGTTCTCTCATACAAGGCCTGCGCCGTTGTGTTCGCGATCTCGGTCGAAAGGACGAGCCGGATAGCGCCGGCGCCCCGTCCGTAGTTTGCCGCTTGGAGCAGCGCGGTCAAAGTGAGGTTCGACGCGGTTCATCACGTATTCAAGCCGCTCCCGTTTCGTCTAATCGGCCCGCCCGACACCGGTGCGTCTGCCGGCCGCCTTCGGCCACCGGGGCTTGGGCCCACGGCGTCACACCGAAATCAGGCAGCCGTTCCGCGTGGAGCCAGCGCCCGGTCGAGGCGCGTTTCAAGCACGCAACCCGCGTGGAAATTTTCGAGCGTCCGGAACCACTCCGCCCTTTCGTCAAGCGCGGCTTTCGGAATCAGCCCGATCAATTCGCCACCCGCGATTCCGGCTCCTAGCCGCGCGGATTCCCGCTTCACCGCTTCGAACACGCATGCCACCGGTGTCGTTTCGAAATCCGTTAGATTCATGGTGACTTGAGCGAGTCCGCGGGAGGCAAGCGGCACGCCCATCGCCTTCACGAAAGGAAGCCCTCCCGACGACGCGCGAATGGCCCGCGCCACTTGTTTCGCTATCGCCACGTCGGAGGTCGTGAGATTGAGATTGTACGCGATCAGGAACTTCCTTCCACCTGTGACAGTGGCTCCGGCCGTGGGGTGAAGTTCGGGGCCGCCGATATCGGGACGCCGGTCGGCCTTGTCCGTAACCGCGTCGCGCAAGGCTTCAAAGCCTCCATGGCGAATGTTTTCCAGACGCCTGCGCTCCGGCCTCCGTGCCGAGGCTTCGTATAGATACACGGGAAGCCGGCAGCGCGCCCAAAGAGCGTGCCCGAAAGTCTCCGCCACGTGGGCGCACTCGGCGAGCGTAACGCCGCGAACCGGGACGAAAGGAACGACGTCGGCCGCCCCGATGCGCGGATGCACGCCACTGTGCCTGGTCAGGTCGATGAGGGCGATGGCACGCTCCACGGCCCGTAGCGCGGCTTCCAGGACTTCGCCGGGCGCTCCCGCGAAGGTCAGCACGGAGCGGTTATGGTCCGGGTCCATGGTGCGGTCGAGGAGCGCTACTCCAGGGGCCGAAGCAACTGCGGCCGCCAGCGCGTCCACCGTTTGTGCGTTTCGCCCTTCAGAAAAATTCGGTACGCATTCGACTACGGCCGGGGGCAACTTGCCTCCGTGCAACAAAGGTCGACGCCCCTCTTGAAGGCGACCCGCACCAGATTCTGGCCGAAGTGCTGATGGATCTCACGATAATCTGAGACTTCGAGTATCAGGAGATCGGCCTGCTTTCCGTACTCGATCGATCCGGTCGTTTCGGAGCTGCGAATGGCGCAAGCGCCATTAATGGTAGCCGCGGAAATCGCTTCCGAAGGAGTCATTTTCATGTGCAGGCAGGCGAGCGAGATCATCATCTGCATACTGCAACTGGGGCTCGAGTGCGGGTTGTAACCAGTAGCAAGCGCTATGGAGGCTCCTTCGTCGATCAGGACCCTCCCCGAGGGGTACCTGCCGGTGTCGAGATGGAAGGCGGGACCAGGTAGCAGACACGAGATGGTGGAAGAGTGCGCGAGCATTTGCGCATCCTCACGATCCACAGGTCCCGTCTGGTCAGAAGTAACGGCCCCAGCCTCGACGGCCAGGCGGGGGTACCCGGCTACCCGGAGGCCAAAACCTAACGCCTGGACCGAAGTAATATAGCGGCTGGCGTGTTCCTTCGTAAACGCCTCGTATTCGAAGGAAATTTCGGCGAATCGCGCAAGCCGGTTCTTGGAGACGCGCGGCAGCACCACCGAGCATACTTCGTTTACATAGTCACCGCTCCGGCCGCTATACTCCGGCGGAACGGCAAACATGCCGAGGTAGGTTGCCGCCACGCCAAGAGGGTCGTGATGACTGGCGCCAAGCACGCGGAGCATCTTGATTTCGCTGGACTCGTCCTGGCCGTAACCCGACTTCGCTTCGACCGTCGTCGTACCATGGCGGGCGAACTGTCGGAGCACCTCACGCGCCCGGAATTTGAGTGTGGCCGCCGGAGAAGACCGCACCAGCCGGCGGCAGGCGTCAAGACTAACGGCTGCGGGGTCCGCGAAATCGCCCACGTCCCCGTACCGCGGACGCGCGCAGAGCAAATGGGTGTTACTGTCGACGAAGCCCGGCATCACGACTCTGCCGGTGGCGTCGATCTCAACCGCGTCTCTAGCTTCGGCGAGATTCTCGATACGGCGCGCCGGACCGACGTCCACGATCATTCCATCGCGAATGAGGACGGCGCCCTCCTGGACCAGGCCGAGATCCCTTAAAGCGTTCCCACGGCGGGGACCGCTCGGCCCCCGCAACGTCAGCAGTTGACGGGCGCCACGAATCAATATCGCCTCTCTCATCGAGTACAGAATCTATAATGTACCATCGGGACCGGATGTTTCAGAAGAAAGGAGAACAAATAAAATAGTGAAATCCCGTGCGCTGGTTGGAGTCCGGCGAAAATCGCCGGACGGGGGTGAGCGACCTTTGAAGACCCTGGAACGCGTCCTGTCCAAGGCCGGACTCGGCTGACGCACCGAGGCCTGCGAATGGATCGCGCAAGGACGAGTGTGCGTCAACGGGAACCGCGTGGAGAGGTCGGATTTCTGGGTGGACCTGGGGCGGGACCGCGTCACGCTCGATGGAAGAGCGGTGCGTGAAGGCAAGCGCTACTACCTGTTGCTCTATAAGCCCACGGGATTTCTGACCACTTACAAAGATCCCGCGGGCCGGCCGACCGTTTACGACTTGTTGAAAGATTTCGACCATTGGATTTTCCCCGTGGGACGGCTCGACCTCGACACCAGCGGCCTCCTGTTGATGACCAACGACGCGCAGTTCGGCGAGCGTTTGACGAATCCGGCGTTCAAGGTTCCCAAGACGTATCAACTGAAATGTTCGACGATCTTGAGCGAAGCGCAACTGGACAGACTGCGCTCCGGCGTAACACTCGACGACGGCCCGACGCGGCAGGCCGTGGTGACCCGGTTACGCGATTCGGAGAAGTACTCACACGTCGAATTGACCATCACGGAAGGCCGCAACCGGCAAGTTCGCCGGATGATCGAAGCGGTTGGCGGCAAAGTCCTGAAGCTCGTGCGGACGTCGATCGGCGAGATTAGGATCGGGAACTTGAAGATAGGGAAGCACCGCCCGCTCACGCCCGAAGAACTCTCGGGTCTGATGCGGCGAGGCGGCCGCGGCAAACGGCCAAAAACCGCATAGGGAAATTCGCCCGAGAAACGAATTTACAAAAACTTTACCCGCTTGTTGCAATTCCTTCAACCAATGTGCTCATGCTGGTTACATGAAACCTGAATTATGCACGAAAAAGCCTTCGGCGTCGGCTCTTCGTCGGCGCTGCGTGATCCTCGCGTGACCTTTACGATTGGATTGACTCTATCTTTTCTCGCCTCCTCCTGATTCCGTTTCCTCGACCGCCGTCCTCT
>SXGT01598207.1_pt1 | contig 17150 bp, 12 predicted proteins | sample 3176221 | NCBI WGS metagenome assembly SXGT01 (sample SAMN11356862, study PRJNA531348) | freshwater metagenome | isolation source: freshwater sample F1-120 | place: China: Fuxian Lake, Yuxi | collected 2017-12-25 | reverse complement strand
TGATCATGATGTCGCTGACCTCTGGGTCGCGCAACAGAGCTTCCAAAGGGCCGAGGCCTAGAATATTGTCGAGAATGTCCTCTACCAAGCGCTCCCGTTCGATCCGATTGAGGGGCAGTTGGCGGGCTTCAACGCGTTCTTGCAGTCCGACGCGAAGGCGAGTAGCGAGCTCATCGCGTGAGCTCTGCCCCACTTGCTCGAAATCGAGTGATTCAATGACTTCATTTTGAAGATCCGCACGAATCTTGTTGAAGTCGCCGTCGCCAGTGGGAAGAACGCCGCCACCCCCGCCGGGACGAGGAGGGAACTTCCCCTGTGCGCCGCGAACACGATCGATGAGTCGAGTACCGCCCATGCCTCACCTACCCTCGGCTGAAAATTCGAGAAAAGAAACCACCGGAAGATGCTGGCTCCTCGGGTGGAGCTTGGGGCTCGCCACCCTCGGTGAGCACGGCAACCAGCGTTGAAATGTCGCGAGCGGCGTCGCTTTTCTTATTGACCGTGCGAATCAGCTTCCCTTCGTTGATCGCGATGTCGACCGTGGCCGGATCGTTGGCGACGGTGGCGACGACCTTCACCTGAAGGTTGGTTTCGATATCAGCGTTTTTGACGAATGCCGTCTTGGAGTACCGATTCACCACCAGGCGGATCCGATCGCGTTCCAATCCTTGGGATTCGAAGAGCTTGATTCGGCGGTAGGCATCGCGCACCGATACGACGTCTGGGGTGGTGACGATGACGACCAGGTCCGCCACGGAAAGAGAGATAGCGACAGCTTCATCCCAATGGCTGCCACAATCGAGCAGCGCGAATTGGTAGCCTTTCGCCGCGGCGTGGATGATGGCGTAGACGTCGTCCGCGCGAACTTCCTGAATGCGGTCGAGCTCGTTGGGTTGGGCCAGAACGTGAAGCTTGCTTTTGTGCACGGCGACCGAACCGGTCAACATGCGCTCGTCGACGCGATCGGCGCGCGGCAACAAATCGGTGATGGGGTCTTTTGGCGTGACGTCGAGCATCGACGCGACGTCCCCCTCGGAGAAGTCGAGGTCGATACAGATGACTCGGTGGATGCCCGCCAATTCGGCCGCGAGGTTGGTGCATAGAAGCGTACAGCCAACGCCCCCCTTTGCGCCGACCATCGCCACCACCAAGCCTTGCTCGCCACCCTCACTCGGCGCGAATGCTGCTTCGTGCACCGCTTGTCGCAGGCGGTTGGCGTCGTCCGGAAGGACAACATACTCTTTGTAGCCAGACCGCAATGCTGCGAGAATGGCGTCTGCATCGCTGCGATCCGCGAGTGCGACTAAAGCGGTACCGGGCACTTCCTTGAGTAACGCCTGCGCGAGCGCGAGGGCACCCTCTCGAGCTTGGCTGATTCCGATGATGACGACGTCGGGGCGCCCGCGGCGGACCACCTCGATCGCATCACCGAAACTTACCGAAGCCGAGGGTAGAACGGCTTCAGCTGCGAGCGCCTCCCGCACTTGCCCCATGTCTTCGTTGTCCAGGCCAACGAGAACAACGGATGCTGCGGTACGACCTTTTCCGACGTTCCTCACGAGTGTCTCCGATTAACGCTGAAGGCCGACTTCGCCGGTAGGTTCGGCAGTTCGCGAACCACCGTGGTGAAGCATTCCCAGAAGGAAGAGCTCCAAATCGCTGGGGTTTGCATTGTCCGTGGTGCCGGGAGCGGCTGGAACTTCGCCTGGGCCAAGGGGGCGAACCAACCGAGGCGTCACGAAAATCATGAGCTCGGTTTCTTCCTTCACGTGCTTGGTGTACCGGAAGAAGGTGCCCAACACCGGGATGGCGCCCAACCCCGGCACTTGTGCGCGGGTGGAGGAGGTCTTTTCGGTGAGTAGTCCCGCCATGGCGAAGGTCATACCGTTGCCGATGCGCAAATGGCTCTTGGCCTTGCGCGCGAGCAAGCCCGGAACTTCGATGGCGAGCACCTTGGTGCTGTTGGCGGGATCGAGCTGAGAAACCTCGACTTGAACCCGGACGTCGATCACGTCGCCACCGAGTACAGTCGGGACGAAACCAAGCTTAATACCGTATTCTTTGTACTCGATGGAGATGTTGCCGTTGCCGGATGGCACGGGCACGGGGATCTCACCGCCGGACAGGAATTCCGCTTGCTGGCCGGACAATGCCACCAGGGTGGGTTGCGCAAGAATTTTGGAGATCCGCTGATCGTCCATCGCGGAAATGATGGTCGCGAGGTCGATCGCACCGATGTAGCCGAGGACGTTGAATGCGCCGGCGGCAGCAGGGGGAACCAAGCCGCTGCTGATGGTGTCCACCAGCTGAGGATGCGACACAAACGAGCTGCCCGTGGCATTGGGGCCCATCATGCCGATGCCCAAGTTCGAGTCGCCCCAGAGAACGTTCAATCCGAGTTCGCGCAATCCGGTGCGGGAAACCTCGGCAAAAACGACTTCCAGCTGGACTTGGTGATCGCCTTCGACGGACATGAGGTTGACGAACTCGTCGTCGTAGACCTTTGCGATCTGAGCGATGCGCTCAAGGGTTTCGAGGTCCGCAACGGGACCTTCCACCACGATGCGCTGGTCCAGGGGGTAGATGTTGGGCGGCTCGCCCTCGACGATCTCGTCAACCCGCCGCACCATGTCGGACAGGTCGCGGTGGACGACCACCTGGTAGAAAATGGGCGGAGCAGATCCCTGCTGCTGGATGACGAAGTCGGTGGTACCTACGGCCTTTCCTTGGACCATGACCCGGTTGAGCCCACCCAACAACACCGGCTCGGCGATGGTCGGATCGGTGACGGCAACGGCCTTGGCCGTGCTTGGGATGTCCACCACGGTGCTCTTGCCGAGCTCAATGTCCAGCCAAAGGGGCTTGTCTTGAGCCAATGCCTCGCCACCAAAGATGAACAAGAGGCATGTAGAAAAGGCTGCTTTCGTGAATCTCTGGAACATCGGGTCCTCAACAGAACAGGGTAGTGCGTGCCGCCGACGGTAGATGTGTTCCACCGTAAGCGCAACAGGAGGTTGTAATTTCTAGCGTGGAGCGGGGACTTTTTGTTTCTTGACTTCGACCTTCTGCCCCTTGATGACGCTTAGACTGCGCATCTCTTCCTCAACGCGTGGGCGGGGTTTGGTCTTTACGTCCTTGAAAGTGATAACTACTTGGTCCGGTTTCCCGAGGATCTTTTCGGCCCTGGCACCATTGGTGTCGACCTGGGTGGAATCGATGTCATTGCGCAGGGTCAAGGTCACATCGCCTTCGACCTGGGCGTGGGTAATTCGCTCCGCTTCTTCGGGGGTCACGGCCAGGGTCACTGATGGGCGGTAGGTGTTGCCATCGCGGCCGGTCTCACTTTCGGCGTCGCCTGCACCAAGTCGAGAGTCCACTGCCAAGATTTTCACGTTTTGCAGGAGGGTGATGGTGCGGTAGTCGTCATCCTTGGCTTTGCTACCGCCGCTGCCCTTGGCTTCTCGGTCGGGCTTGATCGTGACCAACACGTCGACGTAATTTCCGGGATTGAGGAAGCCCGATACGGCGGATCCATCGGTGATGTTGATGGAACGAGCGCGCTGACCGCGTGGAATGATCGCATTGAGGCCCACTCCTGCGCCGGAGGAAGCCAATCGCTCGGCGCGAATGTATTCGCCCTGAAGGATGCGTTCTTGCGGAACCCGGCCGATCAATTCGTCTACGGTACGATAGGCGGTAGGCGGCACATAGTCCGGCTCGACTTCCCGTTGCTCCAGATCCTCGGAAGTCAGGGTTTGACCCTGGTACAAGGTGCGCTTGGCTGCAACCACCGTCACCGTAGGAGGAGGGGCTTGGGCGACGGCCAATTCTTGCTGCAGATTGTGGAATACCAACCAGATGATTCCACAGGCGGCGAGAGCAGCTATTGCCGAGACAAATAGAAAAATCGCTGCGCGACCGCGTCCACCTGTTCGCTGTGCCATAAAACCCCCGAGGCCTCTTCAACATACCAACACTATCGGAAAGAGTTCCGAAGCGCTTACAATGTAACGCGAGTTGTAGAGTCACGCTGGTTTTTGGGCTGACAGTCGGGGTAAAAAGGGGAGACCGAAAACAGAAGCGGCGACTCCCGGGCCACAAAAGTTGGCCCTATGGAGTCGCCGCTCAGTTGCTTCCGCCGGAGCGGAGAGCGATCAGTTGGCGCTAACGCCGGCTTCAACTTCGGTGAACTTGGTGTTCAAGGAGGTGCCGAGGGTGGTGAGAATGGCAATAATGACGACCGCGATGAGCGATGCAATCAGGCCGTACTCGATAGCGGTGGCACCATTCTCGTCGCGGAAGAAGTTCGTAAGCATGTGAAGCTCCATATATTTTAGATTTCGATTTGCAACGGGCTCTTTGCAAGCTCCGTGATCCTCATTTACGGCGATTTGGGTGGCGCTGCAAGGGTTTTTTCGCTCGGTTGGCGGCGCGGGCGAGTATGTGCCGGAGTAAATACTGCAATTCGATAAAAAAGTTTTTTTTCAGGGAGGCGTAGACACTTGCTGTCGCACGTCGAAATCGGAAATCGATAGGTTTATGCGACCATTTACGGCGGCCCATAGTTGGTCCCCGATGAGGTCGTCCCGCCATGGCGACAACGCGAAGCGTAAGTCGCTCCGAGATTCAGGTTTGTACAACACAATCTGTTCGGCGAGGCGATGCGGGAGCACCAGTCGGCCGGCAAACCCCATGGTCTGCCCCAGCGCCTCTGCAAACAATTCCAGCCATGCAACCTGGCGGGATTCGGCTGTTCCTCGGCCTAATACCCTTGGTTGTTGGTCGGGTTCGGTGCTTAACCCACGGTGGATCCGTTGAAGGATTTCCTCCCCCCACCGGCGCGCAAGATTTTTCGGCAGGCGCCGATCCGCGTGAAGATCGTTGATCGAGGCGGGTTGGCGCTTGGCGATTTCCAACAAGAGTGGATCCGGGAGCACGGCTTTGGCGGGTTGGTCGGACTCGCGGGCAACCGTCTCGCGCCAGTCAAAAACCTGTTCTAGAACGGCTGCTTGGCTCGGTGAAAGGCCCTGCGCGCCGGGTACATCTCGCCAATGAGTTGGACAGAGGAGTGTTTTTTCTAGGGCCTCCAGACAGGCGGGCAGTACAGCGCTTTCGCGTTTGAGTTGTCTGGCGTTCTCAAGCAGGGTCTCCCAGAGCGTCGGCAAAAACAGTACATCGTCTGCGGCATAGTTCAGCTGATCCCGCGATAGGGGGCGCCTGCTCCAGTCTGAGAGGGTCTCCGTCTTTGCGAGGTGCTTTCCCAGGTACATTTCGGTTAAATGTGCGTAGGAGGCAGGGTAAACGACGCCGATGAGCCCGGCCGCTACCTGGGTGTCGAGGACGCTCGCTGGAACCGCCCCAATGGCCTGTTGGATCAGTCGAATGTCCTGATAGCCGCTGTGAACCAACCAAGTGCAAGACTGTAGCCCTAACGCGATGGCGGGGAGGGTCTCCTGGTCCAATGGATCCACAATCCATGCGTGTCCGCCGGGAACGTGCAGTTGCAGCAGATACAGCTGCGGAAGGTAGCGCCGCTCAGCGTGAAACTCCGTATCCAGCGCCACATAGGCCGCCGTTCGGAGTTCCTCAACGAGTTCAGGAGCGGTGGCGGGACTGGCAAGCCGAATTTGCATGAGCTGCTTCGTCTAGCCGGTTTGGTTCAAACCGGGGAGGGAAAAAGCAACCATCGGGTCTGAAAGGTGCGCACCCGCCCGTGTGACACCTGCGAAGTACACAACACAGGATGTCCCTGATGCCAAACCAGGGTCACTTCTTGCCATTCCGCCTCTTCGATCGGCGAAGTGAGGCGGTCTGTGGCGGATTCGGGGACATCGACGTCGGACAGCCCGGTTTCGCGGATTCGGGCGCTTAAATACCCACGAATGACGTCGTTCAAAAGCTCTCGATCCCGCGAGAAGACCACTGCATGGTCGTCGTCGGAGATCGATACGCCGAAAGCATCGGGATCCTCGATGTCCACGGCGCGATGAGGCGAAGCGAGCAACGCGGTATCGACGCGTGGCGCGCCCTGAGACACGTGGACCAGTTCCAACGGTGCAGTTCGGAGGGCTCCCTCGGGACTGGTTACTGGTTCAACGGCTTGAACTCCCCATTTCGAGCTTACCGAAAACAGACGGTCGGAGTGTTTCGACAGCGCTGAGACCAAATCAGCAGGATCGAAAGGAGCAATGTAAAGAGCGAAGAGATTTTCCCCTTCGTGGTGCACCGCCATGGTCCACGACGGGGCTGGAGCCAACTCGTCATCAAGCCGAGTTTCGACCTGTGGGATTTGTAGGTCGTTGAAGTGCATCAGCGGTCCTCGGCGTTGCCGCACCCTAGCGCGAATGGCTCAGGGGTCGCAACTCTTTCCTTCGGATGTCGAATGAAGTTTGCTTGGGGCTGACGTTTGGCGTCAGTGGGCCAAAAAAGCGTTGCCGCGGGAGAGATACGCGGGAGTAGAGAAGCGGCAGTTGGGGCACGTCTTTTGTCGGCGATGTTCCGCAGGTTTTGGCAGTAGGCACCGGACACACTGGTAGTGTTCAAAACGCTTGAGCGCGGAACGGGTGAGATCCGCCAGGCAAGCGATGAAATCCGCATCTAAACCCAGCGCCGGCGCGCGGCCGACGTGAGGAATCCCGGCGGAACGCGCGTGTTCCGACAGTTCGATGTCGATTTCGTGAAGGGTTTCGATGTGTTCCCCGACAAAGCTGACGGGCACAAAAAGAAGTCGCTGGACCCCTCTTTTTCCAAGGTCAGAGACCATTTCCGTGGTGGAGGGCGCAAGCCAGCGGGTGGGACCGACCCGGCTTTGCCAGGAGAGATCTACCGGATCCGCCCATTCCAGCGTCGTGATCACCCGGCGAACCGTCTCGCGAATCTGGTCGGGGTATGGATCCCCTTTGTTCACAACATATTGGGGGAGACCATGTGCGGAAAAAAGAAGGTGAACCGGTCCTTCCCCCGGGAGGTTCTGGAGGCCTCTCTTGATGGTATTTACCAGAGACTGGATATAAAGCGGATGATCGTAAAACGGCGGTAGATAGTGCACCGGTAAGTCCGGTTCTCCCATGGCCACCAGCCCGTCCGACACCCTTTGAAACGCAGGAACGGTCGTTTCAAGGCTGAAATGCGGGAACATCGCCAATGCGACGATGCGGTCCACACCTTGGGTCTTGAGCTCGCGAAGCGCGTCTTGGACGGACGGTTCGGAGAACATCATTCCCATGGCAGTAGGCGGAGCGCCCTCGCCGAGCGCATCAATCAAAGCGGACATTTGCCGCCCGGTCTCGGGGATGATGGGCGACCAGCCGATGGCTTGGTAGTTGGGACCTACCTTTTTTGCCCGTGATGCCGCCAGGCGGGGGACGATCAGCGGCTTGAGTGCCTCCGGCAGGGGCAACACCTGACGAAAGAGCCGTTGCAAAAAAGGTACCAGCTCGTCGGGGCTTTGAGGGCCTCCGAAGTTGACGATCAATAATCCAGTTGGCACCTACCACCCCGGGGGCTGAACCCACCAACCCCCGGCTTCGGCGGCTTGGCGAACCTCGGCGCTGCCGCGGTCCATGAGCAACGCATATCGCGCGCTTCGAAGCATATCGATGTCGGTGTCGGTGTCGCCAGCCGCAAATACAGGACGGCGGCCAATGATCTCGTCGATGGCTTGCACTTTCCCTTGGCGGTAAGTGTTGGGACCGGAGAGGGCGGGAAGATAGCGGCCCGAATCGTCCATTTTCAATCGCATGCCTATGGTATGATCGGGGCCAATCCCATAGAATTGTCCGAAGGTCCGGACCAAAGGCTCAGCCGAGGCGCTAACGACCCACACCTCCCAGCCCTGGTGTTGCATCACGGCGATCAGGTCGCGAATTTCAGGCCGAAACGTGATTTTTCCTCGGGCCATCCACGTGTCGATCACCTGAAGGGTCAACGCTCGGGCTTCGTGCTCGCGAAGGCCGGCGATCTGGTAGGCGGCCCAGGGATAGCCCACAGGCTTGCCGAATTCTTCGCATTGACGCTCATATTCCAGGGAGCGTTGGGTCTGATCGCGTTCGTCGAGGTAGTCCAGGACCGCTTCACCGATGTCCCCCAAAATGGCCGTATTGTCCCAGTCGAAGGTCGCGAGTGGACGATGGTGTGGGTCCCACTGGCCGCCGGACCGGCCGTGTTCACGAACCATTCGCTCCAATCCGGCGTGAATCGCGGGCTCCCAGCGTCCGGGGGCGAGGTGGCAGGATCCAGGGATCATCGGGTCTCCAGCTCGCCAATGTAACCCGGGCGACGAAAGTCGTCAGCGGTCGAACATTCGCTCGTACATCTGGTAATGTTCTCCGTTCATACCAAGTTTTTCGTAGACTGCGCGCGCGCGTTCGTTGCGAACGTCGACGTACAGACGCAGTCCGGCGGCGCCCTCCGCTTCAGCCAGGGCGCCCATTTCCGCATATAAAGAACGGTATACGCCTTTGTTGCGTTGTTCTGGTGGGACATACACGCTTTGAATCCACCAGATTTGCGTGGCGCGCCAGTCGCTCCATTCCTTGGTGATCATGCATTGGCCCACATACATGCCGTTGATTTCGGCGATGTAGTAGGTTCCCAGGCTGGGATCCGCCAATAGCTGCAGGACACCCTGTTGGGATTTGTGTTCGTCCAACACGACTTGTTCAGTTTCGAGACCCATCGCCCGATTGCTGGTGATCAATCGATTGGCGTCGGCGAGTGTGGCCCGTCGAATATGGATTTTGGCCCAGTCATTCTTCAACTGGTCTTTCAGTACTTTGCCCATGGCATTCCGAGGGAGTTGGGGTACGCGGCGCCAGTATCGCGGCTGTTTGTACGGAGCGAGGTTCGCTTTGAGGAGTTCCAACAAGCTGACGTCTGTAAATGCGTCGGTCGTGACCAGGCTGGCGACCGGTCTTTCTCCCAGATCTGAATCGGGTACGCCGATGACGGCAGCCTCCAAAATGGCAGGATGTTTGAGTAAAACGGCCTCGATCTCGGCGGGGTAGACGTTGAAACCGCCGCTGATCAACATCTCGCCGGTACGGCCGGAAAGATAGATGTAACCATCGGTATCCTGGTGGGCGATGTCTCCTGTGTTCATCCAGCCGTCGACGAGTGCGGTGGCGGTGGCATCCGGCCGACCTAGGTATCCCGCGAAAACCCCCGGCCCCTGAATATGAAGGACGCCCTTTTCGCCCGGTGAACACTCCGATCCATGCTCGATAATTTTTGCTTTAACGCCTGGAAGCGGGCGACCGATCGAACCCGCTTTGCGAACCCCGTTGAATGGGTTGCTGGCCGCAATGCCGATTTCCGTCATGCCGTAACGTTCCAGGATTTGGTGACCAAAACGTTGTTGAAAGGCTTCTAGTGTGGGGGCGGGTAGCGCTGCGGAGCCGCACGTGAACAGCCTCATAGGGGTCAGATCCGCGTGGAACTCGAGCGGCAACTGAAGAAAGCGGTGGTAGAAAGTAGGCACTCCCATGAAGATCGTGCAGCGTTCGTGTTCTAGGGTGCGCAGAATCCGGTCAGGTTGAAACTCCTTCGCCCAAAGCGTACGTGCGCAGGCGTATAAGGCACCAAACTGGGCGACAAACAGCCCATGGATGTGAAACAGCGGCAGCGCATGCAACAGGACGTCTTCTTTGGACCAATGCCATGCTTCGTGGAGTGCACGCACGGTGGCCAGCACATTGGCGTGGGAAAGCACAGCTCCTTTGGGCCTTCCGGTAGTTCCTGAGGTATACGCGATAAATGCCGGCGACTCCTCCGCCGGATCTAACGCCAAGGGGTGGGGCTCACACGTCGATAGCTCCGCGCGAAGGGAGCTTTCGTTGAAGGAGTCTGGGAACTCCGGGTGAGCTCGCGCGGTGAGGACCGCGAGTTTCGCCTTGGAATCCTCCAGCAGGTATCGAATTTCCGGCGGTGAATAGCGATCATTGACGGGGAGTGCGCATGCCCCCAGTCCAATCGCTGCGAGCAGCATCTCCAAAAATAACGGTGACCGGTCGGTTTGCAGAGCGACCACATCGCCGGCTTGGACGCCGTGGATTTCCAACCAAGTGGCAGCTCGGCGAATGCGATCGTCGAGCTCGGGCCAGGAGATTTTCTCGTCAGCTGCGACGATCGCAATGCCCGTTGCATCGGACCAACGCGCCATCAGGACTTGGGTGAGCCCCATGCGACCTCCGGCGACGTCCTATCCACGGCGCGAGCGATAGGCGATAATGGGGAGACTTGGGGCGATGCGGCGTTGGAGATCGAACTACCCTCTCGCTATGTGTTGCATCCTACCCGCCCTTTGCTGGGTGAGGGAGGCATGGGACGGGTGCTTCAAGCCCGCGACGTGGTGTTGGACGTCCCCGTCGCGCTGAAGGTGGTTAGACCAGATCTGGCGTCAGACCATCGGTTTCGGAAGCTGTTCGATCTGGAAGTTCGGATGGCGGCGAGGTTTGCGCATCCGAACATCGTTCCCCTCCACGACTATGGGGAGTTGCCCGACGGAACGCCTTTTTTGGGCCTAGCCCTCGCTGATGCAGGCAGCTTCGGAGCGTTACGGGAAGAGCAGTTGTCTTGGAGCGAATTGCGCCGATTGGTCTTGCAGCTGCTGGACGCGCTGAGCCACCTTCACGCGCGGGATGTGTTGCATCGGGATTTGAAGCCCGAGAATGTGTTGTTGTACACGGGAGCGGACGGCCGGCGACATGTTTGGCTTGCGGATCTGGGTTTGGCCAACGCCGGTTCACAGCTGGCGCGCCGAAAAGGACGAGTGGAGGGCACGCCCGGGTTTATGGCTCCGGAGCAGAAACTAGGCCTACCGCGGGAATATGGACCGTGGACCGATCTGTTTTCGCTTGGCGTTATTCTTTGGGACTTGATTTCGGGCACGCTTCCCTTCGAGCCGGGGAGAACACCGCTGGATGCCACGCTTCCGCGGTTGACCATCCGTGAGGGGATCTCGGTTCCGGCGGGGTTGGAGGCCATCCTCGTCAACCTCCTCTCCGCCGAGCCGCTCTCGCGCTACGACTTGGCGGCGGACCTCCGCACCGAGTTGCTGGCGTTGGGAGAAGCCAATGGCGTAGTCGAAAGCCCTGCACTGCAAGGCGCTGATGCCGTCCGTATGCGGCCGCTGGCAGCCGCAATACCAGTTGCAAAAGGAATAGATTCCGGACGAACTTTTCTCGATCCGGACGAACTTTCTGAAGAGGTGGCGCGGGCGTTTCAGTTTGGCGTACCCGTTTGGAATCGGCCGCGCCCCAGCGCTCTTCCAGATCATCCTGTTTCAGAGCAAGGCTTGGGGGCAACCGCTCGCGCATCGCTGGCGTTGTTTGCGCTTCGAGAGCTTCCGATGGTGGGAAGGGCTGACGAACGCCAACAATTGTGGTCGCTGGCCACCGATGTCGTGCGAAACGGACGGAGCCGGGTGGCGATCGTGGTGGGAGAGGCTGGGTCGGGCAAAACCATCCTTGTCGAGAGCATTTCGAGAGCGCTTCAAGAGGGAGGTTGGGCGGAAACGACCGCCATGAGTTGGCAGCAGCCCGCAGGTCCGGATGACGGTTACGCCGGTTCCGCCAAGGCGATGCTGCGTCCATGGAATGAAACCCGCGCATCTTTGGAGGCCCGCCTTGCGCGGCGTCTCGCCCGCGAACGCGGGCAGCTCGATGAAAAAGTGCGCGAAGAAGCTTCTACTCTTGCGCGTTGGTGCGGGCTCGAAAACCCTGGCGAAGAGCCTGTGGCGATCGGGTACGGTTTGCGCGAGGTGTATCGCCACCTGGATGCACGCTCGTGGCGAGGTTTATCCTGCCTGATCCTGGACCAGACCCACTGGGCCGTGGAGGACGGTGACGGACTGGCGATCGCGGAGTCTGTCCTTCAGAACGCCCACGATGGGCTCGACCGCCGGTGGTTGGTGATGGCGACGGTTCGATCCGAGGAGCTCTCTGGAAATCCAGCGTTGGCGGAACGGATCGACCATTTGGTTGCTTTGGGCGCAATGCGGGTGGATTTGCCTCGCCTCGATCGCGCGGGCACTGAAGCCCTCTTGCAAGAGATGTTAAGCCTTGCACCTTCTCTTTCCGAGAAGGTGGCGCGCCGATGCGAAGGCAATCCGCTGTTTGCGCGGCAGCTCTTGCAGGAATGGGCTGTTCGCGGCTGGCTGGTGGATACCGGAGCGTTGAAGTTCGGTTTGGCTCCAGGAGTGGACGCAGATGCGGTCCTCCCGGCCGACGCCGAGGCGTTGTTCCGTGCACGGCTCGAAGGTCTTGCAGCGAGTTCTGGTGATCGCAACGGGTTTATTGATGCGGTGCACTTGTCGGCGCTCGCCGGCCAGTCGGTGCCCCTGGGGCTGTTCAAGACTTTGGTGGACCCCGATCTGTTTGGGTTTATCCTGGGTTGTGGCGTGTGGAAGGAGCGGCAGGGCGGGGTAGCATTCGATCACAACTTGCTCCACCAGGCCGCGGCGTCGCAGGCCGAGGCGCGTTCCGACGTTATCGAGCTTCATGGGCGGGTATCCGACGCGTGGGCCAAATATGGCGAGCAGTCGGGTGCGGAGGTCGCATTGGAAGTGGGGCGGCATGCCGCCCTGGCCGGAAATTGGGCGGTGGCGCTGGATAAATTGCTTCGAGCGGCGGAGCACGCCTGGCGCCGGGGGAGGACCCGCGAGTTGGAGCAAGCTGCATCTCTCGCGGTTGAAGCGGCGCAACATCAAAGCGACCTCATCCCCAGGGGTTGGGCGCGGCTTTGGAAGGGACGTTCGTGGCAGATGGCCGGGGCGGCCACGGAGGCCATGCCGGAGTTTTCGCTGTCTCGGGAAGCCTTTCGCGAAGGTGGTTTTGTGGATGGGGCGTCCGAAGCAGCCGTTGGGATGGGGTGGTGCGCCCGAATGTCGGGCCAACTTCCGGAGTCCGAACGCTTGTACGTAGAGGCGATGAAGCAGGCGAAGGAACACAAGAATGTTCCGATCGAGGCGGCGGCGATCGCTGGATTGGCCTGGGTGGAGCAGCAGAAACGGAATTTCCAAGGTGCCGACATTCTGTTCACCCGCGTGTTGAACCGGTGCAATCAATTGGGTGATCGCCGAGGGTCGGCGGAAGCGGCGTTTGGTCAGGCCCTGGTCGCTCGGCGGAAGGGCGCCTTCGATGAGGCCGAAGACCTGTATGTGGAGGCGGAAGCGGGTTTTGAGGAGGGTGACGATCGCTTGGGAGTAGCTCGGGCCCTTCAAGGGCGCGGAGTGGTTCAGCGCCAGCGGCTGTTTTTGGAGGATGCTGAGCGGTTATTTCGCGAGGCGATGACCATCGCAGAAGAGCTTGGTGCGACGGATTTGCTGATGGAGGGACGTTTCGGACTCGCCGAATTAGCCCGGATTCGAGGGGAGTTTGAGCGTTCTCGCCAGCTGTATGAGGTCTACCTGCGCTGGGCGGAGCGCGCGCAACTCCTGGAGCCTATGGTGCTTGGTCGGCTAGGTTTGGCGCAGGTGGCGCTGATGCAAGGCGAGCTGGGGCCGATGTACGAACATTCGGTTGCCGCGTCGGAGACACTCAATAAGGTGCCTGGACATTGGCTTTGGGCGATGTACCGCTTGGTGGTGGCGGCGTTGCTGGCGTATCGGGGCGACGAACAAGGGACCTACAAGTGGATATGGTCCGCCTCAGAGCTCGGACTTCGCGATACGGTCGATCACGACATCGCGTACCTGGTGACCGCGATCGTGCGGGTGGCACATCAATTCCATTGGACCAACGTGATGAAAGTGGCAGAGTCGCTGGCGGCGACCCAGTGGGAGCGGTTGCGGTTGCCGGAGGAAGCCGCGGAAGTGGCACGGTTGGCGGCGGAGATGCGCGATCTGTCGTAGCGATCTGTTGCGCGACCGGATACATTGGGGCGCTGGGAGGGGCGATGCGCACGCTGCCGTTGGTTGGTTTGATCCTGGGTTTGTCGGGCTGTTCGGGCGATAACATTGGCATCACCGGCTACTCGATGGACGACTTCTTCCCGTTCGATGGCGTGCGCACGTGGACTTTTCAAAACGAAGACGAAATTTATGAGGTGCGGGCTACCCTTAGCCCCGATCATGAGGCCGCTCCCGACGAAGAGTCCATTCAAGTGTATACCATCGACTACGCCATTGTGTGCCCCGAAGATGGCGAATGCACCGAAGGTCCGTGGCGGATTTCGCAGCTGCGCATGTCCTCGGACGGCACCTATGGCACCTTCATCTATGGGATGACCGATGGTTCAGGCGAACATTCCTATGATCCTCCCATCGGTTTGACGGGACGGGATGGCATTGTAGGCGATGTTATCAGCACCGAGACCGCGGGACCGAGCTTTGATTCCGAGTTTGCCGAGATCGGTGCTTGTCCGGATCTGCCCATTTCCGATACCTGGGAAGACTGTGTGAGGTTCGAGGTGACCGGAGGAGATCACCCCCTGCACGGTACTTATTACGCGATCAAAGGATGGAATCTGGTCGGTTTTCAGTTCAATGATGATGCGAGCCTGTGGCGGCTCAGCGCGGCCACTTACGAAGACGAATAAGTTCGGATAAAGTTGGCGAATTCGATAATCGTTCGCTCATGTTGAATGTTTCCGTTCGTCGAACGTTTACGCGCGCCGGTGGCCCCCGTAGAATCGGGGGTCTGGGAGGCGCCGTGCGTTTGGTTTTCGGCTTGATGAGTGTGGCTTTAGTAGGTTGTGCGCCGACAGTTTCAATCAGGGTGCTAGAGCCTGCGGCGGTCACCTTTCCTTCGGACGTGATGCGGGTGGCGGTGGTGGACCGCAGCGCGGCTGGAAATGCCGGGGAGCACGTACTTTCTGCGATTGAGGGTGCGCTCACGGGCGAAGCGATCCACGCCGATCGAGAGGGTGCCATCAAGGCGATGGAAGCTGCGATTCAGACGGTTGAAGACAGCCCTCGGTTTGACGCGGTTGTGCCGGTGGTCGATCTGGACGAGGTGGAAAGCGGCATCTGGGATGACACCATCACCTGGAAAGCGGCCGATCGGATCTGCCGACGGGTGGATGCGCAAGCCTTGGTGGCCTTGGAATCGTTTGATTCGGACTCCTCGATCGCGGTAACGGTGGCTCAGGTCACCGAAACCAAGGACGGGCAGGATGTTACGCGAAATGAATACACTGCGCGCCGCGAAACCAGCGTTTTAACGTCTTGGCGCGTATACGATGTATTGCGGCACGAATTGATCGATCAGTCGCGAGAGTTTCGGTACGCCGATAGCTGGGAGCAAAAAGGAAAAACCGAGGCCGAAGCCGTTGGCCTGTTGCCGAGTCAATACGACACGATCATGACCGTGGGTTGGATTGCGGGGGAGGATTACGGGCGTCGAATTTCCCCTTCTTACAACTATCTCTATCGACCGTATTATGGGGCCAAGGATCCACGATTGAAGGCGGCTAAAGTGCATGTTCGCGCCCTGGATTGGGAGGGTGCGGCCAAAGAGTGGCGCGCCATGGTCGACGATCCGAATCCAAAAATGCGTGGGCGTGCGAAGTACAATCTCGCGGTGTATCTCGAAACCCAAGGAAAGTTGGAGGCGGCACTCGACCGCGCTCAGCAGGCTTCGATCGATTTGAACAACGGTCGCTCGCGGTGGTATGTTCGGGAATTGTCGCAGCGAATCGCTGATCAGCGTCTGTTGGATGAGCAGATGAAGGTCACCGAACCGGATCAACCCGATCGCCCCCGGAATCCCCCCGTCGTGGTTGGCGGCGAGCCCGATCAACCGGCTGTCAAGGGTGGAACGGCGGAAGTCAAGATTGAGTCGGGCGCGAGCACCAACCCTCCGCCGAAGGAAGAAGAACCCAAGCCGAAAGTAGAGCAGAAACCTAGACCCTAAAGGGTTTTCGGTTTGTGGCCACCTTTTCGGGTCGTTCGGCGGCGGGCACGTTATGGCGGTCCGTCGAGGAGGTGTGCCCTTGAATCCGGTCCTTCAACGCGCGGTGGACGGATTTGCGTCCTTGCAGGTGGCTTCGGAAGTTCGGGCGTTGGCAGCAGCGAATCTGGAGCGCTGGTTCGAGGGCGACGGATTTGCCCCCTATCGGCCTCTGATCGAATGGCTGATCGAGAACGGCGCTTGGGACGTGCTTCTCGACAGTTTTTATCAGGTGATCCCCTTTGGCACCGGCGGCCGGCGAGGACCGGTGGGAATCGGTCCCAACCGGATCAATCCTTGGACCCTGTCGACTTCGGTGCAGGGACATGCGGATTACCTCCGCGATAAATTTGATGAAGAAGAACTGAAGGTGGTGATTGCGTACGATGTCCGAGTGTTTCGGGATCGCAGCGGCATCTACGATCGCGCGCGCATCAACCCGGTATTGGGCTTGTCTAGCCGAGATTTGGCGGAATTAGCGGCTCGGGTGTACGCGGCCAATGGGATCACCGTCTACATTCAACGCCGCGGCGACGATCGTTTTGTTTCTACACCGGAACTTTCGTTTGCAATTCGCTTCTTGGGTGCGCACGCTGGGCTGAACGTGAGCGCGTCACACAATCCTCCCGACGATAACGGAGGGAAATTCTATAATCATTTGGGTGGGCAGGAGATCCCGCCCAATGACGAGTTGATGGTCAACCGGGTCGAACAGGTCGAGGAAGTTCGCTGTTTGTCATGGCAGAAAGCCAAGGACAGCGGGTTTCTTCAGCCGTTTGGCGAAAAGATCCACCAGGCGTACATCTGGCACGTTCAGTCGAGAGCTCTGGTGCAAAGTCGCTCAGCGAAGGTGGTGTACACCCCGCTGCACGGCACAGGTCTGGGGTCGGTGTACGAGGTTCTCCGAAACCTGAAGTTTGATGTCCATTTGGTGGATGCGCAGGCCGCGCCGGACGGTGATTTTCCGACGGTTCCTTTCCGTGCACCCAATCCGGAAGTGCCGCGTTCAATGGACCTTGCGGTTGAATTGGCGAAGGATCTCGACGCCGATTTGGTGATGGCGACCGATCCAGATGCGGATCGAATTGGTGCGGTGGTTCGCCATAAAGGTTCATGGCGGTTTTTGAACGGAAATGAACTGGGGGCGCTGGTGGTACATCACGCTCTCAGCCAGAAGAAATGGGCGAAACCGCCAGTGGTGATTCAGACGGAGGTGACTTCGGGGTTCATCGCGAAAATGGCGCTTGGAATGAACGCCCAGGT
>SXGT01493071.1_pt1 | contig 17151 bp, 12 predicted proteins | sample 3176221 | NCBI WGS metagenome assembly SXGT01 (sample SAMN11356862, study PRJNA531348) | freshwater metagenome | isolation source: freshwater sample F1-120 | place: China: Fuxian Lake, Yuxi | collected 2017-12-25 | reverse complement strand
GTGACCGGTACGGTTCTCCGGTCACGGAGTGACCGGACCACGACAGATGCCTCGTTTATCCACTTTACCCCGCCTTCCAGCCTCGCTAGGGTGGAGGGCGTAGCGCATTCGCGCCGTCCAATCTTGCTCGCGCCCGGCCGCACAGAGGAGACACCCCGGTGAGAACTGTCTCGTTCTTCGCCCTCGTGCTCGCGCTTTCGTTCGCCGCCACCGGGCGCACCGCGGCCCAGCCCAAAGAAGCACCCAAGAAGCCGCTCGAACTGTACGCGCTGTTCCGCGCGACCATGAACGAGGGCAAGTTCGACATCGCCGCGATTTACCTCGAACAGTTCCTCAAGAGCGACCCGGCCGACGCGGACTTCCTTGAGTTGGAGAAAAAGCACGGCACGACCGTGTTCGAACAGCTCCGCGCAGTGCCCCGGTTCTCCGATGATCCGGTGCAAGAGAAGAAGATTCGCGAGAACGTCGAGGAGCTGAACAAGCGCGCGAAGGCCGTCGCGACGAAGCTGCTGTACAACCCGGAGCGGGTGCAGAAGTACATCCGCAACCTCGGTGCGACGTTCGAGGAAAAGGTGTTCGCACAGATCGAACTGAGGCGGACGGGCGAGTACGCAATTCCGTTCATGATCGACGCACTCCGCCGCGCGGAGCGCGACCCGGCGCTGTACGCGGGTCTGCTCGAAACGATCCCGCTGCTCGACGGCCCCACGATGGCCGGGTGGGTCGCAGCCCTCGACGGGTTCGGTGTCGACCGGCAGTACGGCGTGATCGACGCGATCTCGCGCCGCCGCGACGCTTTCTCGCTACTGACCGACACGCAAACCGACATGACGCCGTACCTGTGGCGCATCCTGTCGCGCGACCCGAAGGACGTGCCGCCGAACCTGCGCGAGCTGGTCCTCGACCTGCTCAACAAGTTCTACCCGGGAGCGAAGGCCGACACCAAGCGCCCGGAGGCGGAACTGGTCGCCATCGCCCGCAAGTTCTACGAGCACAGGGCCAAGTACATCGGCGCGAAGACCAACCCGGACGGCAGCCCGTCCGTGTTGCCCGTGTGGGTCTGGGACGACAAGGCGCTGAAGATCAACCGCCTGCCGGACGTGGCGGTCGGTCAGGCCGAGGAGTACTACGGCCTGCGCTACTTGCGGTGGGCGCTCGAATCGAAGAGCGAGTACGAGCCGGCACAGTCGCTCATTCTGGCGCTGGCCGCGGAGCGCGGCGTCGAGCGTGCGCGGTACGGCAACCTGGCGACCGCGGAGCCGGCCGTCTACAAGCTCCTTGCGGACGCGCCCTCGCAGGTGCTCATCGACCTGCTCGCGCGCGGCCTCGCGCAGAAGCGGACCACGCTCGTGTTCGCGACCGTTCAGGTGCTCGGTGACCGCGCCGACCGCGCCGCCGCGACCCCGCCGGCCGGCGCGCTCGACAAACCTTCGCTTCTTGTTCGAGCGCTGGCGTACCCCGATCACGCGGTGCAGTTCGCCGCCGCGACCGCCCTGCTCCGCTCGCCGGTGCCGGTGCCGACCAACGTGCGGCCGATGATCGTGGACATCCTGCGCCGCGCCAGTGCGGTGGACGCCGGCAAAGAGGGCATGGGGACCGTGCTGATGGCGGACCCCGGCAAGTTCCGGGCGGACGCCAACGCGCTCCTGCTCCGCAGCTTCGGCTTCAACGTGGAAACGTACACGACCGGGCGCGACCTGCTGCGCCGCATCTCCGCGGCCTCGGACTTCGACATGATCTTCATCGACCGGCACACCGCGACGCCGGAGCTGATCGACCTCGTGGGGCAGCTTCAGGGCGACGTGCGGACCGCGGCGCGGCCGACGTATGTGGTCGCGTCGTCGGACAAGCCGCGCCCGCCGAGCTTCGACCAGTTGCTGGTGCGCACCGCGGCGCTGATCGCGGCCACGGAGAACGACATCATCACGGTGCCCGCGCCGTACACGCCCGACCCGCGGGCCACGCCGGACGAAACCCAGAAGGCACGTGTCGCGATCCAACAGCGCCGCGACAACGCCTTCCGCGGCGCGGTCGCGGCGCGGACCGCGCGCCTCCAGCGCGTGCTCGACACGCTCCCGCTCACGCTCACCGAAACGCAGAAGCGGGTCATGGGACAGCGCATCCAGATGATCCAGTACGCGATTCTGGGCGTCGAGTTCCCGATCTCGAACGAGTCGTCGCCGGAGACTATGGCCGAACTGGACCGCGTGCGGAAACAGATGGCGATCCAGCCGCCGGTCACCGCTTATGGCACCGGCATCGCGACCATCGACCTGCTCAAGTTGATCGACCGGTACGAGCTGGATGTAGCGAAGGCCAAACTCGCGCAGGAGAAGTACGACTTCCTCCGGCTGCGGATCGATGCCGCGGAACTGGGCCTGACGGTCGAGACGTTCCGCGACCCGGTTCTGGAAACGAAGCTGAAGCGCACCCTGTTCGAGTACCCGGCGGTCAAGGTGATCTCCGAACCGTACTCGCGGCTCGCACTGGAGGCCGAGTTCAAGGTGCTGTTCGCGGACCCGATGATGGTGCCGCGCGACGCCGCGTCCCGGCGGGCCGATGCCCGCGTCGCGGTCGATTACCTGAAGCAAATGGCGGTCGGCGACCTGCCCGGTTACGACCTGAAATCGGTCGAGGCCGACCTGCGCACGCTCCTCAATGCGAGCACCGATCACGAACTGGTCGCGGTCGCGCTCGACGCGGTCGAGCGGTTCAAGTCCGGCGACGCCCAGCAGGCGCTGGTGCGCGTCGCCCTCAAGGACGTTCGCAACCGCCCGCCGGCGCTGCGGAAGAAGGCCGCGGACGCGGTGATCCGCCACGTACGCGCGAACGGCAACGCCCTCACACCGGAACTCGTCACGCAAGTCGTGAACCAGTCGAACATCGACCACGAACTGGGCGAGAAGGAAGACGCCGAGTTGCGCGGGAAGCTGCTGACCTTGAAGGGGATGCTCGCGCACAAACCCGGCGCGTTCGTGGATCAGTTGAAGGGCTACTCGCCGCCCATCGTGCCGCCGGCCGCGCCGAAGAAAGACCCGGACCCGAAGCCGGTTGATCCGAAGCCGTAGGGCGCATCGCTCGCGAAGCCGCGAGCGGCGTGAGGCTACTTGAGTTTCATCAGCACAAAGTCCACGTCGCCGTTCGCCTTCATGACGTGGAGCACCGCACCCTTCTCGATGCTCGCGGCGCGCAGGGCCTGATCGAAGGCGAGTGCCGTGGTCGTTGGCGACTTGTCCAAGCGCAACACGATCTGCCCGCGAACGAGGCCCGCTTTCTCCGCGAGACTACCTTTCGCCACAGCGGAAATGACGACCGCTTTCAGCTCCGCCGGCAGCTTGCGGAGCTTAATCATGTCGTCGGTCAGGTCCGTGACGACGAACCCTGCGGCCTCGGCCGATACGCCGCCTGCCTTCGGGCCGACCGGTTCCGGTTTCAGCGCCTGGCGCTCCTCTTCGACCTTCACCTTGCCGACGTAGAACTTGCCCTCGCGCCACAGCAGCACGTCCACAGTGTCGCCCACCGGCAACGTCGTGGTGATGCGGATCATGTCGCGCGCGTCCTTGACCACTTCGCCGTTGACCTTCGTAATCACGTCGCCCGCGACGATCCCGGCGCGCGCCGCGGGCGACTCTTCGCCCACTTTCGTGACGACGACGCCCGCGCCCGGCTTGGCCCCAGACCGCTTCGCGGTCTCGTCGTCCAGGTCGCACACAGCGACGCCGACGAACGACCGCTTCACGACGCCGTTCTTCAACAGGTCGGCGGCGATCTTCTTCGCCATGTTGCTCGACACCGCCAGCCCGACGCCCTGGAAGCCGCCGGTCCGCGTCTTGATCGCGGCCGTCAGCCCGATCACCTTGCCGTCCATGTTGACGAGCGGCCCGCCGCTGTTGCCGGGGTTCATCGCCGCGTCCGTCTGGATGAAGTCCTCGAACGTGTTCAGTTTCAGGTTGTTCCGGCTTTTGGCACTCACGATGCCGCTAGTGACGGACCCGGTCAGGCCGAACGGCGCGCCGACCGCGAGCACGCGGTCGCCCACTTCCATCGCGTCGCTGTCGCCGAAGTCGAGGAACGGTAGCGGCTCCTTCGCCTCCAACTTGACGAGCGCGAGATCGGTCTTCGGGTCGCGGCGGATGTCCGCGGTGGTGAACTTGCGGCCGTCGTGCAGCGTGACTTCGACCGACTCGAGATCGGCGACGACGTGGTTGTTCGTGAGGATAACGCCGCTTGCGTCGATCAGGACGCCGGAACCGAAGCCGGGGTCGGTGTCCTCACCCGTGGGCCGTTTCGCCCGGCCCTTCCCTTCGATGCAGACCACGCCGGGCAGCACGCGCTTCACAACGGCCGAGTACGATTGCCACTCGCGCCCGGGCAGCGGGGCCGGGGCCGGGGCCGGGGCCGGCGCGGGAACCACAACCGGGGGCGGGTCGGCCGGATGACCGACGAGCCGCTGCGTCGCGGCCGTGCCGCCGAACAACCCCAGCCCCAAGCAAGTGACCGCGAGCGGCCAGCGACCGTGCGTCATGGTGCGGCTCCGTGAAGTGTGAACGACGAGGTGATTATACGCGGACACCCACGGCGCGCCGTGGGTGCGTGTGAACCGCGTTCGCGGGACGGGTCAGAAGCGCGAGCCGGTACCGTAAAGCGGCTTGTCGGGGAAGCCGCGGAAGCCGTGGCCGATCCACACCCACCACACCGCCACTGGTACGCCCTGTTCGCGGTGGACGAAATGGGTCGCCAGTTCGACGCGCTCGAAGACACCGGCATCGGGCGGCAGGCCGTCGCCCACCCAGACGAACGTGCGCCCGCGGAAAGCGTGCGGGTCGGCCACCGGGTTCGGTCGCCAGATGTCGTACTGGCTGTGCCGGTCGCCCATCACCAGCCCGAACGAATACGTCTCCGGGTTGCCCTCGCAGTACACACCGAGCGCGCCGGGCACGTTCCACACGGTCCCCGCGACCACCGGCTCGTGGCCCGTTTCCGCGCGAACGCGGGCGCGGGCCTTGTCCACTTCCGCGCCGAGCGCCTTCCACCCACGCAACCGCGCGGTCGGGTCGTACTGGCGGATCGGGGCCGGCTGTCCTTCGCGAACAGGCCCGCTGATCGCGGCGAGCGCGGGCCGCGCCAGGCCGGGGAAATGCACCAGCGTCGAGAGCGCGAGACCGATCGCTGCCCCGCAGCCGACGAGCCGCGCGACGCTCTTCCGGCGCGGGCCTTCGAGCTGGTCGCGCGCCCACGCGACGCAGAGCACGCTACCAGTAACGTAAGCCGCCGCGGGCCAGTTCAGTTGCCCGGAGGCTTTCAAACTGGCGACCGCGAACACACACCAGACGGGCACACACGCCCACCAGAGGAACGCGCGGGCCGGGTCCGCGCTGCGCCGGTTCGCCCACGCCGCGCACACCCACACCACGAACCACACGCCGATCAGGAACGCGGCCTGGCCCGCGGCGAACGTGAGCGGCCCGAACCACCGCACGCCGGTCCCGCTTTGCCCAGCGGCCTGCGTGCCGACGTGCTTGAACGACACCCAGCCGTTCGCGGCGTTCCACACGAAGACCGGAACCAGCCCCGCGACCGAGCCGAGGACGAACACCCAGAACCCGGCGCGCTTCAGTTCCGCGCGCCGGTAGAACAGCAAGTAGCCGAACACGCCGCACGGCAGCAGCACCATCGGGTACTTCGCCAGGACGCCGAACGTCGAGCACACCGCGGCGAGGAGCCACCAGCGGAACCGCCCGGACTCCAACCCCTTCCACACGCCCACGCAGGCCCAGCACCAGCACGCGAGGTACGGCGGGTCGATGGTCATCAGCACCGCGCCCGTCGTCACCGTTGGGAAGGTCAGTGCCATGCCCACTAGCGCGAGCGCCGCGCGGTGGTTCTTCAAGGTGGACGCGGCGAGAACGTACCAGCCGGCGAGCAGCGCCGCGTGGCACGCGACCGCCGGCAACCGCACGGCGAGCATCGGCGAGCCGACCACCGTCTGACTCAGCGAACCAAACACCTCACACGACGCGCGGATCAGCCACGCGACCAGCGGCCCCTTGCTGTAGTAGCTCCACGCGAGGTGCCGCGACCACTGCCAGTAGTGGGCCTCGTCCGGTGCGAGGTCGAGCGGGCAGTTGAACGCCAGGTACGCGAGGTGGAACACCACCGACAGTGCGATCAACCCGAACGCGAGCCGCTGGCACGCGCGATCGGTGAGTTTGGACTTCGACGGGGCGGCGGGCGCGCCGGCGGGCAGCCGCGCGGCGACCGGGTTCAGACTTGGCGTCATGCGGGAGTCGATAAACTGCGGGGGCCAATCACGTCAACCCGAATCGCGCCGCTCTCCGAGATTCCCACCGGCGGGCAAACCCCTTATGATTCCCCTACAGTTTCGCACCGACACCAACCCGGAACCGATATGCCCCCGAAAAACGCGCCCGCGGTGAACCCCGAAGAGCTGTCGCTCGCGGACCTGCAATCCGAAGCCGAGAACATCCGCAAGCGGATCAACCGGTTCCGCGAGTCGCTCGGCCGGTTCTTCGTCAACAAGCAGGAGATCATAGACCTGATGTGCGTGGCGGCCATTGCCCAGGAGCCACTGCTGCTGATCGGCCCGCCCGGAACCGCGAAGTCCGACATCGTGGTGAAGTTCAAGGACGCGCTCGGCATCGCGCAGGAGGACTACTTCGAGTACATGCTGACGCGGTTCACCGAGCCGAGCGAGATCATCGGGGCCATCGACATCAAGGAACTGCGCGACGGCCGCTACATCCGCAAGAAGGAGGGCAAGCTGCCGACCGCGAAGCTCGTCTTCCTCGACGAAATCTTCAAGTCGAACTCGGCCATCCTGAACATCCTGCTCACCATCATCAACGAGCGGAAGTTCTACCAGGAGGGCAAGCCGGAACCGGTACCGCTGCGGATCATGTTCGCCGCGACCAACGAGATCCCCGAACAGGGCGAACTCGCGGCGCTCAAGGACCGCTTCGTGCTGAAGGTACTCAGCCGCAGCGTGCAGGAGGATTACTTCTCCGAGCTGATCGACGCCGGGTTGCAGGGCGAAGCGAACAAGGGGCTGAACCAGAAGCCGTGGATCGAGGGCCACGCGACGCTCGACGACTTCCTCCGGGCCAACCGGTACATGACCCACCTGTTCGCCCGCAAGACCGGCGACGGCCGCGGCGAGGAAGAGAACGACCGCAAGCGGTTCTTCCCCGACAACGTGTTCAAGGAGTACCAGCGGTTGGTAAAGACGCTAGTGCGCGAGGACAAAATCTTCATCAGCGACCGCAAACTGGTGAAGCTGTACAAGCTGTTCCGCGTGCGCTCGTGGCTGTTCAGCGGCGGCGCGGTGACGAAGGACGACCTGCGGCTGCTCTCCTACCTGGGGGAAACGCACCAGGAAATCGAGCACCTCCGCACGAAGGTGCCGGAGTACTTGGGGGACGCGTAAGAAGTGAGGATGAGCGCGGCGGAACGCTCTTTCCGCCGCGCGGCGAGGTGAATTACTTGGCGCTGGGTTTCACGATGAAGGGCGTGCCATCTGCTTGATACATCCCTTGATGGCTGGTGTAGTCTTGGCCGGAGATTGCTTTGATCTCGGATCGAAATGCCTTGAACGCGGGAGTGTCTTCCTCTTTCCACACGTTCGCGCTCGACGTGGTCGCACGCTTGCCATCGGGCAGTATCGCCGCACGATACACAATCGGGGCATCAGTGCCGCTTACCGCTTGAGCACCCCCACCAAATTGAATCACACCCAATAGTTTAGCACCCTTTTCAACTGTGACGTTCCACCGACACTGAGAATACGACGACGTGACGAGAACGACAGGTCGCCCCGGCTTGATGACGATATCAGCCGTTTGAAAATCGGTAGGGGTTGGTGCGATACACTTTGGGAATGCGAGAGCGAGCAGGTCACGGTTCAGTCGCTCGGTCTGGAACGGCGTTCGTCGGTCCGCAAGTTCGATCATCTCGCGGACCGATTTGGGCAACTCGAGTTTGGCAAATGCCTCCTTGTCGTAGAATACCTTTCCTCTCGCCGCTTGTCCGATGTTGCGCGACAAGTGCCATGTTACGCGCTGCTCGGCTTGGCGCGCGTCCTGTGCCCCCTCCACGATTCCCATCTCGACCGCTTCTGTAAGAACATCGACCGGACCCGTGCGGATGAGTTTGCGTAGATGTGCCCCCGGCTGGTCTTTCCCCCTGAGGGCTGTCACGAGTGCGCGGTAATCGGTAATTTCGGCCGCTTCCAAGCCACGATGTCGCGGCTCGTATATGCCCACGGAATGAACTTCTACCCCCGGGGGCAGGTTCTCGAGTTTGGCAGGCGGCAGAGCGTATACCGACGAACCGCCCGAGCCCATTAGACTTACCCACACGGAGAGTAGCAGGAGCTGGCGCATGTCACACCCGCCAAAATTGTTAGATCGAGATGGCGCGGGCGCGGGCCCCTGCCGCGCGCCCTGTGAAGCGTGAGTTACTTACGGGAGCCAATGAACATCGTCCGTCGGGTTGCAGTTGAGGTAATCCCATTCGGTGCCCAAGTAGAGGATATTGGACCCCTGTGTATCAACGAGCACATCGATAAAGAGGTCGGTCGCCGTCGGACTGGTCCCATCGATCAGTGTGTCGTCACCAGCACCGCCGTAGATGAAGTCCGCGCCCTCGTCCCCTTGCACGACATCGTTGCCCTCGTCGCCATTCAGGGTATCACCGCCGAGTCCGCCGAATAGCCCGTCGTTGCCGCTGTTGCCGGCCAGCGCGTCGGTTCCCGCTTCCCCGTAGATTGCATCGTTGTCGTCCCCGCCCCAGAGCTCATCATTTCCGTTGCCCCCGAACATCGTGTCGTTTCCACTGCCACCCATGAGGAAATCTCTGTCCTCTCCTCCGAAGAGCAGGTCGTGTCCAGCCCCACCAGTAAGTTCGTCCTCACCGTGCCCGCCGAAGAGGTTATCCGTATCACTGCCGCCGTTCAGTTCATCGTCCCCGCGATTGCCGAACAGAGCGTCGACGCCCGCGTCGCCGAACAGGAGGTCCTTATCGATACCGCCCCCCGCGTCGCCAGAGAGGTCATCTTCGCCGTATAGGTTGTCGTTGTCGGCCCCGCCGCGCAGTTCGTCCTCGTCACCGCGGCCCATCAGGATGTCGTTCCCGGCGTTGCCGTTCAACAGATCCTTCCCGGCGGTGCCCATGATGGTGTCGTTGCCGTCGCCGCCGTTGCCCTCGAACAGGATGCCGATCAACCCGCCCGCGCTGATCGAGTCGTTCCCGTCATTGCCATTCACTTGCACTTTGACCACCTGCGCCATGCCAACATAGGTGACGGTGTTGCCGTTCACGTTGAAGTTGGCCACGTCCGCCAGAGGAACGGAGATGGGACCTGCCCCCGTATCCTGGATGCTGACGCTGTTCCCGTTGCCGCTGACCGTGACGTTATTCGCCTCGCCAGTGTCGCCACTGTAGACGATGATGTTGTTCACCGCGTCGTATGAGACGGCCGACGGGTTCTCGCGCGACTCCAACACTTCGACGCTCGGCTTGAACTTGAGAGACATGGTACTTCCTCACGAAGGGTTCGTACACGCGGGCTTCTACCCGTTGGCGTGATTCTGATCGGGCCGGGTTCAACAGTCAAGCATAGATGCGAAAAAAAAAAACGGCATTTACACGGAATTAAAGTCGGCCGTTCACAACTATTGCTCGGCTCTCGATTCGCCGCTACGGGACTCGCGAGTTGCGCGCGGGCGGGGTACACTTCCACTCACCAGCCAGCAGGGGAACTGTGATGACCACGCACGACGAGCAAGCCTTCCTGAACGCCATCGTCGCGGCCCCGGACGACGACACGCCGCGGTTGGTGTTCGCCGACTGGCTGGACGAGCGCGGCACCGACGACGACCGCGCGCGGGCCGCGCTCATCCGCGCGCAGTGCCGGATCGAAGTGCTGCCGAAGGGGAACAAGGAGCGCAAGAAGCTCGAACGCGAGGCGAAGGCGATCCTCAAGGCCAACGAGCTCAAGTGGACCGCGGAGCTGCGCGCGGCCAAGCTGGGCACGAAGTGGACGTTCCGGCGCGGGTTCCTCGACGGCGGGACCATGTCACCGACGAGCTTCGTCGAGAAGGGCGCGGACCTGTTCCGGCTCGCACCGACGCTCCGCGCGATGACGTTCCCGAACGCGGCCAACGAGGTCACGGAACTCGCGGCCAGCCCGTACCTCGAACGGCTCGCGTCGGTCGATCTGACGCTGATGTGTACCTGCGGCTGGTGCGGCATCGACGAGGAACTGCGCGACCTGTTCAAGTCGAAGAACGCCGCGAACCTGCGGTGCCTGAACGTGTCGCGCGACCGCATCGACCTGGGCGTCGCGGGCGCGCTGGCCCGCGCGAAAGTGCTCACCAACCTGACGGAACTGAACCTGTCCGACAACCCGTTCGGGCCGGAGGGCGGGGCCGCGCTCGCGAAGTCGAAGCACCTGTCGAACCTGACCTCGCTCAACCTGTCGCGCACGAACCTGCAATCTGAAGGCACACGCGCGATCGCCACGGCAAAGCAGTTCACGACCCTGACCGCGCTCTATCTGAGTGGCAACACCATCGACGCGGACGGCGTGGCGGCGCTGGTCGCGGCCCCGTGGTTCGACGGGTTAAAGGAACTCGACCTGTCCGCGAACCCGATCACCGAGCAAGGCGCGAAGGCGCTCGCCACGGTCAACGAGAACCTCGATCAACTCGACCTGAGGGCAACGGGCCTGGGGAAGCGCGCGACCGCACACCTGAAGTCCGCGTTCGGCACCCGCGTCAAGCTCGCGTAGCGGTCACTTACGCTTCTTGGCCGGCGCGAGCGCGCTCAACTGGCGCTCGGCGTCGCGCCGCAACTTCCCGCACACCAGCTCGCACAACTCGAAGATCATCGACTCGGCGACGGAGTACCGCACGAGGTTGCCGTCGCGCGCGCGGGCGAGCAGCCCGGCGGCGTGCAGCACGCCCAGTTGCTTCGACACGTTCGCTTGCTTCGCCCCCAGTTCTTCGGCGAGTTCGGACACCGCGCGCGGCCCGGCCTTGAGCGCTTGAAGCAGCGCCAACCGCGTCGGCTCCGCCAGCACACCGAACAGCCGGGCCACCGCTTCCAGCGAAGCCCGATCGAGCACCCCCGCCACGGCCCACCCCTTAAAATATTACTACTTGGCAATATTGTGTAATTACGATATCGGACGCTGGTATTCTACCACGGGACGGGTTCCTCGGAAGTTAAAACGGAGCGCGCCATGGGGAAACGGGTGCTGATTGTAGGGGGCGTAGCGGGCGGGATGAGCGCCGCGACCCGCGCGCGGCGGCTCGCGGAGGACGCCGAGATCGTCGTCTTCGAGCGCGGGCCGCACGTCTCGTTCGCCAATTGCGGGCTGCCCTACTACCTGGGCGGCGAGATCACCGACCGCAACAAACTGCTGGTGCAAACGCCCGAACGTCTGATGGCAGCGTTCAACATCGACGTGCGGGCGCGGGCCGAAGTGGTCGCCATCGACCGCGCGGCGCGGCAGGTCGAGGTGCGGAACCTGGCGACCGGGATGAGCTCCTACGAGCGCTACGACGCGCTGGTGCTCTCCACCGGGGCCGCGCCCATCGTCCCGCGCGTGCCGGGGGCCGAGCGGCCGGGGCACTTCATCCTGCGCTCGCTCGACGATATGGACGCCATCGACGCCTGGGTGCGCGAGCGCGGGGCGGAGAAGGCCGTCGTGGTTGGCGGCGGGTTCATCGGCCTGGAAGTCGCCGAGCAATTCCACCGCCGCGGGCTTCAGGTGTCAGTGGTCGAGCGCAACCCGCAGGTACTGAAACCGTTCGACCCGGAACTGGCCGCGCACCTGCACGCGGAGCTGCGGAAGCGCGGCGTCGCACTGCACCTGAACAACGGCCTCGCGCGGTTCGACGCGCCGGCCGCGGGCGAAGACGCGGGCGCGTCGGTCGTGGTGCTCGCCAACGGTGCCCGACTCGCCGCCGACGTCGTGATTCTGGGGCTTGGGGTGCGGCCCGAATCGAAGCTCGCCCGCGACGCCGGCCTCGACCTCGGCACGACGGGCGGCATCAAGGTGGACGCGCACCTGCGCACCAGCGACCCGAACATCTTTGCGGTCGGCGACACCATCGAAGTGACGCACGCCGTGACCGGAAAGCCGGCGCTGATCCCGCTCGGCGGCCCGGCAAACCGGCAGGGCCGCACCGCGGCCGACAACATCTTCGGCATCGGCACGAAGTACCCCGGCACGCTCGGCACCGCCAGCGTGCGCGTCTTCGACCTAACCGCGGCCGTGACCGGCGCGAACGAGGCGCTCCTGACCGCGGTCGGGATCGCGTTCGAGGCCGTCCACCTGCACCCGAACTCGCACGCGGGCTACTACCCCGGTGCGAAGCCGCTAGCGCTGAAAGTGCTGTTCGCCCCGGACACGGGGAAGCTGCTCGGCGCGCAGGTCGTGGGCGCGGACGGCGTCGATAAGCGGATCGACGTGCTCGCTACCGCGCTCCGCGCGGGCATGACGGTGGACGACATCGCCGATTTGGAGCTGAGCTACGCGCCGCCGTTCGGCTCGGCGAAAGACCCGGTGAACCTCGCGGGCATGGCGGCGCAGAACGTGCGCGCGGGGCGCGTCGCCGTCATCCAGTGGGACGAAATCGCGCGTCTCGACCGGTCGCACACGCTCGTGCTCGACGTGCGCGAAACGAAAGAGCGCGAGGGCGGAACGATCCCCGGTTCGGTTCACATCCCGCTCGGCGACCTCCGCGCGCGGCTCGACGAGTTGCCGCGTGACATGGAGATCGTCGCCCACTGCGCGACCGGGCAGCGGTCGTACAACGCCTGCCGCGTGCTCATGCAGAACGGGTTCCGGTGCCGCAACCTCGCCGGCTCGTTCAAGACGTGGAAGGCCGCGCAGGACGGTGCTCAGTAGTTGCGCCCGAACCACATCCACCCCGACAAGGAGATTCGATGGCCGTTTCTACTATCAGCCCCGCGCGGCTCGCGGAGCTTGCGAAGGCCGGGTCCGTCGTGCTGATCGACGTGCGCACGCCGGCGGAGTTCGAGGAGGTTCACGTCGCGTTCGCGCGAAACGTGCCGCTCGATCAACTCGATCCGAAGGCGCTCGGCACGGACCCCGCCGCGCCGGTGTTCGTGGTGTGTCAGAAGGGCGGGCGCGGGCAGAAGGCGTGCGAGAAGCTGGCCGCCGCCGGGTTCGCCCAGGCGACGAACGTCGAGGGCGGTACACTCGCCTGCGCCGACGCCGGACTGCCGGTCGTGCGCGGGAAGAAGACGATCTCGCTCGAACGGCAGGTGCGGATCGCCGCCGGCGCGCTGGTGCTGCTGGGCGTCGGCCTGAGCTTCGTTCACCCCGCGCTCGTGGGGATCGCGGGGTTCGTCGGCGCGGGCCTGCTGTTCGCCGGCGTCACCGACACCTGCGGCATGGGAATGCTGCTGGCGCGGATGCCGTGGAACCGCCGCAAGCCGACGTGCGCGGCGTGACCGCCCTCAGCGGTCGCCGATCTTCAGCAGCACCTTGCCGCCCTTGCCCGGCGCGTCGGCGTGTGCCACCGCCTTCGCGACCTGCTCGATGGGGTACGTCGCGGCGACGTGCGTTTGCAGCACGCCCTCGCGCATCAGCGCCTTGACGCGGCGGAACAACCGCAGCATCGTGAGCACGCCCTGCTGCTTCGCCCACGCGCCGAGCCAGAAGCCCTCGACGCGCAGGTTGTTGCCGATGAAGTAGCGCGGGTGCGCGGACACCGGCTGATCGGAGAGCGAGCCATACAGCAGGCACCGCCCGCCCTCGCCCAGTGCCGCAAGTACCTGCGACCCGGTCTCGCCGCCCACGGGGTCGATGGCGTACCGCACGCCATCGGGCACCAGCTTCCGCACCTGCTCCGGGATCGGGCCGTCGCGTTCCACAATGACGTGATCCGCGCCGAGCTTCTTCAACTCCTCGACCTGCTCGTGCCGGCGCACCACGTTGATGGTGCGGAACGCGGACTTGTACCCCAGGCGGATCACCATCTTGCCGAGTTCGCCGCCGGCGGCGCTTTGCAGCAGCCACGCCCCGCGCGGCACCTTCAGAACCTGCTCCGTCATGGCGACCGCGGTGGCCGGGTTCACGAAGAAGCTCGCGGCCTGCTCGTCGGTCATGTCGTCCGGCACCGGCACCACCTGCCGGGCCTTCGTCACCGTGTACTCGGCCCAGTTGCCGCGGTCGTTGATGACCGCGACGCGCTTCCCCTTGCGGAACCAGCCGAGCAACCCGCCGCCGCTGGCCTCGACGATCCCGACGCCCTCGAAGCCGGGCGTCGCGGGGAGCGCCGGCTTGAGGCCGTACTTGCCTGCGATGTACATCAGGTCCGACGGGTTCACCGGACTAGCGAGCATCCGCACCATCACCTCGCCGCGCGCGGGCTGCGGCGCGGGAACGTCGTCCTGAATGCGCAACACCTCGGCCGGTGATCCGAACCGATCGAACACGACGCGCTTCACGGGGGTTCCTCACTGTGTGGGGCGCGAGATACTACACTCAGTAGTTATCGGGGGAACGAATTGCGGCGACCCCCTCGACCCGCGACAGGAACCCGGCGCGCATGTTTGCTTCAACGTTCGGCGTCACCTGGCAAGACGTCGCGGGCTGGCTGTTGCTGGTCGAGGTGCTGCTCCTGGTCGGCACGCTCGTGGCCGTCATGCACGTCAAGCGCGAGCCGATGTCGGCCATCGCGTGGTCGCTCATGGTGCTGCTCCTTCCGTTCGTCGGGGCGTTCCTGTTCTTCGTGTTCGGATACCAGACGGTCCACCGGCGGCTGATGCGGCGGCGCAAGCGGAGCAAGGCGTACAAGGCGTTTAGCGCGCGGGCGAGCGGCCGGTCGGAGGGCGTGCCGGAACGGTGGGACGTGCTCGCGAAGTTGGGGCACCACGGGACCGGTGAGCCGGTCACCGGCGGGAACGCGGTCGAGTTGTACCACGAGGGCGCACCGGCGTTCGAGGCGATGCTCACCGCCATCGAGCGCGCGGAGCGCAACGTTCACCTCCAGTTTTTCATCTTCCGCTCTGACAACCTCGGCAAGCGGTTCATCGACGCGCTGTGCGCGTGTGCGGGCCGCGGGGTCGAGGTGCGGCTGCTGGTCGACTCGGTCGGCTCCTACAAGCTGCGGTCCGGCGCCCTGCGCCGACTCCGGCGCAGCGGGGGGAAGGTCGCGTCGTTCCTCCCCATCGTGAACCCGCTGCGCGTTAACCTGCGGAACCACCGGAAAATCGTGGTCGTGGACGGGCACACCGGCTTCGCGGGCGGGCTGAACATCGGCGACGAATACCTGGGCCTCAGCCCGAAGTTCGGGTACTGGCGGGACACGCACTTCCGCATCGAAGGCCCCGCGGTCGAAGGGTTACAAGACGCGTTCCTCCAGGACTGGCACTTCACAACGGGCGAAGCGGTCAAGGGCGGGGTGTACTTTCCGGGTCACAAGGCGGTCGGGTCCGCGCTGGCGCAGGTCGTCACGAGCGGCCCGGACGCGGACTACAAGGCGATTCGGGAAACCTACGTTGCGGCCATCCTCCGCGCGCGACACCGCGTCTGGATCGCCAGCCCGTACTTCGTACCGGACGCGGGCCTGCGCGACGCGCTGCTGCTGGCGGCGCGGTCGGGTGTGGACGTGCGGTTCCTCGGTCTGCTCCGCCCGGACAAGTGGCTCCCGTTCCTCGCGGCCCGCTACTACTGGGCCGACATGCTCGCGGCCGGCGTGAAAGTGTACCAGTACGCCCGCGGCATGATGCACAGCAAGTACGTGTTGGTCGACGGCGAATGGGCCTCGGTCGGCTCCGCGAACACGGACAACCGCAGCCTGTTGCTGAACTTCGAGCTGAACTGCCAGTTCTTCGATACGGCGGTCGTTAGCGATCTGGAAGCCGCGTTCCTGAAGGATTTGGAATGGTCGGTACGGATCGACCCGGAAGTGTACGCGACCCGCCCGCTACTGGGGCGGCTCGCGGAGAACGCCTGCCGACTTTTCAGCCCTGTGCTGTGACAGCCCGATCTGGCTGAACAGTTTATTCCCAGTGGCCGTAACGACTTCCGTCAGGTCGCCCGAACCCGTTTGCTTTTCGGCCCGCGCGGTGCGACAATATTCCCAATGCAGCCGAGTCTCGCGGCAACACGCGAGAGCGGGGGAACCACATGGAGCGGCCGTGAAGCAGTGCTTCACTGCAACAGGCCGCGATTCCATCCGGAGTGATGAGAGACACTCCACGGGGCGCAGGCGAGCCAGGCTCGCCAGGGCACGTTCAAGCCCTAGCCCGTCAGCTAACCTCGCAGGCCGGCGCGGGAGCGTATCCCGCGCTATTTGAACGGGCACCCTCGTCGGATCATCTCGGACGATCGCGCCCCAGTTCACACTCCCGGTGTCCCCGTGTTCGCGCTCATTGCCGCGGCCGAGTTCCCTCACGCCCTCGTGTACGGGCTGATCGTCCTCGCCGCCTTCCTGCTGCTGTTCCTGTGCTGGTGGGTGTCGGTTCGAGTGATCCCCAACGACAAGGTCGGGGTCGTCGAGCGGCTCTGGTCGTCGAGCGGCTCCGTGACGGACGGCCGCATCGTCGCCCTGAACGACGAGGCCGGGTATCAGGCCGCGCTGCTCCGCGGCGGGCTGCACTTCGGCTACTGGCGGTGGCAGTACCGCATTCACATCGCCCCGCTCGTCACGGTCCCGCAGGGCCAGATCGGGTACGTGTACGCCCGCGACGGCCAACCACTGCCGCCCAGCCAGACGCTGGGCCGCGTGGTCGAGTGCGCCAACTTTCAGGACGCGCGGCGGTTCCTGGAGCGCACCGGCGAAGAGGCCGAACACGGCCAGCGCGGGCGGCAGCGCGCGATCCTGCGCGAGGGCGTGTACGCGATCAACCCCGCGGCGTTCGTGGTGATGACCGAGAACGGCGCGTACGGGCTGCCACACCTGCTCGACGAACAGGAGGCGCGGACGATCAAGGCGTGGCACGACCAGCTCGCGAAGTGCGGCGGCTTCCAACCGGTCGTGATCGGCGGCTCCAGCAACGCCGGCGAGACCGAGGTTCACGACGACCACATCGGCGTCGTCACCGTCCACGACGGCCCCAGCCTGCCGCCGGGCGAGATCATCGCGCCGGCGG
>SXGT01520187.1_pt1 | contig 17152 bp, 11 predicted proteins | sample 3176221 | NCBI WGS metagenome assembly SXGT01 (sample SAMN11356862, study PRJNA531348) | freshwater metagenome | isolation source: freshwater sample F1-120 | place: China: Fuxian Lake, Yuxi | collected 2017-12-25 | reverse complement strand
GGATCACCCTTCACCGAGCCCGCGCAGATCCGCGAATGGGTCATGCTGCGCGAGATCGGGCGGTCGGTGGAGATCGAGATCATCCACGACCAGGTCCGGGCCGTACGGACGCTGCTGCCGGGCGAGCATCCCGGTCGCGTCCCGGATCTGCCGCGGGCGCCGCGCCCCGGCGTGCCGGCGCCAGCACTCGCGGCCGACGCGCAGCGGGGCAGCCTGCCCGTGTCGCTCGCGGATGGTCGCCGGCGGCTGCTCTTCTTCTGGGCGACGTGGTGCGTGCCGTGCAAGGCGGCCCTCCCGGAGATGCTCGAGTGGGCGGGAGAGCACGACGTCGAGATCATCTCGCTCACCGACGAACCCGCCGACCGTGTCGCCGCGTTTCTGGAATCATGGCAGGACGCTTTCCCCGAGATCGTCGCACGCGACCGCGGCCGCACGACATTTTTGAGCTACGGGGTGAGCGGTACGCCGACCTTCGTGCTGATCGGCGGCGACGGGCGGGTCGAGGCCGTACAGACGGGATACCGGGCGGGGAAGGGCCTCGACCTCCCCGATTGACCGGCGCAAGGTGCCGGGGCGGAGTCTTTACCGTGTCCCGCGGCTCGGTTAGGGGAGCGGTTCCAGCTCCGCCGCCACGGCGGTCGCCACTCGGAGGAGAGATGACGCGCAAGCAGGTTCCCTACGCTCTCGGTCTGTCCATGCTGTTGGCGGCGACGCCCGCTTTCGCCGGGTCGATCCAGGTCGATGCCACGGTCGATTCGCCCGACGCGAATCCCGGCGATGGCACGTGCCTCTCGAAGGCGGGGGGCTGCACGCTGCGTGCCGCGGTCCAGGAGGCCAGCGCCGGCGACCTTGCCAGCACGATTCAGGTCCCCGGCGGGACTTACGCCCTGCACGCGCCCGACGAGGGCGAGTACGCCGCCGGCGGCGTACTCTTTCTGGCGGGCGAGGTCACCGTGTCGGGCGAGGACAGCGACCTGGTCGTGATCGACGGCGGCGGCAAAGCGAGGATTTTCGAGATCAGCCAGGGCGCGACGGTTTCGATCTCCGGTGTGACCCTGCGCAACGCCTTCGGCGAAGGCGAAACCGGTGCCGCCGTCCTGAACCGCGGCACGCTGACCCTCGATGGCGCTGTGCTGCGCGACAACCGGGCCAAGACCGATCCGCTCGTCCCCGTCGGCCGCGGCGCCGCGTTGCTCAATCTTGGCACGGCGACCGTGCGCGACGCGACCTTCGAGGGCAACACCGCCGACGGTCGCGGTGGGGCGGTCTACAGTGCCGAGGGCGCGAAGCTCGACGTCCTCGGCACGAGCTTCACGTCAAATACATCCCTGACGGACTCTGGTGGGGCGCTCGCCAGCGCCGGAACGACCCGGCTGACGCTGGTCTCGTTTGCGAAGAACAAGGCCGAGAACGGTGGGGCGATCGATGTGATCAGCGGCACCATGTCCCTGAAGGACGTCTCCTGCGTCGACAACACGAGCGACGTGGGCGGTGGCGCGATCCGGTCGGCGGGCGAGCTGGTGGCGGTCAATCTCACGCTCTCGGGCAACGTCGCCGGCGTGTCGGGCGGCGGTCTCTGGGCGACCGGCACCGGCCACAGCACCCTCAACAACGTCACCATCGCCAACAACCGCGCCGCCGCAGCCGACGGCCGCAAGGGCAGCGGCGGCGGCATCGCCAGCGACCCCGGCGCCACCACCACGATCGCCAACTCGATCATCGCCGCGAACGCGAGCGCCAGCGGCAAGGGCCCCGACTGCGCCGGTCGACTCGATTCGGGCGGCTACGACCTGCTGCAGGACCCAGCGGGTTGCGCGCTCGCCGGCGTCAAGACGGGTAACGTGATCGGGCAGGTGGCCAGGCTGGCTGCCGTCGACGCCGCCAGCGGTCCGACCGCGGTCGTGCCGCTCGACGAGGGAAGTCCCGCGATCGACGCCGGCAGCCCGCTCCGACCGACCGGCGATGACGGCAGCTGTGCCCCGGTGGATCAGCGCGGCGTCACGCGCCCGCAAGCCGCGGCCGGTCCCGAACCCCGCTGCGACATCGGCGCCTTCGAGGTAGCGCCGGCGTCCTGAGCGGACGGCCCGCGTCGAGCGCGGGCAAGCTCGGCCGGGCTAACGGCGGGGTCGGGCGATTTCGGGCGCGGCGAGGTCGAAGCGCAATCCATCGTCGGCCATCGTCTCGGCGACGTCGCGCTGGCGGCTGCGCATCTCGCGCCCGAGATGGGTGAGCAGGACGGCGCCGCAGTCGAAGCGGTGGCGGTTGGTCTCGATCTCGGCGTAGCGGATGTGCTTGGGCAGGACGGTCTCGAACGTCGTGCATTCGCAGAGCAGCAGGTCGGCGCCTTCGGCCGCGCGCAGGAGGTCCTCCGTCCAGGGCGTGTCGCCGGTGTAGACGAGAGTTCGCCCCGCGACGCGCAAGCGATGGCCGAGCGAGACGCCGTCGTCGATGTGCGGTACCCGGAACGCTTCCACCGCGACGTCGGCGATCTCGGTCGAGGCACCGCCCTCGAGTTCGACCCACTCGACCGGGAAGGGGAGCGCCCGGCCCTCTCGTTCCGCATAGAGTGCGAGGAAGAGGTTCTCCACACGCCGCCGTGTCGTGGGCGGGCCGACGATCGAGAGCGGGCGCGAGCGGGGCGTGTCGTAGATCGCGTCGAGCAGCAGGAAGGGCACGCCGCCGAAATGGTCGCCGTGGAGATGGCTCAACACGACGCCGTCGATCGTCGCGGGGTCGATCTGCCCGGCCTTGAGTGCGGTGAGAACGCCCGGTCCGGCGTCGATCAGGATGCGGGTCGCGGCGCTCTCGAGCAGGTAACCCGCGCAGTGGCGACCGGCGCTGCCGAAGGAGTCGCTCGTGCCGAGGCAGGTCAGGCACGCCATGGGTGATCTCAATCACAGCTCCGCGGGCGGCGAAAGTCCGCGGCTCGAGTCGGTGCGTTGCCGTGACGCAGTCCCGCGCCTTCAGGGTTTACCCCGACGCCTTCCGGGTCAGTTCTGATTCCGCGGGGAGGAAGCCGGGCGCGGGCGTTGGGCACGCCATGGCGTGGGGGCGCGCCGACGTCAGGTGCCCCGCTTCACGTCGAGCGTCGAGGAGGTGGCGCTCGACACGTTCCGGACACGCGCTCGCCAGCGCATGCCCGACGTCGCGTCTCTCCGAACCACGCAATTTCGAACACGACACGCTGGCACCGTCATTGCGATCTCTACCGGCCCGGAGGTGGGTATGGGGTTGTGGTGGTTGAGGCGGAGCGGAACTCGCCCGGTGTGTGGAGCGCGCGCTCTCAGGAGTCTGCTCTACGGGTTTCTCGCGATGTTTGTAGGTTCGCGAGCGGAGGCAACGACCTGGGTCGTGCCCGAGCCCCAGGCGCTGGCGAGCAGTGCCGATGCGGTCGTGCTCGCGACTGTCGAGCAAGTGCAGAGCGTGGCCCAGCCCGACGGCTCGCGGATCGACACCGAGATCACGCTGGTCGTGCACGACGGGCTCAAGGGCGCGGTCGCGGGGGATCGCATCGTGCTGCGCGAGGTCGGCGGCCACGTCGGCAGCGATCAGCAGTGGATGTTCGGCTCGCCCGAGTATCGCGTCGGCGAGACCGCGCTGGTCCACGTCAAGCGCGACGAAACGGGCCGCCTGCACACCCATCAGATGGCGCTCGGCAAACTCGACGCCGAGGTAGAGTCGAACGGCCGTGTCTGGCTCAGGCGCGAACGGCGCGACCGCGGCACCGAGCGGCTCTCGCTGGACAGCTTTGTCGCCGGGTTGCCGGGCGGTCGCGAGATACGGACCCGCGCACGTCCGCGTGGTGGAATGACGGCCCTGGCGCGTCTGACGTCGGCGGGCGCGCCGCTCACCGGCCACGCGCAGGCCGTGCGCGAGTTTCGCATGATGTCGCCCGAGTCTCGTTGGTTCGACGGGCCGCTCTCGGTTTTTGGCGATCTCGCCGCGGATCGCACGCTGGGCGCTGCCGTGTCGCGCCGGGTCGAGCAGGCCATGGTCGCCGCCTGGGACGGCCAGCCGGGGAGCGCGCTCGACGTGCAACTCGCCGGCAATCGTCAGGGCCCGGGCTTCGTCTGCAATCCTGGTTACGTCACGGTGAGCTGGAACGATCCCGCCGAGCAGGTCGGTGATCCCATGAGCTGCGGTGGCGGCGCGATCGCCGTGGGCGGTTTCTGCTCGAGTGGCTCGACTTACGGGGGCACGGGCTACCAGCGCATCACGAGTGGTGCGGTCGTGGTCAACGACGGCTGGGATTCGTGCTGGTTCTGGAACGAGAAGAACCTCGAGGAAGTCCTGACCCACGAGCTTGGCCACACGCTGGGACTCGCCCACTCGTGGGAAGCCGGCATGGGCAGCGTCAATGACTCGTTCATCACCGGCGCGACCATGTACTGGATGGCGCATTTCGACGGGCGCGGGGCTCGGCTTGCCGACTACGACCAGGGCGCTCTGGCGTGGCTCTATCCCGGCGCCACGACGCCGGTTCCGACACCGACGCCGAGCCCGAGGCCCACGGCGACGCCGCGGCCCACTCCCGCGGTCAAGCCGACGCCGACGCCGGCCCCGGTTCAGGATGCAGACATTGACGGCGTGCGCGACATCGACGACAACTGTCCCGCCGATTACAACTCGGCCCAGGGCGACGCCGACGACGACGGTGTGGGCGACGTCTGCGACTCGTGCGCGGCGCTGGCCAACGCCCCGTCGGTCGGATGCGGCACGCTCGAGGGCTACACCCGGGTCGCTGTCCGCAAGACCGGCAAGGTCCTGCTCGACGTGCGCATGCGCCTCCCCGAGGGAGTCGAGATGCGCTCGGCCTCCGAGGTCGGCGTGGTGATCGAGAGCGAGAGTGCGACCTGGACTCTCGGCGCCACCGACAGCGCCCTGCGGATCAACGGAGCCGGCACCGTCGCGCGTCTCGGGACTGCGCGCAGCGGACTTTCGCTGCACGCGACGGGTGGCGACAGCGTCGCGCTGCGCCTCCACTCCAACGATCCGGCGGCGAAAAAGCTGGCCGGCGCCAGCAGTTTTGTCATTGACCTGAACCTGGGCACGCAGCGCGCCGCCGCGCGGCTCCAGTGCCAGACCACCTGGCCCGAGGGCCGCCAGGTCACGCGCTGCGAGACCGACTGATTCCGACGTGGCGGGGGACGGGGCCGGCGCTTGGTCCTGCCCTCGCTGGTTCGGCGCCATCGGGGCGCCGACGGATCGCCCGCCGGGTTTCCCCCTCCCGGCGGGCGAGTTCGTTTGGCGAGGGCACGCGGCGCAGGCCCTGGCCCGCGGTGAATCCGCAATCCCAGGGCGCTCGTCCAGCCCTTGCGTCAGGACGCCGTTGCCTGTGCCGCGGGTGCTCGCGGGAGCGGCGTCGGTCGGGGCGCCGGTGGAGCGAGCGCGGGAGCGCGCTGCCGGTCCTGCGCCGCACCCGGCAGCTGGGCCGGAGCGGGTACCTGCGGCCGCAAGCGCGGCGGCACGAGCGGCGACTGGGTGGCGAGCAATTCGAAGCGCTCGGCGAGGCCGACGAAGCGCGATTCGAGCCGGTCCAGAGCGTCGTTGGCCTCGGTCAGGCGGGCACGCAGCCACTCGCGTTCGTGCTGGCCTTCGCGCAGTCCGGCTTCGAGTTCACGCACGCGCGGGCTCGCCGAGACGAAGTAGTCGCTGCCGTGGCCGACGACGAGAAAAGCCCCCATCCCCACAGCGCCGAGAATCACGCCAAGCAAGAGTCCGATCACGAATCGCGTCATGGTTTCTCCTCCGGCTCCGCCGTGTTCGCCACGGGCGGGAGCTGCGCGCGTTCGAAGAGCAGCACGAGGTACGGCTCCTCCGTAGCGATGAAGCCGGCGCGCTGCGCGGTCGCACGGGCTCGGGCGGGGAGGCATGGAGCCTCCAGGGCAACGCAACCGCGCCGCCCGGCGCGCCACACGGCGCAGGTCAGCAGCTCGTCCAGCAGCGCGTCGGCAAGTGGTGGAGGCGGGGGGGAGGCGGCGTGGCCTTCGGCTGCGGTCGCAGCGGAGGCTGGGCTCCCGCTGTCGGTGGGGGCGAGGGCGGCCAGCGTGTCGATCGTCCCGACGAGGCCGCCATGGCGCAGGCTGCGCCGGTAGCCGACCGCCACCACGCCGGTGAGGGTCTCTGTGCCGTCGTCTGCGAGTTGCACATAGACGTCGGTCGCGAGGCTCGTGAGCAGTCGGCGCAGCGCTCGGACCCGCGCGGCGGGTGGGGCTACCACCAGCGGCAGCAAGGCTCCGATGTCGGTGCGCCGCGCGCGGCGCACGCCGGACGGTCGTCGTGGCGACAGATGCCCGCTCATGCGAGCGCCTCCGCTAGCACAGGGCCGCGACCGATGCCGTCTCGCACCGCTGCCGTTGTGTCACCTACGGCCACTTCGACGGCCGGTAGCTCAGCCGCGACCGGGAGATTCCCGAGGGGACTTCGGGCTAGCGACAGCGCAGCAGCGCTGCGTTGCCACTGCACGCAGGGCGCGGGCTGCCCGGAGCACCCCACGCCAGCGCCGCGCACTCGCCGGCGCTGCCCACCACGATCGAGGTTCGCACCGCGCTGACGTCGGGCAGTGCGGTCGTGCCTCCCATTCCCTTGACGATGAAGCCAAGAGTGCCGTCCGCCTTGCTGGAGCGGTCCTTGACGACGACCCTGGTGATGCCGGCCACCGTGCCGGTCGCATCGAGGTAGGTCCAGGCGGTGCCCGAACCGTTGGTCTTCCACCGTGCGCCGCCCGGGATCAGTGCGTCGATGCCGCCGGTGCCGTTCACCGCGTCGACGACGACGTGTACGCCGTTGACCGCGGGATCCACCGCCGTCCACGGCTTGGGGATCACGGCCTCCCCGGTGAAGGTGAACGAGAATACGTTGGCGGTCATCGTCATCTTGGCCCGCGTGAGCGCGATGCCGCTGTTGCAAAGAGGTGGATTCACGCACTGGCAGCCGCTGCACACCAGCGCGCCGCCGCAGTCGCCGTCGCTCTCGCACTGCTCGCCGCCGCAGACCAGCGCGTCCCCGCAGACCGGATCGGCCGCGGCGCAGATACAACCGAGGCAGGTCGTGCACGGGTCGGCGCAGCCCGAAAGCCCGGGCTCGCCGCAGATCTCGCCTGCATCGATGTGGCCGTCGTCGCAGTCGAGGAGCTGCGCTTCGTAAGCCCCGATGTCGAAGCCGCTGCCGACCGGACGCGCGCTTCCTTCGACATCGTTGCCGGGCGCATCGGTCGGGGTGCCGGAGTCGATCGACGGCGAGGTCAGGAGCAAGTGGAAATCGCTGGCCGGGTTGACGAAATGGTCGGCCGGTGTGGCCGTGAACGAGTGCGCGTCGTAGCCGAGTCCTTGCCACGCGGCCAGCGTCATGACTGTGGCGTCGCGGTCGTCGCTCATACGATCCATCAACGAGTTGTGGTCCGAGGCGAAGCCGGCCAGGCTCGACGAGTCGATCGTGATGACCCCTCGCGAGGGGTGGTTGTTGTACAGGATATTGTTGTAGATACGGTTGCCGGTCGAGCCGGTGTTGATGTTGATGCACCAGCGCGCATCGGCCGCGTTGATGATGGTGTTGTTGATCACCAGATTGCCGGTCGAGCCGGTGGCGCCGTTGATGCGAAAGAGGCTGATCCCGCTGGCGTGGTTGTCGTAGAGCAGGTTGTTGCGCACCACGCTGTTCGTCACGCCATCCATGTTGATGCCGGAGCCGCCGGACTCGCCGTTGCCATGAATGACGTTGGCTTCGACCAGCGCATCGGAGATCAGCCCGTCGCCTCCCTCGGAATGGTCGCCGTTCATGTGGATGCCGGCGAGATGGTTGTCATGCGTGTGGTTGCGCCGGATCACCGGACGGTCACCGCTATTGGAGGTGTAGATGCCGTGCTCGGCGATCGAGCCGTAGGTTTCGTTGTCCTCGATCAGGACGTCGTCGACGAAGCCGGTGAAGATGCCCCAGCGTCCGTTGGCGCCGGCGGTGCAACGCCGCACCGTGATGTGATCGGAGACGGCAGCGCGGATGCCGGCCCGCGTGCGGCCGCTGGAGATGAAGCCGTCGATCGTGATGTAGGCGGCGTTTTCGATGTTGATGCCGTCGGGTGTCGAGGCGTTGTCGGAGGTGATCGCGACCGCAGGGCCCTCGGCGATGAAGGTGATCGGCTGGGCGGCGGTGGCCACGGTGCGGATGTCGAAGCCGGTGTAATTTCCGTCGGCGACGTGGACGGCGTCGCCCGGTACGACGGTGTCGGCGGCGAACTGCAGCGTGGCCCAGGCGCTGGCCGGGGTCAGACCGTTGGCCGCGTCATTGCCGGCCGCAGCGACGTAGTAATCGACGGCACCGGCTGTCACGGATCGTGCGAGCACCAGAAGCAACGCTGCCGGGATGAACCTGGCCGATCGGGTCTTTGCTGAACGGATCATCGCAAACCTCTCCCTTGCATTTCATCGGCTGAGCCTCCCGGGGGCCAAGCCCCGGTTCGCCTGTGTTCGCCTGGCGGGGTCGCCGCGTCCTGTGGTCACCCTGTCTACCCCAGGAGGTGTTCGTTCCGAGGGAACAACTGTTCGGCCCCCGCGAACAGCCCCCAAAATCCCGGAGCCTCCCGTCCGGGCGGCCCCGTGATCCGGAGATCTTGCTGACCAGATCCTTGCGGGGGCCTCCTTTGGTGTTCCGTGATCGTGTGCGCGAGGTCGGTTGCGGCGGAGCGAACCATGGCAGAGCTGCCGTTGACTCGGAGGGGCTCTGGGCCCTATCGTGTGCAACCGGATGTCGAAGCAGGAGAAGCCGAGCGGACCGCCCAAGATCACGATCATTCCCGGGCGGGGAGTCTCCCAGACGATCAACTACCTGCTCGAGGACCGCGACGATCTCGAGTGGCTGGTGGCGGTCGGCCGCAACAAGAGCGGCGAGATTTTCTTCTACGACACCGGCGGCGACATCGTCGAAGATCTCGGCACCCTGGACTACCTGAAGCAGCGCATCATCCGCGCCCACTTCGGCGAAGAAGGCGACTGAGCCGCGGCCCCGCCCGATCGAGGCCCGGGCCGCACCATCGAAGGCATCCCGCTCGCGCTCGCCGGCCGTGTGGTTGGTGGCCGGCGCGGAGCCGACTCTCCCGGGTCGTCCGGGGCGACGACTTCACGACGTCGCCCTGACCGGGCGGCAGAAGCGCGGGGCGCCCGGCCTTGGCCAGGTGCCCCGCATCGCGCAGTGGGGGGAGACTCAGTCGACCAGACTGCCTGGCGCGTCGAGGAAAGCCCGCGACGCCGAGGGCACGTAGTAGGAGCCGAGCAGGATGAACATCTCGTCCGAGGTCGTGACGCCCCCGGTCAGTGTGCAGGCGTCGCAGACGCCGTCGCCGGCTCCCGGTGTCGAATCGCAGAAGGCGTGGTTGCCGGCACAGACCTGGCCCTTCTGTGGGCCAGCCATGCACTTGGTCGAACCGAAGGAGCACGGGCCGCCCGGTGCGAGCGGCGGGGGCGGCGGCGAGGTCGAGTAACGCTTGACCTCGGCCGGATCATCGGCGCCGTTGTCGTAGACCGAGCAGTAGAGGAAGCGACGGCTATTGCCGCCGGACGTGTCGTAGGCGATCGGCGAATCGAAGTAGAGCTGCACGGGATCGTTGTACTCGGTGCTCACGTAGGCCGGTGCATCGCTGCGCGGCACGCAGGTGCTGCCCGGCGTGCAGCTCGCATTGGGCGGCAGCCAGATCCGGAAGAGCTCGCCAAAGCGGTGAACGTGCGAGGAGATCTCGAACAGACGCCCGAACTGGGGAATCGTATAGGTGCCGCAGTATTCGCGCTTCTCGAAGGGCGGCACGCTCTGGATGAAGATGTGATCGGCATCGAAGATTGTGCTGACGAGATTGTCGTCGCTGGCGGAGGCAAAGGAGTAGTTCTGCCACTGTTCGACCGTCGTGTCGTAGTCGGTCAAGTTGAAGGCGTGGGAGTTCCACACCACGTAACCCTTGATCGGGATCAGGCCGGCCACGGGATCGGGGTAGTTGAAGCTCGAGAGGGCCTCCTGTGAGCCGCCGACCCGCGGGCTGGTCGCCGTACCGGCGCCGGTCGGATTGAAGCCCATATCGGGCGGGCCGAAGCCGAGGCAGGCGACCGAGGTCTCGATCGCGCTGGTGCAGCCGGCGCGATCGCCGCAATCGCCGCCGCCCGCACCCAGGGCCACAGTGGGCCGGGTCGGGTTGCAGCTCTCTCCGGCGTGATCGCCGCCCTTGCAGGTCCAGCCGCCCCAGCCCGCGTTCGTCCAGTCATAGGCTCCGACGTAGGCGTTGATCAGGCTGTGGTGGGATTGGGGATCCTGCGCGAGCTCGCTCCGGTCATACTTGATGCAGGTCTTGAGCGGCCCGCCCATGGCGTCCGGGCAGGGTACCTGGGCCGACGCCGGCACCACGCCGGGAGCGGAGAAATCGTAGTGCGTCGCGTAGCAGACCTCGTCCTCGCTGTTGGCGGGCACATCCCAGGGCGGCGCATACCACTGCACGCCCTCCCCGGCGGCTGGAGCCGCGAGCGGCGGCATCTTGTTCGGCTGGGCCGCCGGCAGGCAGGTGCCGAGCAACTCCTCGGTGCCGAGCACCGTACCGGTCTCGGGCGCGCCGCCACGGATCCAGAGTCGGAGTGCTGCGAGGTGGTCGATGCTGATCGCGGGCAGACCACCTGCGGGCATCGGCGAGCCGGCCGACACCGGTGTCGAGAGCGTCAGTCCGGCGATCTTCTCGTAGAGGAAGGAGAGCGCCTCGTCGCCCGGTTCGACACGATCGAGCGCGCTGATCGCGGCGTCGACGTTGACGAGATTTGCCCACGAGCTGCCCGCGCTCAGGTTGAGCCCGCCGGCGGGGCTGCTCGAGTCGTGGCAGAAGCCGTTGGTGCAGCCGCCATCCTCGAAGATCTTCGCTTGAATGGCCGCGAAGGTGCCGTCGAAGGTCTCCTCGCCGGCGCAGGGGTTCGCGCTGCAATCGTTGAGGCAGGCGTCGGTCTGGCTGAGGTTGCCGTCGTCGCAGCCCTCGCCGACCTCAACCACCCCGTTGCCGCAGACCTGATCCTCACAGCCGCCGTTGGGGGCTGGAGCGTCCTTGGCGAGGAAGGATCCACCGTCCCCGTTCTTCTTGATGTCACCTCCAAATTCGGCGCAGAGGGTCTCGTCCGCGACCCGGAACTCGACCCAGACCGAGTCGACCGGCGTCGGCAGCTCCCAGTCGAGCCCGGCGCCCTTGCCCTGGATCTTGAGCATCCCGGCCTTCCACAGCACCGGGGTGATGCCGCCGCGCGTGCCGTCGTTGTCCTTGTACTTCCAGCCCGACGAGCCGACGGGGTTGCCGAGCCCGGACCAGAACGCCGGGTCGAGCGTGATGAGTTCCGTGCGGCCACCGCTTGTGTCCCAGCGCAGCAGGACGCTGGCGCCTTCGGCCGCCGGATCGTGCACCGGGAAGATCTCCGGTTGGCCCGACGTCTTGAAGCCGAGCTTGTGTTTCGCGGGCTCCTTGCGCGTATCGATCTGGAGCCCGCCGCCGGCGACGGCGTGACTATCGGAATGGGCCCACGTGGTTGTGGGCGAGAGCAAGGCCGACGCCACGAGGCCGGCGGTGAGGGACCAGAGCGAACGCATGAGAACCTCCCGTGTTCTGCAAGCCCGCGGCGGGCCCTCCCGTTTTCTCCGTTCGGCTGCACGAGCGCAACCCCATAAGGCGGAGGGGACAGGTCGGTCTGGGCTGATCGGTCGGCCTGGCCGACTGAACGAACCGCCGCCGGGGCGTTCAGTCGAGCTGGATCGGCACGCCCGTGACCCGGATGCGACCGCCGGACTCCTCGATGGGCACGCGGTGCAGGTGGCGGCCGCAGGGTGGCCCGGCGACACATTCGCCGGTGGTTGGATCGTAGAGCGCGCCATGCGTTGGGCAGAGCAGGAAGGCGCCGTCCTCGGTGAAGAACTGGTGTTCGATCCAGTCGAGCGACATCGCGATGTGGCGGCACTCGTTCACCCAGGCGTGCACGCGCCCGTCGCGCCGGAAGGCGAAGCACTCGACCGTGCGCCCCTCCCAGCGGAGCGGAAACTTGCGCGTCGAGCCCTCCGGAAGCTCAGCCGATTCGAGGACCGGCAGAACCTCGGCCCCGGTGTTCGGCGCGTTCTCGGACATCGATGCCGGCGCTAACCAAGGCCGCAGGGAGGCGCCAGCGTGGGCTCGGTTTGGGGCTGGATGCCGCGTGGAGGGGGGGGTGGGAGGCTCCGGCCTGACTGGGGGGCGGCGTGGGGCCCCAGCCGGAGGAGGTGGCCGAGGGCTTGGCATTCGCCCTGCGGTTTGAGACAAGCGAGGCCCCGCGCGCCGTGGCACGCGCAGGGCCCGGCGTCTCTTGCGGGTTTAGAAGCTGCCGCCAGACGTGGAGAGGTCGATGAAGTTATCCCTGTATCCGTTCCGTGCGCGCCATGGGCGCGTTCCTGCCCCACACGCTGGCCTGCTCGTGGCCTTGGCACTGATCGCCGGCCTTGCGCCGGTGGCTTCAGCCCAGGTGGCGACGCCGACCGAAGGCGCGTCCTCCGAGATGCAGCGTGTCGAGGACGAGTCGCCACCGGTCGGCGGTCTCGATGCCGAGGTCGATTCCGCCGAGGCGCAGGTCGAGGCGATTGACAAGGAAGGCGCGGAGAAGGCGGGGCTCTCGCCGGCCGCCGCCGGGCGGGTCGAGGAGATCGTCGTGCAGGCCCGCAAGCGCGCCGAGCTGCTCGAAGACACTCCCCTCTCCGTCAGCGCATTCGACTCGAGTGCGTTGCAGGAGAAGCAGATCGAGCGGCTCGATCAGCTCGAGGGATTCGTCCCCAACTTGACCATCATGGACGACCGCACCGGTCGTGACGCCTCGATCCTGATCCGCGGCATCGGGGCCCGGCCCGACGTCTACCTCGACCAGGGCGTGGGTCTCTATGTCGACGGCGTCTATCTCTCGCGCGCCCAGGGATCGGTGCTCGACCTCGTCGACATCGCCTCGATGGAAGTGCTGCGCGGTCCGCAGGGAACCCTCTTCGGCAAGAACACCGTCGGTGGCGCCGTCAACGTCATCACGCAGAAGCCCGACTACGACCTCAGCGGCGACGCCCAGATCCGCTTCGGAAACTACAACACCGCCGAGACGCGGGCCATGTTGAACATCCCGATTGACGCTGGCTGGCTCGAGGACAAGCTCGCCACGCGGCTGTCCTTCGGCTCGGCGAACACCGAGGGCTACACAACCAATACCTTCCGCGACGAGAACTGGAACGACCAGCAGAACCAGAGCTTCCTCGGCAGCGTGCGCTTCGAGCCGCTCGATACCGTGACCGCCGATCTGATGGGGAGCTGGTCGACGCAGCGCTCGCACGGCCGGGGTGGCGAGTGCCACTTCGTGCAGGAGTCGATCTACATCAACGTTCCCGGCTCGGTGACGCCGAGTTACTACGACTACTGCAAGGACAAGGAGCGCTCCGGCCCGTTCTCCTTCGAGTCCGAACTCGCGGGTATCCAGGAGGTCACGAGCTATGGCACCTGGGGTACCGTGTCCTGGGACACGGGCGATCTGGGGCCGCTCGAGGAGACCGAGACCAAGCTGCTCGGCTCATGGCGCGAGCAGCGCTGGGGCGAGCGCGCCGACGTCGATCTGAGCAGCGAGCGTCTCTTTGTCTTCGGCGACGTCGGGGGTCCGCCCGAGATCGATGGCGAGCCGCAGTTCAACGGCCAGACGGCGCGTGGCCAGCAGGTGAGCGCCGAGCTGCAGGAGAACTTCAACGCCTGGGATGGCCGCATCGCCGGTGTCGGCGGGGCCTACTTCTTCCAGGAACTCGTCCGTACCAATGCCGACATTGACGTATTCCCGCTCTCGGGCATCATCGGCGACCTCAACGGCGCCGGCACGAAGAACCGGATCCACACCGACAACACGGCCTGGGCGCTCTACGGTCAGAGCACCGTCGATGTCACCGAGTGGGCCGCGATCACGGGCGGCATCCGCTACACGCAGGAAGACCGTGAACTCTCGCGCTTCGTGACGAACCTCCGCCTCTGTCAGGACGGCACGGCACCGCCGTGCACGGCCCAGAATCCGAACCAGGTGCGCGCCTCTTTCGATGACGTCAAGAAGGACTACAGCAAGTGGACGCCGATGGCGTCGGTCGCCCTGACCATGCCGCAGGATCTGCTCGGCGACGCGCCGATCGAGCATCTCATGGGCTACTTCACCTACGCGCAGGGCTTCAAGGCCGGCGGCATCAATGGTGGCGCCCGCAACAACGATCCCGCGCAGGCCAGCACCTTCGATCCCGAGACCGTCGATTCGTACGAGGTCGGCTTCAAGTCGATCGCGCTCGATCGGATGCTGCGCGGCGGGATTTCGCTCTTCTACGCCGACTACTCCGACATGCAGCTCCCCACCGTGGTGGCGCAGCCCTGTCCGGCGATCAACCCGGACTGCATCCCGCAGGTGGCCGTGATCACGACCAATGCCGGCGAATCCACCATCAAGGGCATCGAACTCGAGTTGCAGGCTTTCCCGCTCGAGGGGCTCGCGATCGACGGTTCGGTCGGCCTCCTGCAGGCCCGCTACGACACCTACGTCGCCGAGAATCTGCTCACCGGTGAGCCGATTGATCGCGCCGGCGAGCGTCTGCCCTTCGTCCCGGAGGCGCAGACCCACCTCGGCCTCCAATACTCCCTCCAGGTCGAGCCGAGCGGGCCCGTGTGGATGAAGGGCTGGCTCACGCCGCGGCTCGACTGGAACTTCAACGGCTCGGTGGTCAATTATGGAACCGAGATCCCCGGTGGCGAATCGGGCTCGTACAACCTCCTGAACCTGCGTCTGGCCTACGACTTTGCCGACGACACGATGCAGTTCGCGCTCTGGACGATGAACCTGACCGACACGGTCTACATGAACGAGATCTACCCGGTCCCGGTGCAGATCCTCGGCACGATCAACCGCTTCTACGGCTGGCCCCGGACCTATGGGGCGGAGCTCTCCTACCACTTCTAGTGGGCCAGCGGGCGGGAGGTGTCCGGGGCGATCCCCGGTCACCTCTCCGGCCCGCGGGTGTGCTCCCGCGCATCGAATGCGGTGCGCTGAGAGGGGCCGTCCTGCAGCAGCAGCAGCGGTCGAAATCTCCAGGTCGCGGCGCGGGGATGGCGTGGTAGGTCAACGGTCTCGAAGAGGAGACCGCCATGCCGAACGGTTACGACCGCCTGACCGCACTCGACAGCTCGTTTCTGCTGCTCGAGAAGCCACACACGCCACTGCACGTGGCCTCGACGATGATTTTCGAGGCCGGTCCGCTGCGCACCGCCGAGGGCGGGATCGACGCCGCTCGCTTGCAGGCGCATCTGCTCGCCGAACTGCACCGCATCCCGCGCTACCGCCAGAAGATCTCGTGGGTGCCGCTGAGCTGGCGGCCGGTGTGGATTGACGACGAGCGCTTCCACCTCGACTATCACGTCCGCCACACCAGCCTGCCGCGTCCGGGCAGCGACGAGCAGTTGAAGCGCCTCTCGGCGCGGATCATGGAGCAGCCACTCGATCCGTCGCGACCCCTGTGGGAGATGTGGATCGTCGAAGGTCTCGAAGGCGATCGCTTCGCGACCATCTCCAAGGTCCACCACTGCATGATCGACGGCGTCTCGGGCGTCGATTTGATGCGGATCCTGCTGGACATGACGCCCGAGGCCGCCACGAGCGAGCCGGCGCGCTGGCTGCCCCGTGCCGCACCCTCGGCCGCGCGACTTTGGTGGGACGAAATGATGCGCCGGGCGGCCATGCCGCTGCAGCTTGTCGACGGCCTGCGCGTGCTGGCCGAGGAAGCCCAGGAGGCCCGGCGCGAGGTCGCGTCCCGGGTGCGGGCGGCGGTCGAGCTGGTGGCGGGTTCGCTGCAACTCGCCTCGCCCACGCCGCTCAACCGCCCCGTAGGCGCACATCGCCGCTTCGACTGGCTCGATATGGATCTCGCCCGCATCCGCACCATCCGGCGCGCGCTGGGCGGCAGCCTGAACGATGTTGTGCTGACCATCGTCACCGGGGCGGTGCAGCGCTTCCTCGAGCGCCGCCACGTCAATCCCGCCGGCGTGCCCTTCCGGATCATGGCGCCGGTGAGCGTGCGCACGTCGGACCAGCGTGGCGCGCTCGGCAACCAGGTCTCGGCCTGGACCATCGACCTGCCGCTCGGCGAGGTCGATCCGCGCGAACAGTTGCGGCAGATCAGTGTCCGGACCGCGGAGCTCAAGCGCTCCGGGCAGGCCGTCGGAGCCACTGTGCTCACCGGCATGGCGGAGTGGTCGTCCTCGACCCTGCTCGCGCTGGGGGCGCGCAACGTGAGCCGACTCCTGCCGATCAATCTGATCGTGACAAACGTTCCGGGGCCGCAGTTTCCGATCTACATGCAGGGCGCGCGCTTGCTGCAGACCTTCCCGCTCGTGCCGCTGGTCGACAACCTCGGCCTCGGCATCGCGCTGATGAGCTACGACGGGCATCTCTGCTGGGGCTTCAACGCCGATTACGATCTTTTGCCGGACCTCAGTGCCTTCGTGCGCGGGATCAGCGAGGCTTTCGCGGACCTCGAGCGCCTCGCCGCGCCACCCGTCGAACTCGCGGCCCGCGCCGCCACGGCGACGGCGAGCCCGGCCGCACCACGGATCGTCCGCAGCCCCGCGGGCTGAGGCGCGACGGTCGCGCCGCGGCCGCATCCTTCTCAGGCCCGGCCTCCTCGATTTCTGGCCAGGGCCTTGGTGGTCAGGTTGACCAGTGCATCCTGCTCGGCAGCGCTGTTCACGGACAGGCGCGTGAAGTCTGTTCCATTGAGCTTGACGTCTGCGAACAAGCCTTGCGGGTCCTCGTGAAAGTGCAGGAATGCGCTTGATCGGAAAGAGAATAGGCCCACCTTGCGCTCGACGATGCCGTTCAGGTGCCGCAAACGATCAAGCAGTGGAGCGAGCTGGGTGAGGGCAGTGGCACCGGCGTGTTTCATGCGGCCTGACGACTCCTGGCGGGTGCGTTCTTGCTCCAGGTCCACTGTGTGATGCCAGCGCAGGTCGTTGGTGAAACCGGCGCGGGAGCGCGTGCCCGCGCGCCGGGGCGGTGCGTCAGCTCTGATTTCCGGCAGCGCGCCGGCGCACCGCAGGGGGCGCCACCAGTTCGGCGGCGTGGGCCAGCGACGACGGTGT
>SXGT01428847.1_pt1 | contig 17154 bp, 19 predicted proteins | sample 3176221 | NCBI WGS metagenome assembly SXGT01 (sample SAMN11356862, study PRJNA531348) | freshwater metagenome | isolation source: freshwater sample F1-120 | place: China: Fuxian Lake, Yuxi | collected 2017-12-25 | reverse complement strand
GATCGCTGGTTCCTCGACCGGATCGCGACGCACATGCTCGCGTTCGAGGGCGACTCCGAGGTCGTGTGGTTCGAGGGCAGCTACAAGGATTACGAGGCGGACCTCAAGCGCCGCAAGGGTCAGGACGCCGCGCGGCCGCACCGCCTGAAGTACCGCAAGCTCGTGCACTAGCGCTTGCACGTCGCTCGTCAGCGGCTACGATGAAGGCTCTCGGACCCCGCGAGGTGACCATGACCGGCGTGCAGTCGAGTTTGTCATATGTAGACGATGAATGGCCAGTCGAGATCCCTCGCCCGCCCACGGTCGATGAGCTGCCCTATGACGACGGGGTCCCCATGGAGAGTCAGTGGCACCGCGACCAGATGAACCTGCTGGCGGACGTTGGCCGTGACGCGACAGCTGCGCGCGGTGACGTCTATGTCGCTGGAAATATGGGACTGTTCTACTCGGCTTCGCAGAAGAAGCCCAAGAACGAACATCGGGCCCCAGACTGCATGGTCATCATCGGGGCCGAGGACCCGCTCACGCCACGCAAGGCGTGGGTCATCTGGGAAGAGGACGCGCTCGCGCCGAGCATCATCGTCGAGGTCACGTCGGACTCGACCGCCCACGTCGATCGCGGCGAGAAGAAGCGCATCTATGAGCAGAAGCTCAAAATCCCAGATTACATCATCTTCGATCACCTCGAGCGCACCATCGAGGCCTACCGAATGAGACCGGGTGGTGGGTACGAGCCTGCGCCCCTCAGTCCGGACGGGCGGGTGGAGTTCCCGGCCCTCGGCTTGGCGCTGGGAACCTGGAAGGGGACGCTGAATTTGCAGGCGCCGTGCACCTGGCTACGCTGGTACGATCTCGACGGAGTCGTCGTGCCGACTGAGCGTGAGCGGCGTCAGCAGGAGGCCGCCCGAGCCGAGCAAGAGGCCGCCCGAGCGGAGCAAGAGGCCGCCCGAGCCGAGAAGGCCAACCGGGAGCGCGATGCGGCGCTCGCCCGTGTTCGTGAACTCGAAGCACGTCTGTCAGACCTCTCTCGATAGCGTCGCCACCGCCGATGCTCTCAGTGCGTCGGGGAGGTTCCCGTCGACGGCGCGAGCGGTGCCTCCAGCTCCTTCAGCGCGCTGGCCGGCACGAGGCCTTCATCGACGCGCCAGTCGCTCCCCTCGCGTACCAGCGGGAGGCGCTGCTCGATGCCCACGGGCTCGCGGTAGATGACCCAGAGCCGTGCGCCTTCGGGCTCGGAGCGCACGACGGTGAGCGCCTGGACGTACTCGCGCGCGAGTCGAGGGCGGGTCCGATAGAGGATCTTCCCCACGGCCCACTCGAAGAAGGCCTCCTCGTTCTGCTTGGTCAGCTCGTCGGCCGTGGTGCCGAGGAGCCCCTGGAAGTGGACGCGAATGGCCGCGTCCGTGTGGCTGAGCGCCCGAATGAGCGCGACCTGGAGCCGGCGGTTCTCGGCGCGGGCGGAGGTCGAGAGCAGCGACCACATCGTCTTGGAGTCCGCCTCGGCGTAGGCGTTGACATAGGCCGAGAAGACGCCGGCCGGCTCCGAGAGGCTCGGGCCGCAACCGGAAGCGGCACCAATGAGCAGCACGGCGAGGAGACGACGCGTCATCGCCGCTTCTTGTGGTAGGTGCGCGTCAAGACGCGGTCGACGAGGCGCGGCGCGACGGCCTCGAGCGCAGAGAACAGCTTGCCGAAGGGCGAAACGACGACCTCTCGACGGCGATGCACGATGCCGTCGATGATGACGTCGGCGACGGCGGCGGCGCTCATGGCGTTGACCCGAGGTCGCTCGGTGAGCAGCACGGTCCCCGCTTGCCGCTCGTTCTTGCGGAAATCGGTCTCCGTCGAGCCGGGACAGACGACGGTGACCGCGATGCCGTAGGGCGCCTCCTCGATGCGCAGCGCGTCGGAGAGCGCGTGGAGCGCGAACTTGGTCGCGGCATAGCCTCCGGTCTGCGGCACGGCGCGCTTGCCGAGGATGGACGAGATCATGACGATCTGGCCGCCGCCTTGCCGGCGAAGATGCGGGATGGCGGCCTGCGTGAGCGCGACGACGCCGAAGACGTTGACGCGAAACACGTACTCCAGGTCGACCAGGCTCATGTCCGCGACAATGCCCTGCATCCCGAGCGCCGCATTGTTGACGAGGACGTCGAGGCGACCAAAGCGCGCGACCGTCTCGTCGACCGCCCGACGACACGCGTCGGCATCCGCGACATCCGTCGGGACGATGAGCGGCGCCGTGCCCAGCTCCTCGGCGAGGGCCGCCAGCGCCGCGCGATCCCGGGCAGCCAGGGCGAGTTGCGCTCCCTGCCGCGACAGAGCCACGGCGAGCGCGCGACCGATCCCGCGGCTGGCTCCCGTAATCAGCACGACCTTGCCGTGTAGCGATTGCACCACGCCGCGCACGATAGGGGGGCCGCGTCCGGCTGTAAAGCCGACGGACCGCGACCGTGCGCGTTCTTGACACTGCGGGACCGCGAGGGTGAACTAGGGCGTTCTCGGTCCGGGAGACTCCGCTGATGCACGCCCCCAAGATTCGACGCGCCCTGCCCCTCTACCTCGCTCTCGCCCTCGTCGCGAGCGCGGGCTGCAAGCGCGAGACCACGGCCGAGACGCTCGAGGAGTGGATCAAGAGCGCCGAGGTCGGCAAGGTCCAGGACTACCTTCAGAACGGCGAGAACCCCACGGAGCTGCGGGTTCACGCCCTCATGGTCCTTGCGGAGTTCGGGCAGGTCACCCCGCTCCAGAGCGCGCTGGAGGCCGCCGGGGATCGGGAGGAACTGCTGCTCGCGACCATCAATAAGGCGGGCGAGGTCTTCGAGAAGGGCGACGATCCGGAGAAGGCTCGCGCGTCGAGCACGCTGTTCGCGCTCATCAGCTACCTGAACGCCAAGAACAAGGAGGTCGTGCTCAAGATGGTCTCCGAGTGGGCCTTCAAGGGCATCACGGTCGATACGCCCAAGACCGAGCTGCAAGAGCGCATCGCCAAGACGATGATGGCCGAACACATCGAGCAGATGGAGGGGCACGGCATTGCCGTCGCGGCCGCGCTGCTCGCCAACGGCATCCAGACCCGCCGCATGGCGCCCTACCTGCGGCGCGAGGCCAAGACGGTCGAGCACCAGCGCCTGTTTGTGGCTGCCGCGCGCCGGCTGTTTGCCACCAGGAACATCATCCCTCCCTGGGACGTCCTCGACGCGGTGCGCGAGTTTGGCATTCCGGAGACGCTGTCATTTTTGTTTGACGTCTACAACAACCCCGAGTGCGAGCAGAACATGCAGTCCTCGGCCTTCAGCGCGGCGCAGGCGCTCGTGTTCGGCCAGGTCGACGGCGCCAACCTCGCGGACACGGCCGAGGAGCGCGAGAAGACGCTCGGCGTGCTGCGGGCGCTGATGAAGTCCGCCAAGGCGACCGACCGCTGGGACGCGGGTGACATGATCCTGCACGTCGGCGGCGTCGCGGAGTTGGACCGCTTCCTCGACGGCATGAAGGACGACATCCCGAGCTACGCGCGCTACAACCCCGACGGCGACGTGCAGCTGCCGGACGTGTCCATCTTCGAGGTGTGCACCGAGCGGCTGAAGAGCAAGTCCGCCGAGGCGCGCCCAATCCTGGAGAAGCGGCTCGGCTCGACCGATCGCATTCAAAAGGCGTTTGCGGTGCTCTGTCTCAAGCTGCTCGCCGACGCGGGCTCCATCGACAAGCTCAAGGCCATTACGGGCGAGACGACGTCGCTCGAGGACTTCTTCTTCGTCAAAGAGGACCGCGAAAAGCGCAAGCCGTTGATTGAGCAGGCGAAGCTGCCGGCGCTCACCGTCGGCTTCCTGGCCCAGAACGCGATCGACGGCATTCAGCTCATTGGCGAGTACGAGAAGGCGCGGCTCGCAGGTCAGATGACCGCCGCGGACGCCGACCTGCGCGTGCAGGCGGCGGTCGCCGAGATCGAGTCGACGGGCGACGGCTACCGGCAGCGCGTGGACAAGGCGTTCGAGATCAAGCGTGCGCGTGGGACGGCAGCACCGGATGCGCCTCCGACCGCCCCGCCGACGGCGCCTCCGACGGCGCCCCCGACCGCGCCGCCGACCGCGCCTCCAGCTCCGGCGGCGCCGAACGGTGCACCCGCGCCTGCGCCCGCGGCTCCGAAGCCTGCCTCGCCCTGAGCCGCAGGACCACAGCGCCAGAGCCGGCGGAGCGCGCCGGTGACGCCGCCGTCGCGATGGGACGCGGCTTCCTCGTGGTCGCGGCCGCCAAGGCCTACTTCATCGTCTCCTCGGCCATCCTCAACCTGGGCCTCCCGCGCCTGTTGGGCGACTCCGCGCGCTTCGGGGACTTCCGGGTCGTCAACTCGGTCGTGTCGCTGCTCAACATGGTGGTCATCGTGGGCGCCATCCAGGCCGTCGCACGCGTCGTCGGCGAGGTCGGTCAGGCGCCGCGCGCGGTGTCTCGCACGGGTCGTCGGGTCCAGCTGGTCGTCGGCCTCGTGTTCGGCGGAGGGCTGTGGCTCCTGGCCGACCTGATCGCAACGCAGGGGCTCAATGACCCGCACCTTGCGCCTTACTTCCGCATCGGTGCGCTGACGACCTTTGCCTACGCACTCTACGCCGTCGATGTGGGGCTCTGGAACGGCCAGAAGCAGTTCGCGCGACAGGCGCGCATCGACATCCTGTTCTCGACGCTCAAGCTTGGCGCCATCACGGGGCTCGTCGCGCTCGGCTTTGGCGTCGGGGGCGCCTTCGTGGGCTTCGCGCTCGCCGCGTGGGCGATCACGCTCATCGGCGCCTGGGTGAGCCACCGCCAGCTCGCGGGGACGGCGACGGGACCGCGCGTCTCCACCGGCCACCTGCTGGTGCTGCTGCTTCCGATGCTCGCCAGCACGGCGATGCTCAACCTGCTGCTCTCGCTCGACGGCCTGTGGCTCAAGCGCTCGCTGCATCGGCTGGTCGCCGAGCAGTACCCCGGGACCGAATCGACGGCGGCACTGCGCGCCTACGTGACGTCGCTCGGACGCACGGCCATGGACGGGGCGCTGTCCCACGCCGAGCTCCTGACCGAGGCGACGAGCGCGCTGTCGGGCCTCTTTGGCGCGGCGAAGAACCTGGCGCTGCTGCCGTATCAGGCCACCTACGCGCTCACCCTAGTCGTCTTCCCGATGGTCGCCAACGCGGGACACGCCGATCCGGCGGCCGCGCTTCAGACGGTACGGCGGGCCATGCGCTTCACGCTGCTCTTGGGCGCGACCATCTCCGTCCCGCTCGCGGCCGCGCCGGCACCCGTGCTCACGCTGCTCTTCGGCGCGCCGTATACCCTCGCGGCCGACGCGCTGCAGTGGCTCCTGCTCGCCGCCGTGCTGTTGTCGCTCTTCATCCTCGCCGTGACGGTGCTCTCGTCGATCGGCGGCGAACGCCGTGGCGCGGCGATCACCCTCGGGACGGTCGCGCTCCAGGGCGTGCTGCTCGCGCTGGTCCTCGACAGCGGCGTCCGCTCGCTGGACGAGCCCGTGCTCGCGCGTGCCGCCATGGCGTCCGCGGCCGCCTCCGCGCTGGGTCTCGCGCTCGCCGGTTGGAGCCTGCATCGCCGGCTTGGCGCGCCACTCGCGCTCCCATCGCTCGTGCGCACGGCGGTCTCGGCCGCGCTTGCCCTCGGCGTGACCCGCGTCGTGCCCCTCCCGAGCGGAATCTTGGGTGCAATCCTGGCCCCGGCCCTCGCAGGTGGTGTATTCGTTCTCGGGCTGTGGCTGTTGCGGGAGGTCGGTGCGGCCGATCTCGCCATCGTCCAGCGCGTGCTGAGGAGGCGCCCCTGATGCGACGACGACTCTGGCTCATGACCCTCATCGCCCTTGGCGGCGCCGCGCTCGGCTGCGGCGGCTACATGTCGCCGACGGAGAAGCTCGATCTCGCGGTGCTCCGCTACCACGACGCGCTGCGATGGCGGCAATACGAGGTCGCCTCCACGTTTATCCCCGACGACAAGAAGAAGGCCTACTTGGAGACGCGGCGGGCGCTGGACGAGGACTTTCGAATCCACGACGTCGACGTCAAGGAGGTCCGTCAGGTCGAGGCCGCCAAGATCGCCGAGGTCATCATCGAGGTGGCCTACACCGAGACGTCGTCGAACGTGCTCGAGCGCGTCAAGCTCATGGAGACCTGGACCTACGGCGAGGACCGCAACTGGTTCCTGACGAAGCAGGAGGAGTCAAAGGAGAAGGTCAAGCCCAAGTCCAAGCCGGGCGGCGGGGCCGTGTGGGAGAAGTTCTAGCGTCCTTGCGGGTCCGGAGCGCGAGGCGGGGCCGCACCTACAGCACGTACGGGATCACGGCGCGGCGCTCGGGCGGGTAGTCGGCGAACTTCGACTGATACCAGCGATGGTGGCTCACGGCGCGGGGCACGAGGTTGGCCGCGGTCCATAGCGCGAACACGGCTCCGCCGGGTGACCAGGTCAGTACGGCCCAGCCGATCCACTGCACGGTCTCACCAAAGTAGTTGGGGCACGAGATGCGCTCGTAGAGACCGCCGCGCGGGACCTTGTAGCCGTGCTCTCCGGGCTGGCGCAGCTCGCGCAGGACCCGATCGGCCCAGCGATTGGTGGCCAGCCCTCCCAAGAAGAGCGCCGCGCCGGCCAGGAAGCGGGGGTCGGCGAGCCACGACGCCGGAAGCGACGGCCCGAGCCCAAACAGCCACCGCGCGTTGAGGTACGCGTTGACCACGTTGAACAGGGCGCCCATGAGCGCAATCGAGAGCGGCATGCCACGCGCGGGATCTCCGCGGACGGCGAAGGGATAGATGAACGCGCGATAGACGTAGTGGAGCTGCCAGAGCCCGAGGAACGCGAGCGCCGTCGCACCGAGCGGGGCGCCGCCGTACAGCCAGAAGCCGAGGAACGCGAGCGAGGCCGGCGCCTCCATGAGCACCCAGCCCACGCGGTTGCTGACCTGCGGGCCCCAGCCGCCGCGCGCGTGTCGGCCGTAGGGAGCCGTAATCCACAGCAGGGACAGAACCGTGAGCACCGCGACACCGAGCCACGCCCACACGAGGAGGTCGTAGATGGCGCGCTCGGTCATTTGGGGTCGTAGCTCTTCCACCACTCGACGGCGTCCTTCAACGACTCCTCGAGCGGACGCGGCGCGTAGCCGAGCTCGCGCTTGGCGCGGGAGCAGTCGACCTTCGGGATCTCCTCCAGATAGAACATAGACGCAGACGTAAACCGGGGCGGAGTGCGCGTGAGCTTGGCCCAGCCCTGGGCAAACGGCGCGACGGCCTTGCCGACCGCGAGCGGGAGCACCATGCGCGGAGGCTTGCAGCCGGCATGCTCGGCCACGATGGCTGCGACGTCGCTCATCGAGCGCCACGCACCGCCGGCCAGGTACCGGGCGCCCTTCGGTGCGAGCCGCTCGGCCGCCATGCACGCGCCGACCACGTCGCGAACATCCACCCAGTCGAAGCCGCCCTTGACGAGCGCGGGGAGCTGACCGCGCATGACGTCGCGCACGACGCCGCCCATCCGCGACGGGCGAAAATCCGTGGGGCCCACGATGCCCGTGGGATGAATCACGACCGCGTCGAGGCCGTCCTCGACCGCCTTCATGACCCGCCGAGTGGCCTCGGCCTTGCTGCGATCGTAGGCCGGAAAGGCAGGGCCCGCGCACAGCGCGCGGTTCTCGTCGAGCGGCTCGTCGACGGGCTCGCGCTCGAAGGCGTGAATGGAGCTCACGTACACGAGCCGGCGGACTCCGGCCTCGCGGGCCAGTCGCAGCACGGTCTCGGTGCCGTCCACATTGGTGCTCTGACACGTCGGGTCGTTCCACCAGAGCGAGATGACGACGGCGAGGTGGTAGACGGTCTCGACACCGCGCATCGCCGCGCGCAGGACCTCCGCGTTGGCGACGTCGCCGTGGAAGACGGTGACGTTCAGGCCCTGGAGCGCGCGGTCGTCGCCGTGAACGAGGACGCGCACCTCACGCCCGGCCTCGAGCAGCGCGCGCACCAGCACGCCCCCGACGTGGCCGCTGGCGCCCGTGACGAAGACCGGGCCCTTGCCGATGCCCGCAGGCGCAGGTGACTCAGAGGACATGGGCCGCTCCCGTGGTGGACTTCTTCTTGGCGCGCTTTGGCTCGACGTGGGCGATGGGCCAGAGCGACATGCGCTCGAGCCAGTCTTCGACCATCAGGTCGACGAGCTCGTGGTGCTCGAGCGGCGCGGTGTGCGTTCCGCCGCGAATCATGCGCACCTCGCCCCGTTGAACTTTCTTGGCGAGGACCTCGCTGACCCAGTACGGCGTGAAGCGGTCCTTCTCGGCCCCAACGACGAGCGTAGGCACCGTGATTGAGCTCAGGCGGTCCTCGGTCGTGTGCTTGCCAGCCTCGGCGAGCGTGCGGAGGAAGACCTCGGGCGCCATGCCGGCCAGGTGCGCGAGGTAGGGCTGAAAGTCCTCCTTCTTGAGGTGGCGCGCGTCGACCTCGGTGGCCGCAGCGATGGTCCAGCCGAGATCGGTCGGCATCGTCGCGCCCAGCACGGCGCGGATCTGCTCGGTGTACTTGGCCGCCCACGGCACGAGCTTGGGCACGGCGTCCTTCATGGCGGCCGAGTCGCGGAAGGTGTCGAGCGGGCGTCCAAAGCTGCCGCACAGCAGGACGAGGCCGGTGACGCGCTCGGGGGCGGTGAGCGCGGCCTCGAGCGCGACCTGGACACCCATGGAGTGACCGAACGTAATGGCCTTGTTGACTCCCGCGGCGTCCATCACCGTGAACAGGTCGCCCACGCAGTCGGCGATACGGTAGTGATCGAGCGACGGCGCCGGACCGGACTTGCCATGGCCCCGGTAGTGCGGGTGCACGACCGTGAAGTGCGGCTCGAGCAGCTGCCGCAGGTACTTCCAGACGAAGCCGTCGCAGCCGACGCCGTCACACAGCGCGATGGCGGGCGCCGTCCCAGCCGCGCGGCCGGAGACCTCGTACCAGAGCTCAGTCCCGTCGGCGGCCTGAACCGTTCCGGTGAAGTGCGTACTCATGGAGCCAACTCCCAGTCGAGATCGGCGGCGCGCCCGAAGGCGGAGAGCCGCAGCGTAAAGTGATTGTCTGAGGCCCGGAGCCGCGGGCCTGCGCTGGCGAACCGTACCACGTAGCCGATGAAGTACTCACGGCAATCTGGATAGAGCGTCTCGTAGCGCGGATCGTCTCCCACGCGCTCGATCTGCGAGGGCACGAGCGCCTCGCCGGACGCCGTGACGAGCCGCGTGGTGAACAGCCCGCCGGACCCGGTGCGCTCGAGGTGGTTCCAGCCCCACTCGTTGGTGTGCAGCGCGACGAAGAAGGCGACCTCGTCCGCGGCGACCAGCGGAAGGGACGTGGCGTCGGGGCCCACGAGGCGCTCCTCGCGCTGGCGATAGGCCGACTGCGTCGCGCCGAAGCGCGGCGAGAGCCAGGTCGCGGCGACGAAGAAGCGGCTCTCGACGCCGTCATAGACGTCCGCGCGCCGCGTGTGGTGTCGATGCAGGCGCCAGTAGTCGTCCGCGTCGGCAGTCGCGGGAGCGCTCAGGGAGAGCGGCGGTGGGCGACAGCTCGCGACGGCGAGCGCGCAGAGCAGCAGCGGCGCACCTCTCACAGAGCGTCGGTCACGCCAAAATCGGACTTGGTGAACAGCGCCTGGACCGGAAGCCCGATCGCCTCGCGCCCGCCCTCTTGGCGATCGATGACCGCGAGCACGCACACGGGCTCGAGGCCCGCCTCGCGCAGGGCGGCGATGGTCCGCAGCGCCGAGCCTCCGGAGGTGATGACGTCCTCGACGACGGCGACCGCGCTCCCCACCGGGACGTTGCGCATCCCTTCGACGCGCTGGCCGGTACCATGCGCCTTGGCCTCCGGGCGCACCATGAGCGCCGGGACCGCACGACCCGCGGTGTGGCTGGCGATGGCGATGGAGGTCACCAGCGGATCGGCACCAATCGAGGGCCCCGCGACCGCGCGAACCTCCGGAGCCGTGTCGAGCAGCGCGAGCAGCGCCCGACCGAGCAGCGTGGCGCCTTCCGGGTGCAGCGCAGTGTTGCGCACGTCCACGTAGAAATGCGAGGTGCGTCCGCTCGCGAGTGTGATGGCCCGGCGTGCAAAGGACAGCTCGCGCAGGAGCTCGAACAGCCGTGCGCGCTCGGGACTCACGCGGCCTCCTCCGTGAGGTCGGGCTTCATGAACAGGATGGCCCAGGTGGTGCCGATGAGCGCGTAGCCGATGGAGAAGACGAGCGGGTACTCGGGCAGGATGCGCAGTGGGACCGTGACGTAGACCCCCAGCGCGTTGACGGCGATGAAGATGTTGTACGCCTTCGAGCTCGTCTTGCGCACCTTGGGCAGCGGGATGTTGGAGACCTCCCACAGGCCGATGAGCCAAATGGCGATGGGAACCGCCGCGACCGACGCGGCAGGCCACTGGTACTTCCACGCCACGAGCAGGTACGACGCGATCATGCCGCCGACGTGCGTCGTGGGGATGCCGAGGAAGAGCTTCGAGCCGATGGTCTCGGTCATCACGTTGAACTTGGCCAGCCGGAGGCCCGAGGTGAGGATGAGGAAGGCGCTCGAGGCGCGCACGAACCAGAGGCCCGCGGGCGTCGCCCAGTAGGCCGAATACCGCGGGTCCTTGGTCGCGAGCCCCAGCAGCAGGAACGCGGGCGCGATCCCGAAGGTGACGAAGTCCGAGAACGAGTCGAGCTCGACGCCAAACTTGGACGAGGCCCCCAGCGCGCGGGCGACCGTGCCGTCGAGCTTGTCGAGCAGGCAGCACAGCAGGATGAGCCACGCCGCGCTCTCGTAGTCTCCCGCCATCGTGTTCATGATGGACAAGAGGCCCGTCAGCAGTCCGATGCTCGTGACCGCGTTTGGTACGGCGTACTTCAGCGGGAAGCGGCCGAAGAGCCCGCTGGCGATGGACACGGAGGGAGACGGGAGGTCGTTGGCCATGGCGGCGGATGGTAGATCGGAGCGGTGGGGCGTGTCACGTGGCAAGGTGGTGCCGGTTGGGCCGCCGTCGCATGCGAGGGTCAGTCCCGGAGGTCGTCCCGCGAGCGACGGGCTCGGACACCGCTCGCGGTCCTCGCGCGGCACGGTGCGCGCCGTGCTGCGGGGTTCGCTTCGCGTTGCCCGAGCCCGCCGCTCGCGGTGGGCCTGGCGACATGGACTTCGCGGGCCGGTGGGACTCAGCGAGACGTTGCCGTGCTCTGGTTCGAGGTTGGTGTCGTTGGGCTAGTGCCCGTCGCGGTCAGGACATGGCCTTCGGCGGCGGAATGACCGCCAGCGTCCAGATGCGGGGGCGTGTGGCCAGCGCATCGATGCGCTGAATCACGATTTGCGTGACGCGAACGATCAGGCGGCGCGCCTCGGGCGCGATGCGGGCCGCCACGTGGAAGATCCCATCACTGAAGATCCCATCACTGAGGCGCTTCGGCCGTGCGTCGTCGAACTCGAAGGGCAAGCCGATCTCCTTCAGCGCTAAAAGTCCATTGTACGTCGTGAGACAGAGGCGCCACCGTCCGGAGGCCTGAGCCGGAGGACGCGGCCCCGCAGGGCGGGGTCGCCGGCACGACGCCGGCGAGGGCGGCGTTTGCCCCAAGTTCCGCGCAGGGCAACATCCCGCCGCCAAGTCGACCGGAGCGCAAGTCGCCATGAACGTCGTCACGTCGACAGTCGCAAGATACCTCAGGGCGGCGGCCTGACACAGCGTCCGCCACCGCTGCCGTATCGGGTCGACGGGTCGTCGAAACCGCGCACGGCCGCGCGGAGAGACGAGGCATAGTGGTCGAATGACCCGCCTCTTTTACGCGGAAGGAACAGTCCCCCCCAGCACTCCAGGTCGAGCCCTCCGAAGGTGCGCCGCTGTAGTTGCCGTGAACGCAGTCGTCGACCCACTCCCACACGTTGCCGGCCATGTCCTGCACCCCGAAGGCGGACGCACCGTTCGCGTGCTCGCCCACTCCAGCGCCTACGGGTTCAACTTGGGAATTGCGCTGGAGAGGTGGCATTCGTTGGTCAATGTTCGAGAAGACCGAACCGCTTGCTCGCGTCCGCACGCTCGCACCCCTCCATTGACGCTCAACGCCTCGCCCGCTACCGTTCGCTCATGTCGCTCGCGCTCTGCACTGCAAACAACGGCTGGCGACGTCAGCTAGACGAGGCCACGCTCGTGCGCTGCCTGAAGGGCTCGCCGGAGAGACTCGACTGGCCGCTCCACCTCGACCAGTTCTTTGCCGAGGTCTCGCTCCCGGTGCTCGATCGCTTCATGGCGAGGCACGGCCTGACGGCGACCGAGCTTCTGGCGGTGTTGGACGCGCTGCCGGACGCGCCCGGACCGTCAGCTGAACGCATCAGGGCGTGGCTCGATGAGCAACATCGCACTACTTAACAGGGCCTTCGAATGCGTCGATGGGGTGACCTCACGGCATGCGGGGCTCGTGTGGACGCTCGGCGGCGGCACGGCACTGGAGCTGCGATACCACCACCGGACGAGCCTGGACATTGACGTCTTTCTGCCGGATCCGCAGTGGCTCGTCGCCTTTTCGCCGCGAGTCAATGCTCGGATCGAAGCCGCGGTCAGCGACTACGAGGAGGCGTCGAACGTCGTCTCACTGACGTTTCCTGAGGGCCGCGTCGACATCCTCGTCGCTCCGAGCCTAACGGGCCTTCCGCCGTCGGTCATGGAGATCGACGAACGCGTCGTCCTCGTCGATGACCCAGCCGAAGTCCTCGCCAAGAAGCTCCTCTACCGTGCGTCCGAGCTGCGAACGCGTGACGTCTTCGATCTCGCGTTCGTCGTTCGGCACGCTCCCGAGTGCCTCGCAGCGATCACGTCCGTGGCCTTGGCACGTCGGGACCCGTTGATCCGAAGCCTGACCCGTCTCGCGCCGGGCTTCGCCGAGCGGGCAGGTGCCGAGCTGAACGTCGCGCCCGAGCACGCCGACCTGCTTCGGGGCGCGCCGGACCTCGTCTCTGACTGGTTGGTCGGCCTCTAGCAGCGATCGAGCGCCAACCAAGCCCCCTTTTCCCCTTGCGGCGCCGCGGGGCGTCTGCTAGGTTCCGCGCGCTTCGCGGCCTGGGGTTCCAGTAACACCGGCAATGAAGCGACAGCGGCACGGGCAGGCGCCTCGAATCCGGTTGACCCGGAGGGCGCGCGCGGACCGGCAGGTTGCCGGTTTTTTCGTTTCTGGAGTCGGTTTCTGGGGGGCAGGCAGCGCTTGGAGATGATGGACGCACACGGGCACGGCACGGCGGAGGAGCGGTTTTCGGCCAGCCCGGCCGAGCTCAAGATCCTCGCGGCCATCGAGCCAGCATTGCTCGCGCTCGGCTTCGTCGTCGCGCACCTCGAGTTCCTTCCGGGGAGCCGCGGTGGGCGCGCCACGCTGCGCATCTTCCTCGATCGCGCCGACCCATCGACCGGCAACATCACCATCGACGACTGCGCGCTCGCCTCGCGCAACCTGGACCCGGTCATCGACGTGGCGGGGGTCATCCCTGGCGCCTACGTCCTCGAGGTGAGCTCGCCCGGGCTCGATCGGCCGCTCGGACGCCGCTCGGATCTCGCCCGCTTCGTGGGCAGCACCGTCCAGATTCAGTGCCGCGGGCCCGTCGACGGCCGCCGCAACTTCACCGGCACGCTCGAAGGCACCGAAGGCAGCGCCGTTCGCGTGCGCCTCGGCCCCGAGCACGTGGCCACCATCCCGCTCTCCGAAGTGAAGAGAGCCAACCTCAAGTACGACTTCGACGCCTGAGCCGCTGGAGCACCCCATGACCGGTCAAAACTTGAATGCAGTCATCAACCAGGTCTCGAAGGAGAAGGGCATCGACCGCAAGGTGCTGATCGAGGCCATCGAGGCCTCCATCCTCACCGCCGCCCGCAAGGTCTTCGGCCAGGAGCGCCAGCTCGAGGCCCGCTTCGACGAGGAGCTCGGCCAGGTCGAGCTGTTCCAGTACATGGAGGTCGTCGAGGTCGTCGAGAACATCGACACGCAGATGGCCATGGAGGTCGCGGGCAAGGTCGTGCCGGACGCCGAGATCGGCGACGAGCTCGGCTTCCAGATCTTCTACCTCGAGGATCACGCCGAGCGCGCGCGGGAAGAGGACGAGAAGTACGGCGACATCCTGCGCGTGCGCACCCAGCGCAACTCCTTCGGGCGCATCGCGGCTCAGACGGCCAAGAAGGTCATCATCCAGCGCGTCCGCGAGGCGGAGCGTGACATCGTCTACAGCGAGTACAAGGACCGCAAGGGCGAGCTCGTCACGGGCATCGCGCGCCGCTTCGAGCGGGGCGATATCGTCGTCGACCTCGGTCGTGCCGAGGCCGTTCTGCCCGTGCGCGAGCAGATGCCACGCGAGGCGTATCGGCCTGGTGACCGCGTCCAGGCCTACGTCAAGGACGTGCGCAAGGAGGCCAAGGGCCCCCAGATCGTGCTGTCGCGCACCGACGTCGGCCTCGTGCTCAAGCTGTTCGAGATGGAGGTGCCCGAGATCTACGAGGGCATCGTCCGCATCGTCGCCGTCGCCCGAGAGCCGAGCGAGCGCACCAAGATCGCGGTCGCCAGCAGCGACTCGGACGTCGATCCGGTGGGCGCGTGCGTCGGCATGAAGGGCGCGCGCGTGCAGGCCGTCGTCCAGGAGCTGCGCGGCGAGAAGATCGACATCGTGCCGTGGAGCCCCGACATCGCCAAGTTCGTCTGCCACGCCATCGCTCCGGCGGACGTGGCGCGCGTGCTGATCGACGAGGCCACCAACACCATCGAGCTCATCGTGGGCGACGATCAGCTCTCGCTGGCCATCGGCCGCAAGGGGCAAAACGTGCGCCTGGCGAGCCAGCTCATCGGCTGGAAGATCGAGATCCACTCGGAGTCCAAGATCAACGCCCTGAAGGACGAGGTGAAGCTCAAGCTGCTGGAGCTCAACGAGCCCGGCCTCGACGAGTCGACCATCGACTACCTCTTCAAGCTGGGCTTCCACTCGCCGGAGAACCTGCTGGCCGCCGACGAGAGCGACCTCACGATGATCCCGGGCGTCAAGCCGCACACGGTCGAGCGCATTCGCGACGTGGTGCGCGGCATGGTCGTCGAGAAGCCGGAGCGCCAGCCGCGCCGCTTCGATCGCGACGAGCGCGCCCGGCCCGTCGTGCCCGTCGAGCTGCCCAAGGACCGCGACGTCGACCGGATGAAGCTCGTGCGTGGCATCAACGCCGCACTCCTCGGCGCGCTGCTCGACTCGGGCTACCACTCGGTCGAGGCCGTGGCCGCGGAGACGGACCTCGCCAAGCTGGCCAACATCGGCAACCTCACCCTCAAGAAGGCGCGGACGGTGAAGCAGGCCTGCCACGACTATCTGGCCGAGGAGGCCGAGGCGGGCGGCTACGAGGCGCTGATGGCCGACGTCGATCTCGACGACGACCAGGACGACGACGCCTCGGAGGCGAGCGCGCCAGGCACGGACAACGCGGCGTCGATGGCAGCCGGGGAGGAAGGCTGATCAGCGGCCGGACCCCGACGCGGACGTGCGTCGGATGTCGGGCTCGCGGATCACGCGAGACTATGGTGAGGTTCGCTCTAGACGACGCTGAAACGCTGCGGTTAGACTACCGCGGCCTTGCGCACGGGCGCGGTGCCTGGCTCTGCGGTGGTCTGTCGACCCTGCGGTGCTTTGGCGCGGCGGCCAAGCGCGGCGCGTTCAACCGAACGTTCAAGCGCGCCGTGCGCCTCCCCGACGGCGCGACCGTTCAAGGCGAGCTGCGCCACGCGCACGCAACGGCGCTCTCGGCCATGCTGGCCGGCGCTCGCCGCGCGCGCGCACTCCGCCGCGCCTCGGAGAGCGAGCCGCTCTCGGCGCGGACGATACGCTGGGGCGATCCACAAGAGACGTGGGTCGTCGAAGACGATGCCTGGTTCCGACGCGTGAGCGACGCTCAAGCGCGGGCAATGGCGATGACGGATGGTGATGTATGAGTACGGTACGCGTGTTCGAGCTTGCCAAAGAGCTCGGGGTCCAGGCCAAGGATCTCATCCCGAAGATCGCCTCCATCGGGATTCGAGTGAGCGATCACTTGTCGCCCTTGGATCGCGACGCGGTGACCAAGATTCGCGAGCACCTCGCCTCGGCGCCCGCAGGGGCCAAGGTGCAGGAGCGCGTCAACTCGACGGTCGTTCGTCGTAAGAAGGCGACTGAGCCCGTCCTCGAGGCCGTGCCGGCGTCGCTGCTCGCGTCACTGCAGGCCGAGCCGCATGAGCCCCCGGCCCCGGTCATCGAGGCGCGCACCGACGAAGCGCCGCGCCCCACGCCGACGCCCGTCGCTCACCCGGTCGTCGAGACCGCGACCGACGCCGCGCCTCCCCGACACGACGACGCGCCGACCCAGCCGACGCTGACGCAAGCCGCGGCTCCGCCCCCGGTGGGCGCTCCGGCGAGCCCGACCGCGGCCCCGCCGGCTCCGGCGATGGCGGCCGACGCCGCAGGGCAGCGGCCCACCTCCGAACGCGCCGTCGTCGTGTCTCGCGCGGTCGATCCGCGCATCCTGGCGCTCGTCGAGCGCACGCGCGCCGAGAAGGGCTACGACCAGCCGAGCTCGGGTCCCACCCCGCCCCCGGTTCCGGGCGCGCCGCCGACCGAGCTGCGACCGGTGGACCCCAAGAAGAAGCCGGTCACGCCGGGCAAGCGCCTCGTCTACGATCAGCGCCGCGATCACCTGATCCGCACCGGCATGTACGATCCGGACGACATCTTCCACGGCGGCCGTGGCAAGAAGAAGCGCCCCAAGCTGGCGCTCCGCCTTCCGAGCTCGGCCACCGCCATGAAGGAGGCCAAGCGCGTCGTGCGGATGGGCGAGGCCATCACGGTCGGCGACCTCGCGCAGCAGATGATGGTCAAGGCCACCCAGGTCATCCAGAAGCTGTTTGCCCTTGGCAAGATGGCGACCGTCAACCAGGCGATCGACCTCGAGACGGCCTCGCTCGTCGCGATGGAGTTCGACTGGCGCGTCGAGAGCCAGGCCTTCGACATGGCGAACTACATCGAGGACGTCGAGCACGTCGACACCGACGTCGAGCCGCGTCCTCCGGTCGTCACAGTCATGGGCCACGTAGACCACGGCAAGACCACGCTGCTCGACGCCATTCGCAAGGCGCGCGTGGCCGAGGGCGAGG